>Ga0075163_10004064_pt1 | contig 19625 bp, 15 predicted proteins | sample JI1023141ADNA_FD_71478 | JGI IMG/M metagenome (GOLD analysis project Ga0075163, IMG submission 71478) | Wastewater effluent complex algal communities from Wisconsin, to seasonally profile nutrient transformation and Carbon sequestration -... | ecosystem: Engineered > WWTP > Effluent > Algae...
AAGTGCGGGGTCTTGCTCGTTCGGCTGGTCGTAGGCGTAGCCCGGATCGACCGCCCCGCCGGGCGGTCCCGCGACCGCCACCGGGTCCGGCTGGATGTTGCCCATCGGCGCCACCGGCCCAGGTCCGTATTCGCGATAACAGCCGGATCCCAGCAAAGCGAGGAGACCGACGAGCCCAAGCGACTTCATGTGCGGAGTATGGTGCAGCGCTCGTGCCCATTCAGCGGGATTCACAGTCGTTCACGACCGTGAGTCGAAACAACACGGTCGGGAAGAACGACAGCGAATCACCGGTTTGTGGGCGCGCAGCGGCTTGACACGAGTACCCGACGCGAACTAACAAACCGAGCGATTCCGCGAGGAAAGCCTAGATGATTCGAGCTTCCAACCTGACCAAGTTGTATGGCGCTCGCCGTGCTCTCGGTCCTGTTTCGTTCGAGATCGCTGACGGAGAGACCGTCGGCTTTCTCGGTTTGAACGGAGCAGGCAAGACCACGGCGTTACGCATCCTGGCCTGCGATCTTCGTCCCTCGGCTGGAACGATCGACGTCGGTGGCGTCGACGCGATCGCCGAGCCGCACGAGGTCCGCAAGCGAATTGGATTCCTCCCCGAGAATCCACCCATCTACATGGACATGAGCGTCATCGAGTACCTGACGTACGCCGGTGAGCTGCGCTCGATGTCCAAGGCCGAGGTCAAGCGTCGCTTGCCCGAGGTCCTCGAGATCACCGATCTCAAGGACGTCGCGTACGACGTGATCGGCACCTTGTCGCACGGCTACCGCCAGCGCGTCGGGGTCGGGCAGGCGATCATTCATCAGCCGAAGTTCCTCATCCTCGACGAGCCGACGCGTGGTCTCGACCCCGTGCAGATCGTCGAGATGCGCAACCTGATCCACGATCTCAAGCAGAACCACACGGTGCTGATCTCGAGTCACATCCTCACCGAGATCAGCCAGACCTGCGATCGGCTGCTGGTGCTCGGCAAGGGGCAGATGCTGGCCGAGGGAAGCGAGTCCGAGCTGTCGGGTCGCAAGGACGACATCCAGCAGATCACGGTGATGGTCCGCGCGAGCGACAAGACCAGCGATCCGTACCGCGGCGATCTCAAGAAGGACGACGCCGAGAAGAAGGACGCGAGCGCGAGCGCCGGCGACAAGGACGCGATCAAGAAGCTGCTGACCGGCGTCGACGGCGTGTCGAGCGTCGCGGATCTGTTCGCGACCCCCGACGGGCTGACGTTCTCGCTGACGACGTCGAAGGACTGCCGTGCGGAAGTCAGTCGCGCGGTGATCGACGCGAAGCTCGATCTCCTACAGCTCGAGTTCTCGCGGAGCGAGCTCGAGAGCACGTTCATCCGCCTGGTCGGAGGTGGCAATGCGAGCAATTAAGATCATCTGGCGTCGCGAGCTGGCCTCGTACATCCGCTCCCCGTTCTCGTGGGTGCTGGCTGCGTTGTTCCTGCTCGTCAACGGGCTGCTGTTCCAGGGCTTCGCGCTCGGGCAGAGCGGCGGGGCCACCCTGTCGGCGTTCGTCCTCGAGCGCTACTTCTACGCGGCCAGCGGCGCGGCGATCTTCGCCGGCATGCTGCTGTCGTTCCGGCTGATCTCCGAGGAGCGGCAGAACCACTCGATGGTGCTGCTCAATACCTCGCCGATCAAAGATAGCGAGATCGTCGTCGGCAAGTACCTCGCGTCGCTGACGTTCCTCGCGATCCTGCTCGGGCTGTCGCTCTACATCCCGCTGATGCTGAAGGTCGGCAACAAGATCACGTTCGCGCAGATCTTCGTCGGCTACTTCGGCCTGCTGCTGCTCGGGTCGGTGACGATCGCGATCGGCCTGTTCTCGAGCGCGCTCACCAAGTACCAGCTGGTCGCCGGCGTGATCGCGGCGGTGCTGCTGCTGATCATGGTGTTCCTGTTCCAGTTCTCGAAGCAGCTCGAGGGCGCGCCCCGCGAGGTGTTCGGCGAGCTGGACATGTGGTGGATCCACTTCCAGCAGGGCTTCATGCGAGGCGTGCTGAACCTCAAGGACGTCGTCTACTACGTCGCCGTCACGTACTTCTTCTTGCTGCTGTCTGTGAAGACGCTGGAGGCCAAGCGATGGCAATGAGAACCGCGAGTCCCTGGTGGCTGTCGCTGGCTTTCGGCATCGGCCTGTTCTTCATCTTTCTCGGCGAGCGCATCGCGCCCGTCGAGAGCTTCCGCGTGGTGCTCACCGGCGTCGGGTTCGTCGCCGTGATCATCACCACCGCGGCGCGCGCGTGGACGGCCTCGGGCAGCAAGGGCGCCCGGCAGCGGATCGAGCGCGTGCTGTTTCTCTGCCACGTCGGCTCGGTGCTCTCGCTCGTGCTCTACGCGATGACCACCAGCTGGGCACCCGACAGCCTGTCGGGCCCGCACGCGCAGGGCGCGCTGACCGTGCTGTGGATCGCGCTGATGCTCGCGTCGATCACGCCGGTGCTGATGATCGAGATCGCGCTCGGCGCGTCGCTGCGCACCGGCTTCGACCTCGGCAGCGGCGAGGAGAAGGAGGTCGCCGGTGTCGACTTCTTCCGCGTCCGCGATGTCGGCTGGTCGGGCCTGTCGATCGCGTTCGCGCTCGGCTTCCTGATGGTCACCTGTCAGGTGGCGAAGGAGCGCAACATCCAGCGCGACGTCTCGTACTTCAAGACGTCGATGGCCGGCGAGTCCACCCAGAACATCGTCAAGACGAGCGGCGATCCGCTCGAGGTGCACCTGTTCTTCCCCGAGGCGAACGAGGCCAAGGAGTACGTCACCGCGTACTTCCAGACGCTCGCGGACTCCACGGGCAACGTGCAGATCTCGTCGCACGATCGCCTCGCCGAGGCGGACCTCGCGGCGAAGTACAACGTCACCAAGGACGGCACGATCGTGCTGGTCCGCGGCGCGCGCAAGCCGGTGACGCTCGACATCCCGGCCGAGGAGCTCAAGGACCCCGAGAAGCTGCGCAAGGGCAAGACGCTCCGCACGCTCGACGGCAAGGTCAACAAGGAGCTGATGAAGCTCGCCCGCGACAAGCGCAAGGCCTACCTGATGACGGGCCACGGCGAGATGAACGATCCGGACTCGGTGCCGACCGAGCTCAAGGGAAAGGTGCCCGAGCGCCGCGTCACCAAGTTCAAGGAGAAGCTGGGCGCGCTCAACTACGAGATCAAGGATCTCGGGTTGATCGACCTCGCGAAGGACGTCCCCGACGACGCCACGATCGTGATCATGCTGGCGCCGACGATCCCGCTGCAGGATGCCGAGTGGGCCGCGCTCGATCGCTACATGGACAAGGGCGGGCGCGTACTGCTCACGCTCGATCCGAAGGCCGACCCGAGCATGGGTCAGCTCGAGGGCAAGTTCGGGCTCAAGATGGTGCCGGGCGATCTGACCGACGAGAAGGCGTTCCTGCCGCAGCGCGGGAGCCCGGCGGATCGCCGGTTCGCGATCACCACGCAGTTCTCGGCGCACGCGTCGACCACGGCGCTGTCGCGGTCGGTCGACAAGGGCCTGATCCTGATCGACTCCGGCGCCCTCGAGGACGTGCCGTTCACCGACGCGAAGAGCTCGCCGAAGAAGACGGTGACGATCCGATCGATGGAGTCGAGCTTCCTCGACCTCAACAACGACTTCACGTTCAACAAGGACACGGAGAAGCAGCAGCGCTGGAACATCGGCGTCGCGGTCGAAGGACCGAAGATGTCCGACGGCAAGGATGGCTGGCGCGCCCTGGTGTTCGCCGATACCGATCTGTTCGCCGACGCGCTGGTCCAGAACGCGCAGCGTCAGGCCGCGGTGATCATCATCTCGGGCCCGCTGCTCGACGATTCGATCAAGTGGCTCGGCGGCGAAGAGGTGTTCGCCGGCGACATCGTGACGGAAGAAGATTCGACGATCGAGCACACCAAGAACGAGAAGGCCGCGTGGTTCTTCCTCACCGTGCTCGGCGTGCCGGTGATCGTGCTGGTGCTCGGGCTGACCGGTTCGTCGGTCTCGCGCCGCCGCCGTCGCGCGACCAAGGAGGTGAAGTCATGAGAAGCGCCCTGATTCACGGCGTGCTGCTCGCGGTGATGCTGGTCTACGGCTATCGCACGTGGACGCGTGACAAGACGGTCAAGCCGGATCTCGGCTCGGTCGTGCTGTGGAACAAGCCCGAGAGCGAGCTCGCCTCGATCGAGTACAAGAGCGAGAAGAAGACGGTCCGCCTCGAGCACAAGGCCGACGGCAAGGGCGAGTACTGGTGGGGGACCGAGACGTCGGTCGAGAAGAAGCCGAAGCCGAAACCGCCCGAGAAGAAGCCGGATGTGCCGGCGCAGGGCAGTGGCAGCGCCGGTTCGGGCTCGGCCGCAGGTAGCGCGGGCTCCGGTAGCGCAGGCTCCGGATCGCAGGTGGCCGCCGGCTCGGGCTCGGCCGGATCCGGAAGCGCCGCGAAGCCGCCCGCGGGCTCGGGCTCGGGCTCGCAGGTCGCGGCCGGGTCTGGAAGCGCCGGCTCGGGCAGTGGCAGCGCGGGCTCCGGCTCGCAGGTCGCCGCCGGATCGGGGAGCGCGGGCAGTGGCAGCGGCAGTGCTGCGAAGCCGCCGGCGCCGCCCGTCGAGATGGTCGAGACCACCAAGCGTCGCGAGTTCCCGCTCGGCGATGGCGGCGACAAGCTGATCGCCACGTACACCGACGCGCGCGCGCTCGGCGAGTTCGGCTCGCCGACCGCCGATCAGCTCGTCGACTACAAGCTCGCGACCGTCCCGCAGATCGAGGCGAAGCTCGCCGAGGTCAAGAAGGAGCTCGAGCAGGTCAAGGCGACGGAGGCCGCCGACAAGGAGCTCGAGAAAGACGAGCCCAAGGATCCGAAGGCGAAGAAGGGCAAAAAAGACGACAAGAAGCCCGAGCTGACCAAGAAGATCAAAGAGCTCGAGGATCTGAAGAAGGCCACCGACGGCAAGCCGAAGACCACGCTGACCGTGACGTTCAAGGACGGCACGAACCGCGTGTTCCAGATCGGCGGCGCGGTGTTCGGCCCGAGCGGCGATCGCTACGTGCTCGACACCCAGTCGGGCGTCGCGTTCGTGCTGAAGAAGGAGATGCTCTCCGGGCTCGAGGTCGGCGAATCGAGCCTGCAGCTCACCGATCCGCGCGGCTTCGATGCCACCAAGATCGAGCAGGTCGAGATCGACTGGAACGGTCGCAAGAAGCTCGCGAAGCGCACGCAGACCGCGGACGCGAGCGACAAGCAGGTCAAGACGTGGACCGACGCCGACACCGGCAAGGCCAACCAGTCGATGGCGACGTTCATCGACAACGTCAACAACCTGCGCCCGACCGAGTACGCGAAGGACGTCAAGGTCGACACGCTCGCGCCGATCTTCAAGCTCGAGTACCGCGACGCGACGGCCAAGCTCGGCAGCCTCGCGCTCTACAAGATCGAGAAGCCGCCGGTGATTCCGGAGGGTACGGACTTCGACCCGGCGAACCCGCCGAAGGGCGAGATCGAGTACTACGTGCTCACCGAGCGGACCCGCGTCCCGGCGCTGGTTCGCCGCGATCCCGCGAAGAAGAGCGAGGATGATCTCCCGATCGTGTTCGGCGACAAGGCCGCCCCGGTCGCGCCGAAGCCCAACACCAACCCGTTCGGCAACGTGCCGATCAAGGGTGGGTCGGGCGCGCCGTCGCCGCTCGGTGGCGCCGGCAAAGATCCGCACGGCCACTAGCGTCGTCGTCGCAGGGATCCCAACCCGACGCACTCGGGTCTGGGAAGTCCGCGTCCAAAGCTCGAGGGACGGCGATGCGGCAGAAACCGAGCGGAGGGACCCGGCGTTGACCTCCACGTCGCCGTCGCCGTCGCCGTCAAGGTTCACGATCACGCCCAGGTCGGGCAGCGGTTTCTTGTCAGCGAACGTCTGACTGCGGCCAGGATCACCTCCTGGCCGATTGGCTGGCATGGAATACGATCAGGGGATCCACAGGTCAGACACCTGAAAGTCCGCTGGAGGAGCTCTGCACATGAACGTCACCCGTCATCTGGTTGCTGCTGCACTCGCATTCGGGTCTGCCGGCACGCCCGTCGTCGCCGCGGCGCCGAACCCGACGACCCTCACCGATGCGTCGATCCCCGATGTCGCGGAGCGCGTCGTCGATAGCGTGGTCAACATCTCCGTCGCGCAGGCCGTCCGCGGTGGGCCGGCGTCGTCCGACCCCTGGTTCACCGATCCCGATTCGCCGGGCTATGGCACCAAGCCGCGCCGCCAGGGCAGCAAGGGCTCCGGCGTGATCGTCACCGCGGGAGGTCGCATCCTGACCAACGCGCACGTCGTCAACGGCGCCGACGAGATCATCGTGACGCTGCACGACGGCCAGGAGCTCAACGCGAAGCTCGTCGGGATCGATCCCAAGGCCGACCTCGCGGTGATCCAGCTGAAGGGCAAGGTGCCGGCGCTCAAGCCGCTGCCATTCGGCGACTCGAACACGCTGCGCCTCGGCGAGGTCGTGCTCGCGATCGGCGATCCGTTCGGCGTCGGCAAGAGCGTGACCATGGGCATCGTGTCCGCGAAGGGCCGCGGCAACATGGGCATCGAGGAGTACGAGGACTTCATCCAGACCGACGCGGCGATCAACCCGGGGAACTCCGGCGGCGCGCTGGTCAACCTCAAGGGCGAGCTGATCGGCGTCAACACCGCGATCGCGTCGAAGACCGGCGGCTATGCCGGCATCGGCTTCGCGATCCCGACGTCGATGGCGAAGCCGATCATGGAGATGCTGGTGCGCGACGGCAAGGTCGTGCGCGGCTACCTCGGCGTCAACATCGTCACCGTGACGGCGGCGCTGGCGACGGAGAACAAGCTCGGCGCCTCGCGTGGCGCCGCGATCGCTGGCATCCAGCCCGGCAGCCCCGCGGCGAAGGCGGGGCTCAGCGAAGGCGACGTGGTGACCGCGATCAACGGCACCGAGGTCCGGTCGAGCGACGTGCTGCGCAACACGATCGCGATGATCAAGCCGGGCACCGTGATCGAGCTCGCCGTGTTCCCGAAGGCCGGCGGCAAGAAGCTGATCAAGGCCACGCTCGGTGAGCTGCCCGAAACACCGAAGCGCCGCTAACCGAGGAAGCTGCCGACGAGGCCGCCGATCTGGCCGCCGATCGCCGAACCCTGACCTCCGCCACCCGTGAACGAATCGACGAGGCCGCCGATCTGCTGGCCGACCGCACCGGGATCGATCCCGCCGGTGACGTGCTCGAGGTGGTCGGCGGGGATGGACGGGAGGGTGCGCTTGTCTTGGTCGGGCATGACCGGCGGAGGTGCAGCGGTCGTGCCGTCGCAAGCGAGCGAAACATCGCGGTCGAGCGAAGGCGTGGTGTCTACCGCGATCAGCACGCGTGAGCCGGGGCGCTGCTAGGATGACGCTCGTGAGACGCAGCATCGCCGCCGCGATCGTGGGGTGTCTGATCTCGTGCGTGGACACCCCACGCGAAGGGCTCGCCACGCAGCCGCTGTCCGCGACGGTCAAGCGCGAGCGGGCCGCCCTGATCCGCGACTCGGCCGCCGAGATGGGGCTGCACAACGCGGCGCTGCTCGGCGGCATCGCGACCAGCGAGACCAACCTCGCGCACTGCTGGGAGGAGGCGCAGTTCGCGTGCATGGGCCCGGCGACCTCGTCGTGCGACGGTGGTCCGGTCATCGCGGGATCCGCCGACGGGCCGTGCGCGAACGAGCAGGGCGGGCTCGGCATGTTCCAGTTCGACGCCGGCACCTACGCCCAGACGGTGGCGATGTACGGCGAGTCGATCCTGACGATCGAGGGCAACACCGCGCAGGCGGTCGCGTTCGTCGTCGACAAGGCCAAGCTCGACGTCGATGGCGTCGATGACTGGATGGCGGCGGTCGGCTGGATGGACACCGTGCCGATGCGGGCGGGCGATCCGGTGATGGAGGAGTGGTCGCACCTGATCGCGTGTCGCTACAACGGCTGTTGCTCGTCGAGCGCGCTGTGCGAGAGCCGCGCCGATGGCTATCGCGACAACGCGATCGCGATCTACGAGGAGCTCGGCAGCGAGTTCTGGGACACCGCGTCGCGCTGCACGCTCGCCGAGGACGGCGTGATCGCGCCGCGCAGCGCGTGCTACCTCGCCGCCGGCGAGCCGCGGTTCTGGAAGCGGACCGCGGCCGGCGAGCCCGAGACCACGATGTCGACCACCGGCGCGGCGCCCTCGAACTTCGCGCGCTGGTTGCTCGCGCCGGGGCGCGCGACGGCGTACTCGATCGAGGTCCGCGTGCCGGCGGGCGTCGGAAACGCACTCGCGGTGTATCGGGTGGTGCAGCCCGACGCGACCACCGAGATCACGATCGATCAGGCGACCGCCGACGGCTTCGTCCAGCTCGGAGACTTCGAGCTGGTGGCCGACGGCAGCGAGTACGTCGAGCTCGGTGACAACACCGGGGTTGCCGATCAGACGATCGCGTTCGACCAGCTCCGCGTGATCGCGCTCGACGGCAACGGCCCGGGTGGCGAGCTCGAGAGCGGGTGTTGTGGCGCGGGCGGGGGCGCCGCGAGCGGCCTGCTCGGCGTGGCGGTGCTCGGCCTCCTGGTCCGACGGAAGCGGAGTCGCGGCGGCCGGTAGCCGCTCGTCGGTGATTCGCACTCGTCCGATCATCGGACGTCAGAGGGGTGGCCGATGATGCGCGGGTGTCCTTCGAGCTCGCCGCTGTCCTCGTGCTCGCCGGAGCCTTGTTCGCGCTGATCTCGACGCGCTGGATGCGCGGGCTCTCGGGGTCGTGGCGGGCGAAGCGGCGTGCCGTGCGCGCCCTCGCGGGAGAGGACGGCGCCGCCGAGCTGTTGCGCAGCGCCGGCTTCACCATCGTCGGACGCCAGGTCACCACGTGGTGGTCGCCCCACGTCGACGGCGAGCCGTACGAGATCGAGGTGCGCGCGGACTATCTGGTCGAGGCCGACGGCGAGGTGCTGGTCGCCGAGGTCAAGACCGGCGAGGCCGCACCCAGGTTCGAGACCGCGGCCACGCGCCGGCAGCTGCTCGAGTACCACGTCGCGTTCGATGTCGATGCGGTGCTGCTGGTGTGCCCCGAGCGCGGCGCTATTCACCGAGTAGAGTTCGCGCTGAAGAAGGCTTCACCGCGCACTTGAGCGGCGTGCCGGCCTCGACCACGCGCTCCGGCTCGTCGAGCGGCTGGTCGCAGAGGGCGAGCTCGGCGATCGAGCCCTTGCGCGGTGCGCGTGCGATCGCGAGCCGCGCGGGCTCGGCGTCGGAGATCTCCGCCGGCGAGGCCGCGCGCAGCGACAGCGCGGGTGCGGTGCGCCCGCCGATCTCGATCACCAGCGCACCCTTGCCGCGCACCACGATGGCGACGCGCGAGCCCGGCGTCGGTTGCGGCAGCGTCGCGCGAACGGCGCGTGTGAACTTGCCGAGCGGGCTGTCATCCGCGCGACCGGGGAACGGCAGCGTCCCCATCACGACGTCGCCGATCTCGGTGCGCACGACCTCGCGCTCCTCGATACCCGCCGCGAGCTCTCTGCCCCACGGCGCACCGACCGCGTACGCGATCATGCTCGCGCTGTCGCGCCGGAGCGCGAGGACGTCGTGGTCGGCCTTGACCTGATCACCGTCGGCGAGCTCGAACGCGATGCCGAGGGCGCTGACCACCCAGGCCGCACCGGTGCGCTGGCCGAGGCGCGGATCGCGCCCGACCACCATGTTCGCGAGTCGTCCGAGCAGCTCCTCGCGGCCCTCGAAGCCCGGGCGGCCGCCGGCCATCACGGTGACGCGCGCGATTCGATCGGCGCGCAGCGGGTGTTCCTCGTCCTCGGCCTCGAGCACGACGCGCAGCGCGGAGGCCATCGCCGTCGGGGCGTAGCCCGCGCGCTCGAGCAGGAACACCGCGCGCTCGTCGGCGATCGCCTCGGCATCGCGACGATTGACGAAGCCTTCGTCGGGCGGGCGCCCGAACAGCGAGACCACGCTGTGGCGGCCCTCGACGTGCGCGAGCTCGTGCGCGATCACGCCGGCGAGCTCGGCCTCCGACGACAGCTTCTCGAGCGTGCGGCGCGCGATCACGATGCGGCGGCCCGAGGTCGCGTAGGTCTCGTCGCGATCGGCGATCAGCACGCGCGGCGGCGCTCCGAGCAGGGAGTGCTTCGCGACGCGATCGGCGATGCCCTGCACGTAGCGACGCAGCTCGCTGTCGTCGTAGATGTCGAGCTCGGCGGCCGCGAGATCGCGCTCGGCCATCCAGCCGAGACAGCCCTCCGCGTCGCGCTCGGTGCACGGCTTCGGGACGACCGCACCGAGGTAGTGCGGCTTGGCGCAGCCGGCGAGGACGACCAGGACGGCGAGCTTCACGGATCGGTCTCCAGCTCGAGCTCGATCGCGTCGTGCGAGACGATCGTCCGCAGCTCGACGCGGCGATCGAGCTTGCGGCGCGCGCGCTCGATGCCGTTGCGGATCGCGAGGCCGTCGTACCAGCTGCCCGGCTCGATCCGGATCTCGTCGAGCACGGCGGCGCGCACCTTCGCACCGGCGCCGCGCGCGCGCACCGCGGAGATCTTGAAGCGCGGTCCGGGCGTGATCGGGATCGTGATCGCGATGCTCGCGTCGCCGTAGCGCGCGATCGGTGGCGCGATCTTCGCGTCGAGCCAGCCGGCGTCGCGGTAGCGCTCCTGCAACCGGGTGAGCGCGCGCGCGAGCCGGTACTCGACGTAGATCCCGCCGACGGTGTTGACGGTGCCGAGGGCGTCCTCGATGACCGCGAGGCGATCGCGGGTGGGAAACTGGTCGGCCGTCGCGAAGTCGATCGTCGCGATCTTGAACTTCGGGCCGAGCGCGACGGCGACGGCGAGATCGGTGAAGCATCCCGGCGTGCGCGTCACCGCGATCGCGGCGCGCGCGTAGCCGAGTGCCCGCAAGCGCTCGGTCGCGACCGCGACGATCCGGTCGGTGCGGGCGCGGTCATCGATCGTCCCCTCGAGCACGGCGAGCGCCGCGACCTGGGGTTTCGGGGCACCGGTCACCTCGACCTTGCCGACGCGCATGACCGAGCACGGGGTGGTGATCGCCGGCCGCGCGGGCGTGGCAGGAGACCCACCGCAGCTGATCACTCCGAGCCAGATCACGTAGGCCATCAGGCCGAGACGCATGACGGGGGTGGGAGCAAGCCGCGCACCACGCCTAAGTCCCCGAGCTCGCTCGCGGGATCGGCCGTGCGCTGTAACCCGCGGCATGCAGCCCGAGCCTCAGGCAAGAAAACTTGCCGCTGGCGATCTCACGGTCGAGGCTGGGAAGGTGAGCTACGTCCACTGCCCCGACTGCCAGCGTGCGTACAACCTCGTCGGCTCTCCCGCGTGCCCGCATTGCGGCGTGCGCGCCGGGGCTCCGGAGGATCCGATCGAGGACATCCTCGTCGCGGCGGATCAGCTCGCTCGCGCGGTTGCACGCGCGACCCCCGAGCAGCTCGCGCGCGCCGATCTCCGGCTGCGCATCCGCACCGCGCGACTCGCGCTGCCGGCCCCGAAGCGCGTGGACTTCTCGCCACCGACGTCGATGCTCGGGGCCGTGCGCACCGCGCTGTTGCCGGCACCGCCGCCCAGGCGGCTGCGCGACACGCTCTCCGAGGCCGCGGCGGCGATCCTCGAGAGGTTGCCGCCGCGGTGGTCGACCCGTGCGCGCGCACTGCTCCCCAGCTTCTAGCGGTATCTTCGCGGGGTGCGGATCGCGCTCCTGATTTGTCTCCTGGTCGGTCGGGTGTCGGCGCAACCGCTGGCTGCCGTCGGTCACCCGCTCGCCGATTCCAAGCTGACCGCCGGCACGCTCGTCATACGCGTGGTCGCCGGTGAGATCACCAAGCCCGCGATCGACGTGCCGGTGACGGTTACCGTCGACGGCACGTCGACGATCGTCAAGACCGACGCGAATGGACGCGCGAAGGTCGACGGCATCGCGGCGGGGGCACGCGTCGGGGTGTCGCTGCCCTCGACGGCGCCCGAGCTCGCACGCAGCACGTTCCTGATGGTTGAGACCGGCGGGATCCGCCTGTTCCTGTCGAGCGCCGCGTGGAAGGCGGTCGGCGCGCCGCTCGCGATGCCGAGCCTGCGAGAGCTCAGCGGACGGCCGCGTCCAGATCCCCAGCTCCCGGCCGACACCCTGGAGGTGAAGCTGAGCTACGACGACCCGGTCGATCCGACGCCGCCGTCCGGCATCAGCGTGATGCTGGTCGGCTTCACCTCGGACGACAAGGTCACGGTGGTCGCGAAGCCGAGCGACGCGAAGGGCGCGGCGAGGTTCGCGGGGCTCGATACCACCGAGCGGACCGCCTACTTCGCGTACGCGCTGCTGCCGCGCAACGGCGTGATGGATCGATTGACCTCGGAGACCATCATGGTCGCCGGATCGGGTTACCGCGTGACGCTGTCGTCGCACAAGCGCACCTCGAAGGAGCCGGCGATCGACCCGGCGCCGACCGCGGTGGCCAAGGGCAAGCTGCGCGTCGAGCTCGCGGGAGTGCCTGCACCGGGAGCCGCGATCGAGATCGTCGACGCCGTCACCGGCAAGGTGATCGCCCGTGGTGCCGCGAAGGGCGCGGCGACGGAGCTCGACGTCGCCACGAAGGCGGGACAGCTCGTCTACGCGCAGACCACGCGCGGCGGCGAGACGTATCGATCGCGGCCGCAGCAGGTGGTCTCGGATCGCGGCGGCGTCCTGCAGGTCATGGTCGGGCCTCGCACCGTCGAGAGCTTTGCCCTGATCGCGACCGTCGACGACGACCTGCTCGAGGTGCGGATGAAGATCAACCTCTCGAACACCACGTGGCATCCGATCCGGGTCGGCCTCGAGGTCCCGCTGGCAACCGGGTTCAAGGAGCTGGAGTTCCGCGACGACGACACGCCCTACGTGAAGGCCACCGCGAAAGGATTTCGACTCGACGCCCCGCTGCCACCCGGCGGGCGCTCGATCATCCTCGGCTTCACGCTGCCGATCGTCGATCAGCGGGTCAGGGTGGCGATCGACCTGCCTCGCGGTGCGGTGGACAGCTTGATCAGGGTCAAGGCGGATCCCGGCATCGCCGTCGTCGACCTGCCGGCGACCCTGTCCGCGAAGCACCTCGATCGGTACTTTCACGTCGAGGGAATCTCGATCCCTCCGGCCAGGTCCCTCGAGTTCGCGATCACCACCCCGAAGCCGGATCTGAAGCAGCGGGCGATCAAGAAGGCCTGCAAGGGCCTCGGACCCAACCTCGAGTCGCCGTTGCTCGGCAAGCCGCTCGTCGACTTCACCGCCCCTCAGCTCGACGGCAAGCCGTTCACGCTGAGCAGCCTCAAGGGCAAGCTGGTGTTCGTGACGTTCAACGCGAGCTTCACGCACCTGCGCGATGATCAGAAGACCCTGCCGCCGCTGGTGAAGCAGCTCGGCGCCGAGCTCGTCACCGTGCTATCGGACGCCGATCCGACCGAGATCACGAAGTCGTTCGGTTCCCTGCCGGGACGCGTCGTCCTCGACAAGCCGGTGGGCGACGCCAATCTCGGTCCCATCACGGGCCGCTGGAACATCATGGCCGTGCCCGAGACCTACGTCGTCGATCGCAACGGCCTCATCAAGTTCCACCTCATCAATCAACGCGACTGGAGCCTGCCGTCGACGCTGGCGTGTCTCAAGACCGGGATCTGATGCAGAGGATCGAGCTCGAGCGATACCTCGCCGCGTTCGAGACCTGGGCGCGCGTCGCCGACCAGGACGTCGCGATCGCGCAGAGCATCGCGCACGTCGCCGTGCATCTGCGCGCGACCTACCAGGGCGAGGTCGAGATCGAGGCGCTGTGCAAGGCGTCGCTCGCCTGGCTGCGTGCGCGGAGGTTGCCGCTGCCCGACGTCGGCAAGTCGTGCTTGCTCGGCCGGTTGATCTACAGCGGCGAGGAGCTGCGCACCCGGCCGTGCCCGATCCATCAGGGGCACTGGTCGGGCTGCTCACCGCACGCATGCCCGGCGGGGTGCGGGTGGGGCATGAACCTGACCGGCTGGTTGCCGAACGACCACGTCGATGCGTGGCCCGAGCAGGGCGGAGATGCCCAGCTCGCCGCCCTCGAGGACGCGGTGCGCGAGAACTTCACCGCGGATCAGCTGGCGGTCTACGCGGACCGGCTGATCTCGCTCGGCGATCCGCGCGGCGAGCTGATCTCGCTCGAGCTCGCGATGCGCGACGCGCCGACCGAGGCGCAACGCGTGCGGTACGAGGCCTTGCTCGCGACCTGCTTCGGCGACCTCCGCTCGACGGCCGTCGACGAGCTCCGCTCGACGCGTGGCATCGGCGCGCGCGCGGCGGTCGAGCTCGGATTTCTCGCGGTCGATGCGCGCGAGGTTCGCGATCTGCGCAAGATCTACAACGCACACCACGGTCGCTATCTTCGCAGGCTCGCGATCCGCGGCGAGGCGTCGATGTGCCGCGACGCGTTCGCGATGCTGTCGCTGCGCCGCCACGCCTGGCTCGAGCGGATCACGATCGTCCAGGAGCCGGTGCCTCACTACGACTACGACGTCAACGCCGAGACCGCGCGGGCGGTGTTCGCGGCGACCCCGTGCCTCGGCTCGCTCGCCGTCACCGGTCGCCACGTGATCACCGCCGCCGAGCTCCCGCTGCGCTGGTTGTGGATGTCGGAGCTCGAGAGCGTCAGGTTCGAGCACGCACCACACCTCACCACGCTCGTGCTCGCGGTGACGCAGCTCGATCAAGACTTCGCGGCGGTCGTCGACGGGCTCGTGCGGCGCGCGCCGCTGCTCGAGGCGATCCACGTCCCGGCCGCGGCGATGGCCGGCATCGAGGTCGCGCACCCCACGGTCCGCGTCCGAGCGACCTAGCGCTCGAACACGGCCATCGCCATCGCGAAGGCGGCCGACGGTGCCCACGAGAAGCTCGCGCGCGCCTGCGTGCCGACGACGATGCCGTCCGACAGCACGGAGTCGCCTTCGGTGGTGGCACCGAGCGTCATCCCGGGGCCGGCGGTGAACGCGGCGTTGTCGGACGTGAAGATGGCCGCGACGATCAACGAGTCGGGCGTCGCCCCGAGCGTCGGCGTGGCCGCCTGGGTCGCGGCCAGTCCGGACGCGGTGGCCTCGTCTGGTGCGCTCGCCACGGCGGGGTACTGATGCACGAGGATCCGGCGATTCTGGGTGATCCCGGTGAGCGACGCGGTCACCACGGTGGCCGTGCCGGGGAACCCGTTGTTGACGAAGAACAGCTGCACCGATCCGGTCGCCCCGGCCACGGCGGTCAGCGGCTGGTAGACGTTGCCGGCGGTGTCGTTGACGGTCGCGACCCCGACGTTCGTGCCTGTCCACGCCACGGCGACGACCATCAAGCTGCCGGCCGGATGAGGGATCGGTGCCGAGTCGACCGAGAAGCCGACGCCGGTGGCACTGCCGACGGAGAGCGCGCCGCGATCGGTCGCAGGCAACATCCCGTCGACGACGAGGCCGTCGGTGGGCGTGCCGTCGGTGATCTGGCCGTCACCCGGGGTGTTGTCACCACCCAGCCCGAAGCCGATCCGGCCGCAGCCGGCGAGCACGAGCAGGACCAACCGCCACATCCCTGCGAGCGTACACCAACGGCGCTCAGGGTTTCCGGAGGGCCCGTCGCGCGGTTAGGTAGTCGCGGGTCGCGGCGAGCTCGATCAGGTGGGGCGCCGCCTCGAGCCCGCCGGCGCGCTCGACCGCGACGGTGAGATCGCCACACGCGAGCAGGCCCGCGCGATCCGCCGCGCGCCGGCACGCCGCGAGGTAGGCGTCGCCGTCGAGCGACGAGGCCGAGGCGACCAGCTCGGCGAGCCGCTTGCGGTGGGTCACCGGGAGCTTGCTGCGCAGGCGGTCGGCGTCGCGGCGCGCCGCGGGTGCGGCATCCTCCGCGCCGAACGCCTCGAGCGCGGCGACGAACGAAATCAGCTCGCCGTCTCGCACGCCGGCGGCGAACACGCGGCGCCACCGGGTGAGCTCGACGATCCGACCGAGCTCGAAGCGCAGCGCGGCATCGCTGGTGGTGATCCGTGTCAACGCCGGGCCGAGGACGATCGCGGGCGGTGCGGCGAGGACGAGCGTGATGTCGTGCTTCGCGCGCTCGCTCGCGTGCAACACCGCCGTGGCGCCGCCGAACGCACGCACGATCTGCGGCAGCATCGCGGGCGCCGCGGAGTCGCTGGTGATCGCGAGGCGCTGGGCGTCGGCGAGATCGATGTCGAGCAGCGCGCCGCGCGCATCGGACACGATCAGCGGCGCGACCTCGCCGAGCAGCTCGAAGATCTCGCCGAGCGGGGACTCGTCCGGCTCGGAGACCAGGCGCCTGCGGTCGGCCTCGTCGAGCTTGCCCGGATACGCCTGATCGGAGGCAAGGGCGCGCAGGGCGTGCGCGGCGTAGAACGCCTCGTCGTCGGGCGAGAGCGTCGCGCCGAGCACGCGCGCGAGCTCGTAGGTCGCCCGCGCGTCGGTCGGGTTGGTGGTGCACAACGAGCGCGCGAGCGACAACGCATCACCGGCGTCGGGCTCGGCCTCGACCAGCGCGAACAGCGACGACTCGAGCGCGACCGGCGCCGTCGCCGAGCGCTTGTCCCCGGCGAGCTCGACCAGCCCGCGCCGAGCGGCGAGCGCACCATCGGACTCGGGGGCGAGGGTCGCCGCCTTGCGGTACGCGACGCGCGCTGCGTGCTGGTCTCCGAGGGCGCGCTCGGCATCGCCGCGCTTGCGCCACAGGGCGGCGAGGCGAGGGCCACTCTCGACGCCACGCGCGCGCTCCTCGAGCCGCTCGAGGCGACGCAACCACCCGAGGATCAGCCTGGGCTCGCCGAGCGCGACGCCGATGTCGGTGGCGCACCCGAGGGCGTCGAGGTCGTCGGCGTGGGCGAACACCAGCTGGTCGGCGATCACGCGTGCATGCGCGAGCTCGCCGCCGGCGGCGAACATCGCCCCGGCTTCTTCGAGGAGCTCCTTGTTCGCCGGAGCGTGGAGCTCGGCGAGCCGGACACACGTGCGTGCGCGTTCGACGGTGGCACCTCGCTTGCGCTGCAGCGCGAGGAGCTTGTCGAGCACGGGCGCCTCGGCGAGCGCGAGGATCTCCATCCAGCAGCGCTCGGCACGCGCGGGATCACCGAGGACGTCGCGCGCCATGTCACCGAGCGCGTCGTACAGCCGGACGCGATCACTGGGTGCGAGGGTCGCCGCGGCTTCGCGCTCGAGGCACTCGGCGGCGCGCTCGAGCTCGCCGCGCTCGATCGCGGCCTCGGCGAGCGCGTGCCACGCGGGGCCGCACGACGGATCGATCCGCACCGCGGCCTCGAGATGCGCGGCGGCGTTGCCGGGGCGCAGTGAGCGCGTCTCGGCGAGCGCGGCGTGGACGAGTCCGACGGCGACCGCCTTGCCGTGGTGCGGGACGTCGGGATGATCGGCGAGGGTGCCGAGGTGGCGCGCGGCCTCGCGCCACAACCGCCGCGCGAAGCAGCTCTCGCCGAGCGCGAGCGTGATCGCGAGATCTCGACGATCGAGGCGATGCGCCTCGTGCAACAGCGTGTGCGCCTGGTCGGCGTTGCCGAGCGCGAGCTGCACCGTCGCGTGCCGGTGGACGAGCGGGGCCAGCGCGCGATCCGCGGCGCCGGTCAGCGTGGCGGCGAGATGGCGCGCGGCCTCGTCGAGGCGACCGTCGCTGGCCAGCACGTCGACCAGCGCGAGGTGGGCATCCTTCGAGAACCGCGACGCGAGCACCGCGCGCAACCGGCGCAGCGCACCGTCGACGTCGCCGGCGAGCGCGATGATCCGCGAACGCTCCGCGATCAACGAGGCGCGCGCGTCGTCGAGCTCGTCGTCGATCTCCCCGCCGAGCTCGGCCGCGCGCTCGTAGGCGCGGACGGCGGCCTCGTGATCGCCGGCGGCGCGAAACTGCCGAGCGGCCGCGACCACGACCGATGGATCGGCCTCGGGCAGCGCCGCCGCATAGCCGAGCAACGCGGTGGCGTGCGTGCCGGGATCCACCGTCGCCGCGAACGCCGCGGCGCGCTCGAGTGCGGGCAGGTACGCGGGGGCGTCGACGAGCAGCTCGCCGAGCGCGGTGCTCGCGGCCGCGCGCTCCCCGGCGTCGTCGAGCGCGCCGACGATGCGGAGCCGCAGCGCCGAGATCTGATCGACAGGCGCGGCGCGTTCGATCGCGTCGGCGAGCCGCTTCTCGAGCAGCGTGGCGGCCTCGCCGTGGCGGCCACCACGCACGAGCACGTCGGCGTGGTCGATCAGGCCGCTCAGATCGTCGGGTGCATGGATCGCAGCTTCCGCCACCGCCACCGCCGCGGCCTCGAGCTCGCCGGCTTGTTCGAGCGCGCGCGCCTGCGACCGCAACAGCGTCGCCCGTTCCACGCCACGAGCTCGCTCGGCACGCGAGCCGCGCACCGCGGCGACCTCTCGCCACTGGCCGAGCTCGGACAGCACGTCGTCGAGCTGGCGCCACGCCTGCTGATCACCGGGACGGCGCGCGACGATCGCGCGGAACACCTGCGCCGCGCGATCGAGCTGCTTGTGCTCGCGATACAGCGCCCCCGCAGCGCGCAGGGCCGCGCGACCGTGCTCGTCGGGCGACAGCTCGCCGACCTCGACGAACATCGCCGCGGCCTTCGCCCACGCCCCGGCCTTGCGGTACATCCACGCGAGTCGGTCGCACAGCTCGGCGGTGCCGGGCAGCTTGCTGATCAACGCCTCCATCGCGGCGATCGCGTCGAGCGGCTGATCCATCTCCTCGTGGAGATCCGCGAGGTGCTCGTACAGCGTGGCTGCGACGTCCGCGCGCTCCGCGGCCCGCGCTTCGTCGGCGAGCACCGCGGCGAGGGGCTCGCGCAGGCTGCGATCGTCGATCAGCGACGCGAGCGCCGCGCGGGCCTCGGCATCGTGAGGCGCTGCTCGCACCGCCGAGATCGTGATGCGGATGCGATGGACGGGGTCGAGCTCGACCTTCTCCCAGCCCTGCGTATCCGGGATGGTCGGGGCGCGGTCGGTGTCGGTGCGGTCAAACAGGCGAGTCACGGGGCAGCGGGCTGCACGTTGTAGACCCGCCGAAGCCGGTGAAATCACGTTCACCAGCGCTGACAACCCTCCTCACCTTCGCAACCGACCGTCCCCACTGCGTGGGGTGCGTTACTCATTTCACAGGCGCGCGCAGTAGCTCGGAAAGCTGTCGGGGAGCCCGCTGGTCGCGTACGGCGACGGCCACGCACCGTAGGGATTCGCGGTGAAGAACGCGTCGACGCTGGGGGCGGCGTCGAGCGGGATCTCGTGGCCCATGCCGTGATCGCAGATCGCCGCGAAGTGCCCGGTCGCCTCGAGCATCGCGCGATAGCTCTCGCTCGCCGCGTGGAAATCGACGCCGAACACGTTGTCGGAGGTGCCGCCGTTGAAGATCAGCGCCGCGAACTTGTTGTCGGCATCCTCGATCGTCGGCGAGAAGCCCGCCGGGATGCCGCCCGAGAACGTCGCGACGCTCGCGACGTAGCTGGAGCGCACGAACGAGAACGCGGTGGTCTGCAAGCCACCAGCGCTCATGCCGAGGCTGTGGATCCGCGACGCGTCGATCCGATCCGCGAGGCAGCCGACGATCTCGTCGGCGAGCAGGAA
>Ga0075163_10004067_pt1 | contig 19617 bp, 18 predicted proteins | sample JI1023141ADNA_FD_71478 | JGI IMG/M metagenome (GOLD analysis project Ga0075163, IMG submission 71478) | Wastewater effluent complex algal communities from Wisconsin, to seasonally profile nutrient transformation and Carbon sequestration -... | ecosystem: Engineered > WWTP > Effluent > Algae...
GGTTGGCAGGGCGACCTGGTGCTGCACGCCCACGGCGGGCCGGCGCTCGGCGAACCCCGGGACGAGCGGGTGGTTGAAGACCTTCAACGCTGGGCAGTGATGCTTCGCGCTGGCTACGCCTGGGCCGGATCGACCTTCCACCAGGGCGGTGTGGCGGTGGTGTCCGCCGCAGAGGACACCGAGCGACTGCGCCGGATCTTCCTGGCCCATGTCGCCCAGCCGCGTCACACCATCCTGCACGGCCAGTCCTGGGGAGCCAGTGTCGCGGCCCGTGCGGCCGAGTTGTACGGCAGCCCGCCCGCTGGCCAGAAGCGCCCCTATGACGCCGTGCTGCTGACCAGCGGCGTGCTGGGGGGCGGCACACGCTCCTACGACTTCCGGCTCGATTTGCGTGTGGTCTACCAGTACCTTTGCGCCAATCACCCGCGTGCCGATGAGCCGGCCTATCCGCTCTGGCAGGGGCTGCCTGCGGACTCGAAGTTGACGCGTGACCAACTGGCCCAGCGGGTCGACGAATGCCTGGGTGTTCGCCAGCCTGCGGCCCAGCGCAGCGCAGAGCAGCAACGCAAGCTGCAGGCGATTGCCCGCGTGATCCGCATCCCGGAGAGTTCGGTTCTGCCCCATCTGAACTGGGCCACGTGGCACTTTCAGGACATCGCGCTGCGCCGCAGCGGCGGTGCCTCGCCGTTCGGCAACATCGGTGTGCGCTACACAGGCTCGGGTGACGATGCGGCGCTGAATGCCGGCGTCCTGCGCTACCGCGCCGACCCGGCGGCGGTGGCCCGTTTCGGGGCCGACACCGACCCCACCGGTCGCATCGACCTGCCCATTCTCACGGTGCACGGCATCGACGACGCCACGGCGTTTGTCGAGCTCGATGCAGCGTTTGCGGAGACCGTGAGCCGGGCCGGCCGCGCCGAGCGCCTGGTTCAGACCTTCACCCGCGACAAGGAGCACAGCTACCTCAGCGACCCGGTCTATGCGAGCCTTCTCCAGGCGCTGATGCGCTGGGTCGATCAGGGCGAGAAGCCCACGCCCGCAGGGATTGCAGCCGCTTGCCCGGCGCTGGAGGCACGGTTCGGGCCGGGTTGCCGGTTCGAGCCGGCCTACCGGCCGGCCGCACTGGAAACGCGCAGCATGCCGCGAGAGAGGCCCTGAAGCCAGGCCATCGGGTCAACGGGCCCGGAAGACCGAGACCGCGCTGACCAGCTGGCTGGCCTGGTGTTGAAGGCTCTGCGCCGCGGCCGCGGATTGCTCGACCAGAGCCGCGTTCTGCTGGGTGGCCTGGTCCAGATGGCCGACCGCCTGGTTGACCTGGCCGATGCCGGTGGATTGCTCGCGCGTGGCCGAGCTGATCTCGGCAATCAGGTCGTGCACATGGTTCACCTGGTTGACGATACCTTCCATCGATACGCTGGCATCGGCGACCTCACGCGCGCCTTCTTCCACCCGTTCCGCGCTTTCGGCGATCAAGGTCTTGATCTCCTTGGCGGCATTGGCCGAGCGTTGTGCCAGGCTGCGCACCTCGGCGGCCACGACGGCAAAGCCGCGGCCCTGTTCGCCGGCACGGGCGGCCTCGACCGCGGCGTTCAGTGCCAGGATGTTGGTCTGAAAGGCGATGCCGTCGATCACGCCGATGATGTCGGCGATCTTGCGGCTGGATTGCGTGATGCCCTGCATGGTCTCGTTGACACGGGCCACGGTGTCCTTGCCCTTCTGGGCGGCGCTGCTGGCGGTGGTGGCGAGTTCGGCCGCCTGCGCCGAGGTATCGGCGTTGTTGCGCACGGTGGCGCTCATCTGTTCCATCGACGAGGCCGTCTCCTCCAGGCTCGCAGCGGTCTGCTCGGTGCGGGCGCTGAGGTCGTTGTTGCCCTGGGCGATCTCGCTGCTGGCCTGCTCGAAGGTCAAGACCTGCTGCGAGACGTCGGCGATGATCCAGCGGAACATCAGCCCGAGCTGGTTCACGGCACGCAGCGTCATGCCGATCTCGTCGACCCGGTCGATGATCAGGCCGTCGGTCTCGCCATTGGCGACCCGTTGGGCATGGGCTTGCACGCGCTCCAGCGGGCCGGCGATCTGGGACTCCAGTGCCCACAAGGCCAGGCCGGTGCCCACCGCCACCACGCCCGCAAGCGCCCCCAGGGCCGAGCCCGCAACGCCCAATGCAACTGCACCCGTGACCGTGGAGATCGCCAGGCCCAGCACCGGCAGGCGCAGGCGCCAGCGCACCGACATCGTCTTGCCAAGGGTCAGCACGGCCGCTGCACCGCGGCGGATCACCACGCCCTTGTGGAACTGCAGGCCCTTGGCCCAGCCTTCGCGTATAGCGGCATAGAGCGAGTCGGCGCCAGCGATCTCCTCGCGCGAGGGTTTGGTGCGCACCGACAGGTAGCCGACGGTGGTGCCGCCCCGGGAGACCGGCGTGGCGTTGGCCCGCACCCAGTAGTGGTCGCCGTTCTTGCGCCGGTTCTTGACCAGCGCTGTCCAGGATTCACCGCCCTTGAGCGTGGCCCACATGTCGGCAAAGGCCTAGGCCAGCATGTCGGGGTGGCGCACCATGTTGTGCGGCTGGCCGGTGATCTCGCTCGTATCGTAGCCGCTGACCGCCGTGAAGGCCGCATTGGCGTAGGTGATACGGCTGCTCGTGTCGGTGGTCGAAATGAGCGTAGCGTCAGCCGGGAAGTCGAACTCTTTCTGAGTGACAGGTTGGTTATTGCGCATACCGTGCCTTTGGCGATGTGTTGACTGAATCCATCCAGTCAGGATCTTGCGCCTGGGCCCTGTCGATACGCGGGGGTGAAAAGGGGGCAATCGCCGGGCATCTTTCGACCGGCGGCGTGGAATCCGCACCAGAGCTTGACTCACGTCAATACAGACGCGAAAAGCCAGCGCGGCAGGGCCTCATTTGGCCCAGTTGTCCTTCAGCCCGGTGATGCGGTTGAACACCGGTGCACCGGCGCGGTGATCGACGCGGTCGGTGATGAAGTAGCCGTGCCGCTCGAACTGCACACGGGTCTCGGCCTCGGCGCTGGACAGTGATGGCTCGACATAGCCCCGCGCCACGCGCTTGCTGGCCGGGTTCAGCACCGTGAGGTAGTCGCGGCCGCCGGCGTCCGGCTGGGCCTCGGTGAACAGGCGGTCGAACAGGCGCAACTCGGTGGCCACCGCGTCGTGTGCGCCGACCCAGGTGATCACACCCTTGACCTTGACAGCGTCCGCGCCTGGCGTGCCGCTCTTGGTGTCGGGCACCACGGTGGCAGTGACGGCGGTGATCCGGCCGGCAGCGTCCTTCTCGCAACCGGTGCACTCGACGACCACCCCATACTTCAGCCGCACCTTGTTGCCCGGAAACAGGCGGAAGAAGCCCTTGGGCGGCGCCTCGGCGAAGTCGTCACGCTCGATCCACAGCACGGGGCCGAGGCTGAAGTCGCGGTGGCCCCGCTCGGGATGGTGCGGGTGCACGGGCGCCTGGCAGGGTTCGCGGTGCTCGGCCGAGCCGAACACATCGGGCCAGTTCGTGAGCTTCAGCGGAAGTGGGTCGATCACCGCCATCGCGCGGGCCACCTGAGGGTCCAGGTCGTCGCGCTGGGCGATGTCCAGCACCGAATAGTCGAGCCAGATGTTGGTCTTGCTGGCGCCCGAATCGTCAGCCATCTTTCGGATCGCCGAGGGCGTGTAGCCACGACGGCGCATGCCAGCCAATGTGGGCATGCGTGGGTCGTCCCAGCCCTCGACGTGCCGTTCATCGACCAGTTGCTTCAGCTTGCGCTTGCTGGTGATCACATAGCTCAGGTTGAGGCGGCCGAACTCATACTGTTTCGGCAGCGGATGTGCCAGCAGCCCGCCCTCGGCCAGGCGCTCCAGCAACCAGTCGTAGAACGGACGCTGATCCGCGAATTCGAGCGTGCAGATCGAGTGGGTGATGCGTTCCAGCGCGTCCTCGATCGGGTGCGCGTAGGTGTACATCGGGTAGATGCACCAGGCGTCGCCGGTGTTGTGATGGGTGGCCCGCCGGATGCGGTAGATGGCGGGGTCGCGCAGGTTGATGTTGGGCGACGCCATGTCGATCTTGGCTCGCAGGACCATGCTGCCGTCCGCATGCTGCCCGTCGCGCATCTCACGAAACCGCGACAGGTTCTCGGCCACCGTGCGTCCCCGGAACGGGCTGTTGGTGCCAGGGGTGGAAAAGTCGCCCCGGTTGGCACGCATGGCATCGGCCGGCTGCTCGTCCACATAGGCGAGCCCCTGTTCGATCAGGTGCTCAGCCGCCCGGTACATGAAGTCGAAGTAGTTGCTGGCAAAGTAAAGGTGCGACGAGCCGAGCGCGTCCCAGTCCCAGCCGAGCCACCTCACCATCTCTTCGATGGCGTCCACGTACTCCTGCTCCTCCTTCTCGGGATTGGTGTCGTCGAATCTCAGGTGGCAGACACCACCGTAGTCGCGCGCCAGCCCGAAATTCAGGCAGATGCTCTTGGCGTGCCCGATGTGCAGGTAGCCGTTCGGCTCGGGAGGGAAGCGCAGCCGCACTCGCGCCGGGTCGGCGCCACCCGCCTCATGGTGGGCTGCATCGCCCGGGCCGCCTCCGAAGCGCCGGCCGTCATAGACGCCTGCAGCCAGATCGCGTTCGATGATGCCCCGCAAGAAGTTGCTGGGCAAAGATGATTCTGCGCTGTGGTCGCCTGCTTTGGGGTCGCTCATTGAGGCCGCTTTGGGTTCGGGCGGCACCTCGCATCGAGTGGCCGTGCCATGGGTGAGCCAATTGTAGCGACGGGATGGTTTTGCCCCCCACACCCTAGGGGTTCGCCTGCGCGGATGGCCGATCGGTGGGTCATCGGTTGGTGAGTGCCTGCCGCAGCAACCTAACCTGAAGGCCTGGATTCACCCACTTCGGAGACTGCTCATGGCCACCGCCTACCCTTGCCACGCCGCCACGCCCTCGACCCGCACGATGCGAACCTTGAAGGCGGCGCTCGCGCTGACTCTTGCCGGGCTCGCGTTCAGCCCGGCGCTGGCCGCCAACCTGCTTTCCAACGGCAATTTCGATGTCGTAGGGCCCTTGGGCCCGATCGTGGACAGCCAGGTCCCCGGCGGCAGCGGCTATTCGGCGGCGCAAGACTGGCTCGCGTTGGGCAACGGCGTCGGCTACGTCAAGACTGAACTGATGCCGTCCACCCGTGTGCCGGGTGGCCGGATGATCCGCGTGCAGACCTCGGGAACCATCAATGGGCTTCAGCAGATCTTTGGCGAGTTCAACACGGGGCCGCGCAAGGCCTATGCCTGCGTCTGGATTCGGCTGATCGTCGGCTCGGTGGGCATCGGCCTGGGCAATGGCGGTGGGACCAACGGCAACGATGTCGTGCTGAACAAGAAGGACACCTGGGAGGTTCTGCAGGTCAGCAACGCTGTCGCACCGGTCAACTCCATCGTCATCGGCGCCTTGACCGGCGGCGCGGAGTTCTACGTGGAGAGCGCCTACGTGGACACGAAGCGCGTCAACTGCAAGGCCAGTTGAGCCCCACAAGCCCCACAAGCCACTCACAGCATCAGGAACCCCACCGCATGTTCTTCCTATCTCCTGCTCGGCGCCTACTAGCCGTTGCCTTGACCTTCAGTTCGCTGGGCGCTGCCGCGCCGGCTCTGGCGGTGCCGCCCATCGACCAGATCGGCAGCTTCAGTTACACCTGCTCAGGCAGAGCCAATGGCAACAGCTTTGAAGGACTGCACATTGAATGGGGCTTTGTCGCTGGCTTCTCGACCTGCGACGAGGCGTTCGAGCCGGCGTTCGTCAAGAACAAGGCTGCGGCGAGTGCAACCGGGCTCGATGGCTCCACCGCCAACGCCAAGGCGCGTGCGGCGGCCGACCACATGAGCCTGACCCTGGCGAGCAACGCCGTTTCCACCGGCTCCGAAGGCGCCAAGGCGATCACCGGTTTCACCGATCGCTTGACCATCGATGCCCCAGGCTACACCGGGCTGACTGGCGAACTGGTCTACCGGGTGAAGGTCAAAGGGCGGGTCGAGGCGTTCTCCGGCAAGGGCTCGGCGGCCTTGCAGGTCTACCCCATCCACCCGTGGTCGACGAACAACACTGTGGTCACCTGGGGCGCGAGGCTGGATGTGCCACCGGGCTACGTGGATGTGGACACGGTGGCCGAGATCGCCACCACCTTCACCTTTGGGACGCCGTTCCTGCTCACCACGGTCGCTTATGGCGCTTCGGGCGTATACGCACGGGAGTACGCCGGTTCCGCTGCGGTCACGCTCAGCCAGACCAAGGCCGTGCAGCTCAAGGGTGTCTCCAGCATCCGGTGGGCAACCAATCCGGTCACAGGCTACAGCCTGGTGTCGGAGGCGGGCCTCAACTGGTAGCCTTGAACCCGCGGGTTCCGTCGGACGGGTGCGTCCCTTGGGTGTCCCGCAATCCCGTCCGTCCAGGCGCCGCGGCCATCGGCGCCAGCGCGGCGTCGTACATCGCGCGGGTGGCCGCGTTGGGCTCGATGCCCAGCACGCTGGCCAGCAGGTCGCGGCAGCGCCGGTACACGCGGATGGCCTCGGCCCGTTCATTCAGCGCCAGGTGGGTCCTCATCAGCGCACGGTAAGTGGGTTCGCACAGCACGTCGGCGGCCAAGGCACGCTGGTACCACGCCAGCGCGGCTGGCCAGTCACCGGCTTTCTCCAGCGCCAAGCCCGCCGCTTGCACCAAGGCCTGCCAGCGAAGCGCCAGCCGTTCCCGGGCCAATTGCAACGGGCCAGCGAGCGTCTCGGTGCCCAGCAAGGGCTGGCCGTAGAGAGCCAGGGCGGCGTCGATGGCTGCAGCGCGCTGAGGGTGCCTCTCGTCGAGAGCCAGAGCCCGCTCCGCGCGCTGCTCGAAGGCGCTGGCGTCGCACCACACCAGATGCGTTGGCAGGCTCACATGCCCGTCGGCGACGGTCACCGCCTCCGGCCAATCCAGCAGTTTGCGCAATCGGGCCACCGCCATCTCCAGCGAGGCCTTGGGTGCGTCGGCCTCCAGCGATGGCCACAGTGCCGAAATCAGCCAATCGGCGGCCACGGGCCCGCCCCCATGCGCCGCCAACAGGGACAACAACTCCAGCGGCTTGCGCGGCGTCTTGCCGGTCCAACGCAGGGGGTGGCCGTCGCGCTCCACGGTCAGCGGGCCCAGCACGCGCACCCGCAACCGCCAGGGCCAGTCAGGCTGCGTGCTGTCCGGCGCGGGCAGGGCGCGCTCCTGGATGGCGGCGCGCACCCACTCGGTTTCGATGCCGGCTGCCAGCGCAGCCTGGCTGAGTCGGCCCGCCCAGACTGGCAGCATCAGGTAGTAGCGGTTGAAGTTCAGGCGTTTGGCGTCGGCCAGCAACGCTGCCAACGAGTGCCGTTGCTCAGGCCGGTCGGCCCAGGCCTCGGGGCCATCGGGGCTCGCGAAGGCCGGTGCCAGTGCGGTGAAGCCTCGAATCACCCCCAGCAATTCGCCCTGTACACCCTGCTGCGAGGCGCGCATGCCGTCCAGTTCGGCCAGGGCTTCCTGGTGGCGCCCCAATGCCATCAAAGCGCCCGCCCTGTCGACACGGTAGGTGCCCTGGTCTCGCTCTGGCACCTCGAGGTCGGCACAGATGGCCATCAGGCGGTCGATGCGCTGGAGCGCCGCCTCATGCTGGCCGGCGTGTTGCATGAAGCGCGCCTGGGCCCGCAGGCCGTAGGGCAGGTAGCCGGCGCGCACCTCCGGCATCAGGATCTCGAGTTCGCGGCATGCGCGCTCGGCCCGTTGCATCTGCCCGGTCTTGAGCCACTCAAGCAACTCGACGCTCAGGAGCAGGTAACGAAAGCGTCGCAGGTCATGCGCCTGGATCAGGGCCTGAAGGCGCTCCAGCGCCAAGGCGGCGGCTTGCGGTTCGCCGAAGTAGGCATGGTGGTGCATGACGGTGTACCACCAACGCGCCTGCGCCTGGACCGACGGTGGAGCCGCTGCCATCTGCTCGTGTTCAGTGGCGAGCAGGCGGTTGGCTGCCTGGGTATCCATCTGCTGGCCGTGGTAGTCGAGCAGGCACTTGACCAGCAGATAGCGTTCGTCCGGCCCTATCGCCACGGGCTGACGCAAACCGCGCGCCAAGGCCAGCGCCGCAGCCCGGAACCGCGGCTGATCGCCTGAGACGGCGTGGTCCAGCGAAGGCCAGACCAGCGCGGCTGCACAGGCCCGCAGCCCATCGGGATCGCCTTGAATAGCCGCCTCGCACGATGCCTGCGCCTCGGCGTCACCCCACCCGGCGCTGAAACGTTCGCACCATTGGCTGGCGCCGCGGAAGTCGACGAACTCCACGTTGATGGCCAACACCATGCACACTGAAGCCAGCCACGCCGAGTGCGTGTCCCCGCTCGAATGGGCCTTGGCCCACAACTGGGTCAACGCCTGCCGAGCCGTCGGCTCGTCAGTGACCATCGTGGCGCAGGTCTGGATGCGGTCGATCGTGCTGCTCATGGGCTGCTGATGATAGGACCTGCTCGCAGGCTGGGATCTGGTCGGTGATCGGCGGCCTATTCAAGCTCAAGCGCAGGGTGTCCCGATCCGAAAATGGCGTGGCGAGCGGCTTTTCAGGCCAGCAGGCTGCAACCCGCACGCACGTACCAACCCGGAAGTGGCAGCAACAACATGGTCAACCTGAACCTCACCCGACTGAACATCGGTCAGCGTCTGGCGCTGGGCTTCGGCATTGTGATTGCCGTGTTCGGCACCCTCGCCAGCTTGGCCTACGTGCGGATCGGTGCCATGAGCGACGAGATCGCCGTGATGGTGGGCGACCGATACCAGAAGACGGTGGTCGCGAACCAGATCAAGTCGGAATTGAACGAGGTCTCGCGCAACATGGGCAACGTGCTCATCATGACCGAGCCCGGTCAGATCAAGAAGGAACTCGAGAACATCGAGAAAGTCATGGCGGCCAACGCCGCCACCTTCGACAGCCTGAAGACCCTGGTCACCGACGAGGCCGGGCAGGAGCACTTGAAAGAGTTGACGGTGCTGCGCGACAAGTTCGCGCCCGGGCAGGCCGCCTTCGTCAAACTGATCGCCGAGGACAACAAGGACGACGCGATGGTGAAGTTCATCTTTGCGGTGCGGCCGGTTCAGTTGAAGTACTTTGCCGCACTCGACAAGTTCGTCACCTACCAGCACAGCCAGATGGTGGACGCTCGCGCGGCCTCTGCAGAACAGGCGCGCAGCACAGGCCTGCTGATCCTCGTGCTGGCGCTCGCTGCGGCCTGCCTCAGCCTGGCGGTGGCCTTCCTCAGCACACGCAGCATCACCATGCCCTTGACCCATGCCGTGAAGATCGCCCAACGCGTGGCTGCGGGCGACCTGACCACCCGGATGGAGGTGCGCACGCACGATGAAACCGGCCAGTTGATGGCGGCGCTGATCGAGATGAACGAGTGTCTGCAGCAGATCGTCGGCAATGTCCGCCAGGGCACCGAGTCGATCGCCTCGGCTTCGGCCGAGATTGCCAGTGGCAACATGGATCTGTCGTCCCGTACCGAGCAGCAGGCCGCTTCGTTGCAGCAGACGGCTCACTCCATCAAGGATCTGGCCAGCAACGTTCGGCAGAATGCCGACAACGCGCGCCAAGCCAATGCGCTGGTGCTGTCAGCGTCCGAGGTGGCCGTTCAGGGTGGCTCGGCGGTGTCGCAGGTGATCCAGACGATGGGCTCGATCGACGCCTCGTCCAAGAAGATCGCCGACATCATCGGTGTCATCGACGGCATCGCGTTCCAGACCAACATCCTGGCCCTGAACGCTGCGGTCGAAGCCGCGCGTGCCGGCGAACAGGGGCGCGGCTTTGCGGTGGTGGCTGGCGAGGTGCGCAGCCTGGCCCAGCGCTCGTCGGGTGCAGCCAAGGAGATACGCACGCTGATCACCGATTCTGTCGAGAAGGTGGCGCTGGGCAGCCGGCTGGTGGCCCAGGCTGGCACCACCATGGACGACGTGGTGGCCAGCGTTCGCCGCGTGACCGACATCATGAGCGAGATCAGCGCCGCGAGCCAGGAGCAGAGCCAGGGTATCGAGCAGGTCAGCCTGACCATCGATCAGATGGACACCTCCACCCAGCAGAATGCGGCCCTCGTGGAGCAGGCCGCCGCTGCGGCAGAGTCGCTGCGAAGCCAGTCGCAGAATTTGGAGCAGACTGTGAGCCTGTTCAAGTTGCACGCCTGACCCTCAGGCGAATCCTGGCCCCCACATCAACGAACCTCTACGAGGAGACGCCATGCACATCCTGACCCCTCTCCAACGCCTGCTCGGTGGCCTGGTATTCGCACTGACACTGGCTGGCCCTGCCGCCTCGGCTGAGGTCGAAGGCGTCAAGCTGGACGACAGTGCCAAGGTCGCAGGCAAGGAACTCAAGCTCAATGGCGCTGGCGTGCGCGTACGCGCCGTGTTCAAGGTCTATGTCATGGGCCTGTACCTGACCGAGAAGCAGAAGACCGCAGCCGATGTCCTGGCCGTGGACGGCCCGCGCCGCTTCACCCTGGTGATGTTGCGCGACGTCAGCGGCGAGGACTTCGGCGAAGCTTTCATGAGCGGCATCAACAAGAACACCGACAAGGCCGAGAAGAGCAAGCTGGTGAACCAGATGGCCAAGTTCGGCGAGATCTTCGCCAACGTGGGCCAGCTGAAGAAGGGCGACACCCTGATCAGCGACTGGGTGCCCGGCAGCGGCATGGCGATGCAACTCAATGGGAAGTCGCTTTCCGATCCGATCCCCGACATCGCCTTCTACAACGCCGTGCTGAAGATCTGGCTGGGCGACAAGCCTGCCGACACCGACCTCAAGCCTGCGCTGCTGGGCGGCAAAGGCTGATTCACTGCCTCGAGCGCAGCCGGGCGACTTCGTCGGCCAGCATGCGCTCGCGCAGGCCGTCGCCGCGCAGGCTGATGAAGGTGACGATGCCGTGGATCGCCAGGCCGAGCCCCCAGCCCCACAGCGGAAAGTGGCTCCAGCGGGGTGTGCCGGTGGCGTTGTTCAGCACATACAGCCCCAGGTTCACCAACGTGAACACGAGCGCATGGATGTAGAAGCCCATCTTCATGCCCACGCGGCGCTTGGCGCGTTGCAGCAGTTCATCGTCGGCGTCGGCAGGGTTGGGGGTGTAGCTCATGGCGGTTCCGTTCGTTGGGGAGTTCAGGGATGGCTCATCTTCGCCAGCGCGGGCCGATCACACCAGTGCCTGGCGACGAACTGTTGGCAGGCTTCGCCAACCGACAGCCGGGCGGCGTGATTCACAGGCCCTTGAAGCGAGGAGCATAGATGCGGCTGACGGCGATGCGCTCCGGGCGCCGCCGCAGCACCAGTGACACCTTGCCGGCGTCGTCGCGCAACGCCTGGCTGATCTCGCGCGCCTGCACCACCGTGCCACGGTGCACCTGCCAGAAGCGCTGGGGATCGAGTTGCGGGAGCAACTCGCGCAGCGAAATGCGGATGAGGTGCTCACGTTCGGCGGTGATCACCCTCACGTACTTGTCTGCCGCCTCGAAATACAGAACCTCCTCGACCGGCACCATGTGCACCGCCGAGCCCACCGAAGCCTGGATCACGGTGAGCAACGGGGCGCTGCCGGGGGCCGGTGCGCCCAGCAGATTGCGCAACTGGGCCAGCAGCGGGTCTGCTGACGATGCCCCACCCGGCGCTGAGGCCTGCCGGCGGCCGGCCAGCAGGCCACGCAGCCGCGTGCAGGCAGCGGCGAGGCGGGCGGGCTGCACCGGCTTGAGCAGGTAGTCAACCGCGCAGGCCTCGAAGGCCTGAAGTGCGTACTGGTCGAACGCGGTGATGAAGACCATCAGCGGAAGCGCGCGGTCGGCCGGCCAGTCTTCTGCCACCGCCTGAGCGGCTTCGAGCCCGCTGCACCCGGGCATGCGGATGTCGAGGAACAGCAGGTCGGGCAGCAGGCTCAGCGCCCGCTCGATGGCCTCGTCGCCGTCCGCAGCGTGTGCAAGCAGGCGCAGACCGGGCCAGACCCGGGCCAGTTCCGCCTGCAGGGCCTGGGCCAGCAGGGGCTCGTCTTCGGCGATCACCGCCGTGGCAGGCAGGTGGGGGTCGTCGGTCAGGGCGATCATGCGATGTCCTCTGGCTGCGGCCACCGCAGGGTGGCCAGGGTGCCACCGACCTCGGGCGGGCCGGGTTCCAGCGTCAGCGACGAGGCCGCGCCAAACTGCGTGGCCAGGCGTTCACGCACCTGGCCCACGCCGAAGCCGGTGCCCGGGGATGCGGGGTTGCCGGCGCTGGCCGCCAACCCGGCACCGGTGTCGGCCACCCGGATCACCAACTCGGGGCCCTCCCTCCGGGCGCTGACCTGGATGAGCCCCCCGGCTCGGCGTGGCTCCAGGCCGTGCTTGATGGCGTTCTCGACCAAGGGCTGCAGCAGCATCGGCGGCACGGCGACGGACGCGAGCGCGGGCGGCAGGTCGAGTTCCACCTTCAACCGGTCGCCCATGCGCACCTGCATCAGTGCCAGGTAGTCCGCCAAGCGGCTGAATTCGGACGACAACGGGTGCAGCGGCGCGCGGCTGCCGCCCAGCGTGGCGCGCAGAAAATCAATCAGGCGGTCCAGCATGTGCTGGGCACGATCCGGGTCCACCGCAATCAGCGCCCGGAGGTTGGCCAGGGTGTTGAACAGCATGTGCGGCTCGAGCTGTGACTCCAGCAGCTTCAATCGCGTCTCGGCGGCCAATCGCTCGGCGGCGTCACGCTGTGCCTGCGCGGCCTGCAGACGGCCCTGAGCCTGAAAATAGAAGGTGGCTGCAGCACCGGGCACCAACGACATCAGCAACAGCGCCACGCCGACCGTCCGTCCGCCCCCGAACCAACTCGCTGCGCGCAGGCCGGTGAGCCAATTGCCCAGCTCGGCACCGAGCGTGAAACCGACCACCGTGCCCACGGCGAGGCACAGCCACATCCACGCCCAGCCGGGCCAGTGGTTGATGGCCTGTGGGTGATCGGGTGGTGCATGGCGATGTACCCAGGCCGAGGCTGCGCGCCGGGCGGCGCTGATCGAAAAGCTGCAGCCCACCGAGATGCACCAGGAGTACACCAGGGTCACGCCGAAATGCTGCTGGAACAACACGGTCAGGACGATGGCCACCGCGGTTCCGATGCCCAGGGTGATGGCCAGCTGGCGCCCCAGGCGGGCGACCACGGTGGCAGGGCGGGTCGGGGCGGCCATGAGGGGAGGCATGGGCGTCATTGTCGGGGCTCCGGCGGGTGACGGGCCGCTCCTGATCAGGCCATGCCCGACACCGCTTGGGACAGCAGGCCACCCAGGAATCGGTTCGGCGCCAACGCGAACAGGCCGGCGGCGACGCAGCCCCCCAGGTAGGTGCTCCACATGGTCTTGCGGTGGGCAGCAATGCGGCGGTGCATCACGTCCCACAGCCCACGCCCGACACCAACGAAGGTCACCACGGCCAGCAGGTGGATCAGCGTATAGCCACCGACATTGGGGCGCGCGAAATCGCGCAGGAACAGGCTGGACACGGCGGCACCGAGCATTGCCACGACCCAGGCGTAGCCGAGGCCGCGATGGTGCGGCGTGCCCTTGCGGGCCGTCAGCGCCAGCGGCCCCACGATGAGTGCGAAGAGGGCGAACCCCAGGTGAATCAGCACGGGGGTGGGTGGCAGGTGGGTGGGCATGGCGGGCTTTCCGGTGGGATGGGCGTCATGGTCGCCAGACGCTGCCCCGCGCGCCATACCCGCGCGACGACCGGTCGAAGTCGTTCGCGAAGCGCCCCGGCCGCGGCGCGAACGGCAGCCTCCGAAGTGCCCGTGCGTCTGCCCGGACGCCGGCACGCGTTGACCGCTGCCGGGGCCGAGGGCATGCGCCATCTGGCGCCGCGCCGCTATGCCTCGCGCCGCCCCGAGCCCTGCTGTTTGGCGCTACCTCCGGCGGCCGCCGCCCAGGATCGATCCCAGCACGCCTCGAACGATCTCGCGGCCGACGGCCGAGCCGACCGAGCGCATCGCGCTGCGTGCGGCCGATTCCGCCAAGCCCTCATGGCGCCCGCCACGCGGGCCGGTGCTGCCGAACAGGATGCTGCCCAGGCCGCCGAGCAGCCCGCCGCCCGCCTCCTGCCCGGCCGGGGCGGGCGCTCCCGAACGGGTGGCTGCCGCAGCCTCCTCAGCCATCGAGCTGGCGTTGTCCGAGCTGGCTGCGGCGCGTCCCTTGAGCTTCTCGTAGGCCGAATCGCGATCGACCGCTTTCTCGTAGACGCCAGCCACCAGCGAGCCCTGAAGCAAGGCTTGACGCTGCGGTGCCCCGATCGGGCCAATCTGGCTGCCCGGCGGCAGCACGAAAACCCGCTCGGTGACGGATGGCCGGCCCTTGGCGTCGAGGAAGCTGATCAGTGCCTCGCCCACGGCCAGCTCGGTGATCGCCGTGGCAATGTCGAGCCCGGGCTTGGCACGCATGGTGTCTGCGGCCGTCTTGACGGCTTTCTGGTCGCGCGGCGTGAAGGCTCGCAAGGCGTGCTGAACGCGGTTGCCGAGCTGGCCGAGCACGCTGTCGGGCACATCCAGGGGGTTCTGCGTCACGAAGTAGACGCCCACGCCCTTGGAGCGGACCAGGCGCACCACGAGTTCGATGCGCTCGACCAGGGCGGTGGGCGCGTCCTTGAACAGCAGGTGGGCCTCGTCGAAGAAAAACACCAGCTTGGGTTTCTCGACGTCGCCGACCTCTGGCAGGGTCTCGAACAGCTCCGAGAGCATCCACAGCAGGAAGGTGGCGTACAGGCGCGGCGCGTTCATCAGCTTGTCGGCCGACAGGATGTTGACGACACCCTGGCCGTCCACCGTCTGCATGAAGTCGCCGATGTCGAGCATCGGCTCGCCGAAGAACTTGTCGCCGCCCTGCTCCTCGATCTGGAGCAGGCCGCGCTGGATGGCGCCCACACTGGCGGCGCTGATGTTGCCGTACTCGGTGGTGAACTGGCTGGCGTTCTCGCCCACGTGCTGGAGCATCGCGCGCAGGTCTTTCAGATCCAGCAGGGCCAGGCCACGGTCGTCGGCGATCTTGAACACCAGGTTCAGCACGCCGGACTGGGTTTCGTTCAGCGCCAGCATACGGCCCAACAGAAGCGGGCCCATGTCGGAGACGGTGGCACGCACCGGGTGACCGGATTCGCCGAAGACGTCCCACAACGTGGCGGGGCAGGCGAAGGGCGCCGGGCTGTCGAGGCCACGCTCCTGGAGCACAGCGGCAAGCTTGTCGCCCACCTTGCCAGCCTGCGTGATGCCGGTCAGGTCGCCCTTGACGTCGGCCATGAAGACCGGCACGCCGATCTTCGAGAAGTTTTCAGCCAGATTCTGAAGCGTGATCGTCTTGCCGGTGCCGGTGGCCCCGGTGATCAGCCCGTGGCGGTTGGCCAGGCCAGGCAGCAGGTGGCATTCGATGTCGCCATGTTTGGCGACGAGGATGGGTTCGGCCATGTAGGGGCTCCGCAGCGGACGAGGGGTGCGGGCAGTTTAGGGCCAGTTGGCCCTGTGGGAGGGATCACGCTCGCACCCCGCAGGGCCGGCCTACTTGCCGCCATCCATCGGCGCATGGCGCTGCATCTCGCGCAGCGCCGCCGTGTTGTTGGTCGACTTGACCATGTTCGAACAGGTCGTCGCCAGACGGCTGCCGGTCACCGTGGCGCACTTCTGCATCGAAGGTTCGGGCACGTTGGCCATGGCCACTTCGGGTTCCGGCGGGGCACTGGCACAGCCCGCTGCCAGTGCGACACCCAGGCATGCCAAAGCGAGGCCGATGCGTTGAGTCTTCATGAGAGATTCCTTGTCAGGGTGATCGATCAAGTGTGCAAAGGTAGCACGCGACCGGCCGGTGCGGGGTGGCCGGCCTGGCGCGGCCCCACCGCTAAAATGCCGGATTGCCTTCACCCGACAACAACCGCCGCCGGCACTGCCGCGCCGAGCGGCAGCAGGAGCGTTCTTCATGGCCGGTCATTCCAAGTGGGCCAATATCCAACACCGCAAGGGCCGCCAGGACGAAAAACGCGGCAAGGCCTGGACCCGCGTCATCCGCGAGATCATGGTTGCCGCCCGCCTGGGTGGCGGTGACGCGACGGCCAACCCGCGACTGCGGCTGGCGATCGAGAAGGCCAAGGCGGTGAACCTGCCGGTCGACACCGTCAAGCGCAACATCGACAAGGCCACCGGCAGCCTCGAAGGCGTGAACTACGAGGAGATCCGCTACGAAGGCTACGGCATCGGCGGTGCAGCGATCATCGTCGATTGCATGACCGACAACCGGGTGCGCACCGTTGCGGAGGTGCGTCACGCCTTCAGCAAGTACGGCGGCAACATGGGCACCGAAGGCTCCGTGGCCTTCCAGTTCAAGCATTGCGGTCAGCTGATCTTCGCCCCCGGCACCTCGGAAGAAAAGGTCATGGAGGTGGCGCTGGAGGCCGGCGCGGAGGATGTCATCGCCGACGACGATGGCGCGATCGAGGTGCTGACCGCAGCGGCAGACTTCGAATCCGTCAAGAACGCTCTCGAGGCCGCCGGCCTCAAGCCCGAGGTGGCCGAGGTGACGATGCGCGCGGAGAACAGCATCGAGCTGGCTGGCGACGACGCCGCCCGGATGCAAAAGCTGCTCGACGTGATCGAGGACCTGGACGACGTCCAGGATGTCTATCACAACGCTGAACTGGGCGCGGCATGAACGTTCTCGTGATCGGCGGCGGTGGCCGGGAGCATGCGCTGGCCTGGAAGCTGGCCGCCAGCGAGAAAGTGCAGCGTGTCTATGTGGCGCCGGGCAATGGCGGCACGGCGCTCGACAAGCGGCTGACCGACGTCGCGATCACCGATCCGCAGGCGCTGGCTGAATTTGCGGCGGCCAACAAGGTGGGCCTGACCGTGGTCGGCCCGGAGGCGCCGCTGTCGCAGGGCGTGGTGGACATCTTCCGTGCCCGGGGCTTGCGCATCTTCGGCCCCACCCAGGCGGCGGCGCAGCTTGAGAGTTCCAAGGCCTTCGCCAAGGACTTCATGCAACGCCACGGCATCCCCACCGCAGCCTACGCCACCTTCAGCGACCCTGCCGAAGCCCATGCCTACATCAACCGGCTCGGTGCGCCCATCGTCGTCAAGGCCGACGGCCTGGCGGCAGGCAAGGGCGTGGTGGTGGCAGCTTCGGTGGACGAGGCCCACGAAGCAGTGCGCTTCATGCTGGAGGACAACGCGCTGGGTGTGGTCCACAACGCCGGTGGCGCTAGGGTCGTGATCGAGGAGTTCCTGCAAGGCGAGGAGGCCAGCTTCATCGTGCTGTGCGACGGCAGGAATGTGCTGCCACTGGCGACCAGCCAGGACCACAAGCGTGTGGGCGACGGCGACATCGGCCCCAACACCGGCGGCATGGGCGCGTACTCGCCAGCCCCTGTCGTCACGCCCAACGTGCATGCCCGGGTGATGCACGAGATCATCGGCCCCACCATCGCCGGCATGGCGAAAGACGGCATCCCGTTCACCGGCTTCCTGTACGCCGGCCTGATGATCAGCGCCGACGGCCAGGTGAAGACACTGGAGTTCAACACCCGCATGGGCGACCCGGAGACCCAGCCGATCATGATGCGGCTGAAGAGCGATCTGGTCGATGTGATGCTGCACGCCACGGACGGCACGCTCGACCAGGTCGAGTTGCAATGGGATCGCCGTTTTGCGCTTGGCGTGGTGATGGCTGCCGCCGGCTACCCGGCCGACCCGCGCAAGGGCGACGCGATCAGCGGCCTGCCCGCCGAGGCAGCCGGCACCGATGACGCGATGGTCTTCCACGCAGGGACCGCCCAGCGGGGTGGCGAGATCGTCACCAGCGGTGGCCGGGTGCTGTGCGTCACCGCGCTTGGTGACTCGGCACGCGCCGCCCAGCAGCGGGCCTACGAGGTGCTGCATGGCATCCGCTTCGACGGCGCCGTCTTCAGATCGGACATCGGCCACCGTGCCATCCGCCGATGAACTGAAGGCCACCGGCGGCCCCCGGCCGGTGGCGGATCGCCTGCCTGCGCCGCGCGGCAGCCGGCTGGCACGCGTGCTGCTTCGGCTCGCCGGCTGGCAGCTGGTTTTCGACGGCGTGCCCGCGCGGCAGGGCATCCTGATCGCCTACCCGCACACCTCGAACTGGGATTTCGTGGTGGGCATGCTGGCCAAGTGGGGCCTGGGCCTGCATGTCGCCTTCTGGGGCAAGGACAGCCTGTTCCGGATCCCCGTGTTCGGCGCCTGGCTGCGCTGGTTGGGCGGCATCCCGGTGGACCGTTTCAACGCCCAGGGCATTGTCAGTGACATGGTGGCGCGCTTTCGGCAGGCGCGCCAGAGCGACGACTTTCTCTGGCTGGCACTGGCCCCCGAAGGCACGCGCCGCTATCAGGACCATTGGCGCAGCGGCTTTTACCAGGTGGCCGTGCAGGCCGAGGTGCCACTTGGCGTTGCCTTTTTCGACTATGGGCGCAAGCGCGTCGGCGTGCAGGGTTACCTCCAACTGAGTGGCTCGCGCGAGACAGACCTGGCGGCCATCTCCAGCGCCTACGATGGCGTGGTGGGCAGGCACCCCGACCTGGCCGCTCCGATCGCCCTGAAAGGACCACGATGAATTTCGACACCCAGGCTGCACGTGCCTATTTCCTCGGCCTTCAGGAGCGCATCGTCGCCGGCCTGGAGGCGCTCGATGGCGGCGCCTTCCTGACCGACTCCTGGACGCGCCCGGCCGGTGAGCGCCTTCAAGGGGACGGCGTCTCGCGCCTGATCGAAGAGGGTGCCCTGTTCGAGCGGGGCGGCTGCAACTTCAGCCATGTGACCGGCGCGGCGATGCCGGCCTCGGCCACCCAGCACAGGCCAGCCTTGGCCGGTGCGCCGTTCGAGGCGATGGGCGTCTCGCTGGTGATTCACCCGCGCAACCCTCACGTGCCCACGGTGCACATGAACGTGCGCCTGTTCGCCGCCACGCCGGCTGGGCAGGAGCCGGTGGTCTGGTTTGGTGGCGGCATGGATCTCACACCCTACTACGGGGTCGAGGAGGATGCGGTTCACTTTCATCGCGCGTGTCGCGATGCGTTGGCGCCGTTCGGCCCGGAGTGGCACCCGCGCTTCAAGCGTTGGTGCGACGAGTACTTCTACCTGAAGCACCGCAACGAGCCCCGTGGCATCGGCGGGGTCTTCTTCGATGACTTCAATGAGCTGGGCTTCGAGCCCAGCTTCGCGCTGACCCGCGCCGTGGGCGACGCGTTCCTGGGCGCCTATGCCCCCATCGCGGAGCGCCGCCGCGACACGCCCTACGGTGAGCGTGAACGCGACTTCCAGGCCTATCGGCGCGGCCGCTATGTCGAGTTCAACCTGGTGTTCGACCGCGGCACTCTGTTCGGGCTGCAGTCGGGCGGGCGCACCGAGGCCATCCTGATGTCGATGCCGCCCATCGTGCGCTGGCGCTACCGGTGGCAGCCGGAAGCCGGCACACCGGAGGCGCGGCTCTACAGCGATTTCCTGCGCCCGCGAGATTGGGCCGACGAAGGTGCCACCGGGTGACGCGACGCGTCGGCGTCTTCGGCGGCAGCTTCGACCCGCCGCACCTGGCACACCGGGCGCTGGCCCGCATCGC
>Ga0075163_10004068_pt1 | contig 19616 bp, 17 predicted proteins | sample JI1023141ADNA_FD_71478 | JGI IMG/M metagenome (GOLD analysis project Ga0075163, IMG submission 71478) | Wastewater effluent complex algal communities from Wisconsin, to seasonally profile nutrient transformation and Carbon sequestration -... | ecosystem: Engineered > WWTP > Effluent > Algae...
CGGGTTCGCGACCGGTGGCGGCGGCCGCGACTTCTACGACAAGGAGATCAGCAATCGGGGCAAGCTCGCGGTGACGATCGAGCCGCAGCTCACCGAGCAGCTCGCGCACCTCGATCTGACGACCGCAGGTCCGATCACCTCGCGGCACGCCATCTCGCTGATCGCGCGCCTGCCCACGCATGTCGCCACCCGCGAGCTCGAGATCGTGCAACAGCGGCTCGGCTTCGCCGCGCTCGAGTGCGAGGTCCGCGAGGTCTCCGGTGGTCCGGCCAATCTGGTGATGCTCGAGATCGAGCGTGGTGGCATGCGCGAGCTCGTCACCGTCCACGGCGAGAAGGGGTTGCGCGCGGAGGTCGTCGCGCAGCGCGCGTGCGACGAGCTGTCGGCGTACCTCGACGCGGACGTGCCGGTCGGAGAGCACCTCGCGGATCAGCTGCTGCTCCCGATGGCCCTCGCCGGCGGTGGCAAGTTTCGCTGCGCCACACCCTCGCTCCACGCGACCACCAACATCGATACGATCGGTCAGTTCCTCGCGGTGCCGATCTCCGTCGAGCCCGAGGGTGCGACCGCAACGATCTCGATCGGTTGATCGTTCGTTCGCAAGCGAGCCCACGTTTGCATCACGCGTAGCTCGACAGGTTCGACCTTTCGAGAAGTAAAAACTGACCACCTGGATCAGTGCTCAGTTGTCGGGATCGATCGATTTGTGCAGGATGCGGCGCGATGGAACGTGTGGGCCGGTTCGACCTCGTCCAGCATCTGGCGAGCGGTGGCATGGCCGACGTCTATCTCGCGAAGAACAGCGGCATCGGCGGCTTCGAGCGCACGGTCGCGATCAAGACGCTCCGCCCCTGCGACGACACCTACGTCGGGATGTTCCTCGACGAGGCGCGCATGCTCAGCCGCCTCCACCATCGCCACATCGTCCAGGCCTACGAGGTCGGCGTCACCGACGAGGACGTGCATTACCTCGTCATGGAGTATGTCGACGGCCAGACCGTGCGCCGCGTGCTCCAGGAGTCGGTGCGGCGCGACGTGCTGGTGCCGCTCGATGTCTCGCTGACGATCGCGACGTCGGTCGCGGCGGCGCTCCACCACGCGCACCAGCGCGGCGTGATCCATCGCGATGTCTCGCCCTCGAACGTGCTCGCCGGGTATGACGGCGCGGTCAAGCTGATCGATTTCGGCATCGCCAAGGCCGAGGATCGCTGGACGCGCACCGAGGTCGGCTTCATCAAGGGCAAGGCCGGCTACATGGCCCCCGAGCAGGTGCGCGGCTACGAGGTCGATCACCGCACCGACGTGTTCGCGCTCGGCATCCTGCTGTACGAGCTGACCACGCGCCGCCGCGCGTACCCGGCGAACGTCGCCGAGGATCAGCTGCGCATGTTCTCGCAGCAGCGGCTGATCGCGCCCCCTGCCCTCGCGGTCGAGGGCTATCCGCGCGAGCTCGAGCGCATCGTCATGAAGGCGCTCGAGTACGATCCGGACGATCGCCACCTCGATGCGCGCTCGATGCAGCTCGCCCTCGAGGCGTTCGCGGCCGACCTCGGGATCACGCTCGGTGGAGAGATCGTGCAGCGCCAGATCCAGCACTGGTTCGCGCCGCGCTCCTCGGGCCAGGTCGAGGTCGAGATCGAGGACACCACGCGCCCGTACGAGTTCGACGATCTCGACATCTCGATCGAGGACCTGGTCGCGGGCATGACGCCCACGCCCACGCCGCCGATCTACGCCCGCAGCTGATAGGCTCCGCGGTATGGAGACTCGCTCGCCGCTGATCGCGATCGGCGCGCTCAACGCCGCACTCGCCGTCGCCGCCGGTGCGTTCGGCGCGCACGGGCTACGCGACCGGCTCGAGCCTCGCGCGCTCGAGATCTTCGAGACCGGCGCGCGGTACCAGATGTATCACGCGCTCGCGATGATCCTCGCCGGCCTGCTCGCGACGCGGCTTCCGGGCGCGACAACCGCCGGGTGGTTGTTCTTTGCTGGAATCGCGATCTTTTCGGGCTCGCTGTACGCACTCTCCCTCACCGACGTGAAGGTGCTCGGGGCGATCACCCCGCTCGGTGGCGTCGCGTTTCTCGCGGGTTGGGCGTGGCTCGCGTACTCCGCCTGGCGCGGCTGACCAGGAAAGATCCTCGTCGAGCCTCGTGCGTTGGACGGTAGTCCAACCGTCAAGCGAGGATCCGATGGCCACGTCAAAGCTCCGCAACCCCACGTCCGTGGTGGTGTCACTGTTCGTTCTCTTGGTCGCGCTGCTCGGCAGCGCGTTCGGCGACGAGGACATGCCGCAACAGCGGCGCGCCCCGCGCTACAAGTCGCAACCCACCGCCGCGGTCAAGCACGACACCAAGTTCAAGGTGGTGCCGGGCACGCAGCTCGAGATCCGCGCCACCACGTACGATGGCTCGACCAACGGCACGCTCACCGTCGAGATCAAGAACCCGGCGAAGACCGCGCAGAAGTTCTCGGCGACCGGGCTCTACTTCGTCCCCGAAGGCGATCCCGACTCCGCGCCGCAGCGGCTCGGCGCCGTCGGGCCGATGCAGATCACCAAGGCGGATGCGAAGGAGCAGACCGAGCTCGTGATCGCGGCCGGCGCCACGGTCGAGGTCAACCTCGACGTGTTCTGCATCGACTCGCATCGCTCGAGCCCGTCGACGCAGAACGTGTTCAACATCGGCGCGACGCGGATGCCCAAGGAGCTCGCGACGGCGATCGAAGGCCGCGCCGATAACGCGGTCAAGGCGAAGAAGGCGGCGGGCGAGCGGGCGGCGCGCCCGGCGGCGAAGGGTGCGATCCAGTCCGAGGTCTGGAAGACGCGCGATTCGAAGTGGATCAAGCTCGACGGCGAAGGCCAGCAGGAAGCTACGAAGTAGCTTTATCGGAGCCGGGCCCCTCGACGTCGGAGGTCGCCAGCGATTCCTGCGCGGTGCCCTCGACGACCTGGATCGCGAGGGTGGCCGGCTTCGCGAGCTGCCCCTCGGGGAACTTGATCGCGAACGGCACCGGCATGTCCTTGGTGTCGATCCAGCGCCCACCCTTGGCGCGCGAGACCTCGCCGGCGAGCGCGGCGAGCTCGAGCACCGCGGTCCAGTACTGCGCCGGATGGGTCTCGCGATCGATCGACGCCTTGCCACGCCGACCTTCGAGCGTGCGCAGCGCACCCGGCAGATCCACGGCACCCACCGCGGAGCGCAGGTGATAGGCGAGCCCGGCGAACGCCTGGTCGATGATCGCGGAGACCGACGCGGGCTGTGCCGGGATCTGGATCGTCTCGCCGTTGCGATCGCAGCTCGACGCACCGGCGCGTGTCACCGCGTCCTGCAGGAAGTCCGGCAGCGCCGGCCCGGCGCAGTACCGGATCTCGCCCTTACCGTCGAACTTGAGCTCGAGCGCGCGCTTCGCGTTGAGCACTTTCGCCACGGCCATCACGACCGACACGCTCGGCACCACCGCCATCGCCCCGATGGCTCGCTCGTCCTCGACGAGGATGATGGCGCCGCCGTTCGGCTGCGGCTTGACTCGATCGACTTTATGTAACCGTGCCCACACGCCTGCACCTTACGCCAGATTTCGCGTGCTGTCCGATTGGGCTCGACATGCCGCGGGTTGGTGACAACGGTGGTCGAAACGGTCGAGGAGGCACCATGTCGTATCGCAACGATCACGAAGCCGCGCTGCTACGCGTCGACGCGCTCGAGCAGGAGGTTGCTCGCTTGCGCAGTGCGCCACCGCCACCGGTCGAGCGGTCTGCAACGAAGCGCCGGCCCTACGCATCGTTGCTTCGCGCCGGGGTTGCGATGCTGCTCGCCGGGATCGGCGTCGCCGCGATCATCGGACGCGACCACCCGACGGTGGAGGCGGCGCTCCCTCCCGCCGTCGAGCGTGTGGTCGTGCCTGAATCCGTCGCGGCGCTGCGCAGCTGCATCGCGGCGATCAAGTCCGCCGAGAGGCTGAACGAGACCACGACCGACCCGCACGGCGCGGCCAGCTCGCCGGCGCCGATCGTGAAGACCGGGGCGTCGTGTCGCAACCAGCTCGCCTCGCTCGGCGAGCTCCAGCTCGATCCCGTGGTGGAGGACAAGCTGCGGCGGTGGGCGGTGGCCGAGGACAAGCTCGCCGATCCGATCTCGATGATCACCGTCTACTACGGCGCGGATCCGTACGCGCTCGATAACTACGCGACCGCGCCGCAGCTGTGGCGCGAGTATCGCCGCGCGCTCGCCGCCCGCGACGCCGTGCTCGCGGAGCTCGAACCGGTGCTGGCGAATGCCATCGCAACGCGGTAAGCAGCGCGCGTGAGTCGGCTCGCCGAGCTACATGCCAAGGTCGACGGGTTCTTCACCCGGGTCGAGGCGCGCCACGGCGGCGACATGCTGTGCGCCACCGGGTGTAGCGACTGTTGCCACGTGCAGCTGACCATCACCACGGTCGAGGCCGCCGCGATCCGCGCGCTCGTCGAGAGCTGGCCTCCGGATCGCCGCGCCACCCTCGCGGAGACCGGGGCGCATTGCGCGGCGCTCGATGCCCACGGTCGCTGCAAGATCTACGACGCGCGCCCGATCGTGTGTCGCTCGCACGGCGCGCCGATCCGGATGCGCCGCGAGTCGCTGCCGGTGATCGAGTCGTGCTTTCGGAACTTCACGCAGACCGAGCCGGATGCCGATTGCGTGCTCGATCAGCAGACGCTGTCGGCGCTGACCCTGGCGGTCGATCGCGATGCGGGCGGCACGGGCGAACGGGTAGCTCTCGCTGCGCTGGTCAACGAGCTCGCGCGCGTGTAGTGTCCGCGGCTTCGATGGCCGAAGACTGGGTTGCACTCGATCATCCTCGCTTCAAGCACGTGTCCGCGGCGATCTTCACGCGCCGCCTCGCACCGGACTGCATGGAGCACCAATGCACGCTGATGGACTCGCACCGCGTGAAGCTCGACGCGTGCTGTCAGTACGGCTGTGACGTCGACCTCAAGGAACGCGCGAACATCCTCGCGCGCCGAGACGAGATCCGCGCGCTGCTGAACGATGACGTCAAGGACCTGCCGTGGTTCGGCACCGAGGAAGAAGTCGATCCGGACTATCCGTCGGGCAAGTGCGTGCGCACGCAGACCCACGGGGAGGGCTGCCTGTTCCTGCAGCACGACAAGCGCGGCTGCGCGATCCATCGCACGGCGCTCGAGAACGGCTGGGACTTCCGCGGCACCAAGCCGGCGATCTGCCGGTTGTTCCCGCTGACGTACGATCGCGAGTGGATCGAGATCGCCGAAGAGGAGTATCCCGAGTACTCGTGCGCGCACACCGACGGGCCCACGCTCTATCGGATCACGCGCGACATCTTCGCCGAGCTGTTCGGACAGGAGCTGGTCGATGCGCTCGATCGCGTCGAGCAGCAGGTCCTGGCGAGCGAGCCGAAGAAGCTGCCTGTGCTCTCGTAGATCCCGCGGGATGTCACGTTGTAAACCGCGCCGGGATACGATGCGGCGGCGTGGCCGATGACGACGAACCGAAGACGCGCTCCGAGCGTCCGTCGAGGCTGCGCCCGCTCGCGCTCGACTCCGCTGATACCGAACCGGCGGTAGCAGATCGCTCGTCGGCACCTGCGTTCGACGCGGCTCGCCGCTACCACTTCGGCCCCGAGATCGCGCGCGGCGGCATGGGGCGGGTGCTCGAGGCGACCGATACCGTCCTCGGGCGCAAGGTCGCGCTCAAGGCGGCGCTCGCGTCGGAGCCCGAGTCGCTGCGGCGGTTCGCACGCGAGACCCAGGTCACCGCACGGCTCGAGCATCCGTCGATCATCCCGGTCTACGACGCCGGCAAGACCGTCGATGGCGTGCCGTTCTACGTGATGCGGAAGGTCGCGGGCCGGCCGCTCTCCGAGCTGGTCAAGGAGCGCCGGACGATCGACGAGCGTCTCGGCCTGCTGCCGAACGTGCTCGCCGCCGCCGACGCGGTCGCCCATGCCCACGGCCGCGGCGTGCTTCACCGCGATCTCAAGCCGGCGAACATCCTGGTCGGCGAGCTCGGCGAGACCGTGGTGATCGACTGGGGGCTCGCGAAGATCATCGACGATGTTCCCGACGAGATCCTCGTGGAACCGAACGCCGAGGATGACCCGCTGAAGACGCGCGCCGGTCAGGTGGTCGGCACGCCCGGGTTCATGGCGCCCGAGCAGCTGCACGGCGAGCCCGCGACCCGCGCCTGCGATGTCTACGCGCTCGGCGGCACGCTGTATCACGTGCTCGCCGGCGAGCCGCCGCATGCCTCGCGGTCCTCCGACGAGACGATCGCGCTCGCGCTGTCGGGTCCCCCGCGGGCGATCGACGACCTGGTCGACGGTGTGCCCGGCGATCTGGTGACCATCCTCGAGCGCGCGATGGCGTACGACGCCGCGCAGCGCTATCCCGACGGTGCGGCGCTCGCCGCGGAGCTGAGGCGCTTCCTCACCGGTCAGCTGGTCGCTGCGCACGCATACTCGACGGTCGAGCGCCTGGTCCGGTTCGTCAAACGTTACCGCGCTGCCGTGGTGGTCACGCTGATCGCCCTCGCAGCGCTCGCCGTCGTCGGCTACGTGTCGTTCAAGAACATCGTGCGCGAGCGCAACGCCGCCGACGAGGCGCGCGAACAGGCGGTGTTCGAGGCGAAGGCCGCCGAAGCGGCTCGAGCCAGCGAAGCGAACCGCGCCGACGATCTGCTGATCGAGCAAGCCGCCGCGTTGGCCGCGACCAATCCCACGGCTGCCGTGGGCTTGTTGCATCGCCTGCCACCCACCGCGATCCATTGGCGCAAGGCGCGTGACGTGCTCGCCGAGGCGCGCAGCCGCGGGGTGCCGTGGGCGTTTCCGGCGTCGGGGTTCACCAGCGGGCTGGTGCTCTCGCGCGATGGCACGCTCGCCTACTCCGGTGGTGGCGACGGGGTGATCCGCGTCCACGATCTCGCCACGCACGCGACGAAGGACCTCGCGCGTGTGGCGGACAACCCCAGGCTCGCCCTCGTCGGCGACAAGCTGCTCGCGATCGCCGCGGGTCGCACGCTGACCTGGATCTATCCGGCGACCGGCGCGAAGGACACCGTCCCGCTCGAGCAGCCGGCAGACGAGATCGTCGCCGCAGGGACGCGCGTGGTGCTCCGCGACGGACGCACGCTGTGGATCGTCGGCTACGGCGAACGCGCACCGGAGAAGATCGAGCTCGGCGCGACGAAGATCTTCGGCCTGACGGCCTCGCCGGACGGCACCCGCGTGGTGGTCAACGCGCAGCCCGAGGCGATGATCGTCGAGCTCGCCGGGGTCCCGCGGGTCTCGCTGCGGCGGCCGTCGCGCAGCATGGAGCCCGCGTGGTCGGCGGATGGCAAGCGCCTGGCGATCGCGAGCCTGCGAGGGCTCGACGAGATCGACTTCACGAGCGCACCAGTCACCCGGCCGATCGCCTCGGCCGACGTCAAGGCCGCGGCGTATGCCGGCGAGGACCTCTACTTCACGACCCAGACCGCGTCGTATCGCTATCACCCGCGCGATGGCGCCGTGCAGCTCGATCTCCCCGCCGCGACCTACACCTCGACCGCGGTGACCCGCGATGGCGTGATCCTCGTCGGTGCGAGTGGCCTGGTCACGCTCGCCGGCCGCGGTGGCACGCTCGCCTTGCCGGTGCCGGCGCTGCGCGCGTCGTCGGCGGTCGCGTTGCCGCAGTCGACCCGATTCCTCCTCACCGTCACCGATCACCTGCTGCTCTACGACGCGTCCGCGCTGTTGCCGCGGATGTTCGACACCCCGCTCGCGAACACGTCGTTTCACGGCTTCACCGGTAACGGGCACTTCCTGCTGAGCTACATGGAAGACGACTGGAAGCAGCTCGACGTCGCGACGGGAGAGATCCATTCCCTCGGCCGATTCCCGTTCGCGACCGTGATCGACGCGCCCGTCGACGGCAGCTACGTGATCGTGAGGTCGCAGGCCGCATTCCTCGTGCTCGTCGCAGGGAAGCCACCGATGGAGCTCGCGGGCGCGAAGCACGCGATCGCGGTGTCACCGACGAAGATCGTCTACGCGACGGATCACGACGTGATCGGCCTCGAGCTCGGACCGAACCGCCGCACCACGCTGTGGTCGACCAAGGAAGCCATCCACGGCCTGCGAGGCCGCGGTGCGGTCGTCGTCGCGCTCGCGAACAAGCAGCTGTGGCGATCGGATGGCGCGACCTCGACGACTCCGCCGTGGGCCACACCGCCGCAGGCAGCAACGGTCGATCCCGCCGGTAACGCATGGCTCGCCGTCGAGGCCTCGGTGTGGAAGTGGGGCATCGACGGCTCGCTCGCCCGCGTCGGCCAGGTGGCGAAGCGGATCGACGGGATGGCCTACGTCGCCGGAGCGGGGTGTGTCGTGATCGACGATCGCCGCGGCGCAACGGTGATCACCGACGCCGGCCAGCAGCGCTCCGCGGTGCCCTCGGGCTACGAGCTCCGCGTCGTCGCCGAGCGCGTCCCGCTGGGCGCCGGGCTGACCCACGACAGTCGGCTCCGCGCCTACGACCTCGACGCGTCGTCGAATCACTCCTGGTCGGTCGGGTTCGGCGAGCAGACCGCGAAGCTCAGCGCCGATGGCCACTACCTCGCGACGTTCGCGAATGGCCAGCTCGCGATCTACACGCTGGAGCTTCCGGTCGACCGCACCGCGTACGAGGCCTGGCTCGACGCGACGACGAATGCGCGCCTGGTCGACGGCAGCATGGAGCTCGTCTGGCCGAAGTGATCAGAGCTTCGTGAAGCCGAGCTTCTTGCCCTGCTTCGTCAGCCCGATCAGCAGGTGCAGATTCTGGAACCGCAGTCCCTGTGCCACGCGCTCGATGGTGGACTCGTGCATCCCGACGGCCTCGGCGATCGACCGCAGTGCCACCGGCTGGATGGTCGTCGGATCGAGCGTGACGCCGAGCGCCGGCCTCGCGTCGACCACCGCTTGGACGACCTTTTCGTAGGTCCGCGCGCGCTGGCGCAAGGCCCGCAGGAGCCACAGCGCATCCTTGGTCGTCCCCTGCAACCGCGGATACGCGTGGCGGTTGGCGCGCGCCTGCGGCGGATTGCCGAACACCCAGACATCGGGGATCTCGGCGAGCACTGGCAGCGGCGACTCGGTGGAGGGAAACCACGGAGGGTGGTCGGGGTCCGGTTCGGTCGCCTCTTCCGCGACATCGAGCGGATCGCGCTCTCCGGCGGGCAACTCGTCGAGGCCCGGCGTTTGTGTCTTCCAGTCCTCGACCGGCAGCTCGTTCGACGACATCGACAGCAGCTTGATCGCGAGCTGCAGCTGCGCGGTCATCACGAGCGATTGCGCGATCCCGTCCGCCATTACTTGACCGGCGCGTTCTGCAGGCGCGCTTCGTTGACCTTCACCGCGTACTCGCGCAGCGGCGGGTTCGGCTCGTCCTTGGTTCGCACGCGCACGATCGAGCCCGGCGCCTCGACGACGCCCGCCGCCATCGTCCAGCCCGGCGGCACCTGCGGATCGCTCCAGAAGTACAGCCAGCGCGCATCGCGCGGCGCGAGGTTGACGCAGCCGTGGCTGCGCTTGGTGCCGAACTGGTCGTGCCAGTACGCGGTGTGCAGCGCGAGGTCGTTCTCGGGCGAGAAGAACTGCGTCCACGGTACGGTCGCCACCGAGTACGGATCCTCGCCGTTGAGGCCCTTCATGTCGGCCTCGGACTCCTTGAGCCACATCCGGTACGTGCCGGTGAGCGTGGGCGTCTCCTTGCCGCCGGTCGACACCATCGTCGCGTAGACGGCGGTCGTGCCCTCGAACGCGACCAGGATCTGGCTCTCGAGATCGACGTCGATCCAGCGCTCGTTCGGCAGCAACTGCGGCGGCGGCGCCGCCGGGTTGAACAGCCGCACGTCGGCGGCCTGGATCCACTCCTCGGGGCCGACCCGGTAGGCGAGCGGCTTGTTCGCCTTGTCAGAAAACACCTCGAGGATCGGGAGGGGCGTGCGCGCCGCGACCATCCGCACCTGCCCGCCACCCTGCGCCTTGTACGAGGTGCCGGCCTGCTGCCAGCTCACCACGCGCGGCCACACGAACGCGACCGGGATGGTCCAGCCGGTGTCGTCGCCGAGCCGCGAGCCGCCGTACAGCGACGGGCGATGCTTCGAGATCGCCTGCCCGAGCACGTACTCGGAATCTTTCTGAGACACCTTCCAGTAGGTCTTGCCGTCGACGATCAGCTCGTCGTACTGGCGGACGTTGACCGAGCCGACGATCGGCTTGCCCTCGATCAGCTTTGGCTCCGGCTTGGCATCGACGTCCTTGGTCGACGTCACCGGCCCCTTGGGCTTCCGCTTGTTGTCCTTCTCCTTTTTCGGCTTCTCCATCACGTACGTGACGGAGTTCGGCGCGGTGATCTTGCCGTACACGCCGGGCACCAGCTCGCCGCGCTCGAGGAACGGGACCTCGCGCCCGAACGGCGGCTTCTTCGACGGCTTGACGTAGTCACCGCAGATCCAGCCGCGCGGGCGAATCTCGACCCACGGCTCCTTGCACCCCTTCGCCTTCTGGGTGCGCGACCAGGCCACGCGGGTATCGATCGCGATCGTGCCGATTCGCTTCGCGCCATCGCCCGCTTCTATACGTACGCCCACGGTGCGGATCAGCTCCAGCGACCGCGTGCCCTCGGGGAACTCCGGCGGGCTGGTCGGCGGCACCTCGGGGGTGGCGACGGGTTGGCTCGGGGACGAGGCCGGTTTCGGCGCGGGTTGATCCGGCGGAGGTGCGTCGGACGTGCCGCCACACGCGATTGTCCCCACAAGAGCCAGGGCCGCCGGGACGCGCATTTATGACCGATAGCACGTCCGTGATACGTTCGCTTTCAGATGAAGCTCGGCGAGATGCTCGTCCGCGACGGTCGACTCTCCGAGGAGCAGATCGACATCGCGCTGAAGTTCCAGGCGCGTGACGGCGGGCGGTTCGGGACGGTGCTGGTCGAGCACGGCTACGTCGACCTCGAGGCCCTCACCGTCTATCTCGGCCTCGAGCTCGGCATCCCGATCGCCACCGGCGCGATGCTCGAGCGGGCAAAGCGCGCCGCCGTTCGACTCCTTCAACCCGCGCAGGCGTTCAAGCACAAGTGCGTCCCGCTGGTGGTGCAGGATCGCCAGCTGATCGCCGCGATCGAGGACCCGCACGATTTTGCGACGCTCGAGGCGCTCAACCAGATCACCGGCTATCGCGTGCTGCCGCGCGTCGCCCCCGAGCTCCGCATCTACTACTACATCGAACGCTACTACGGCGTGCCGCGCCCGGTTCGCTTCGTGAAGTTCGGCGACCTGCCGCGCGGCAACGAGAGCGCCGCCGATACCGGCCTGCCCGCACCGCCGCTGCCCGGTCTACCTCCCGTGCCGTCGTCACCGATCCACGCACCCGGTCCGCAACCGCGGCTGCGCAGCACGGTGAAGATGAAGAAGCTGTTCGACGAGACCGAGGATCTCGAGCTCGATGCCGAGGATCTGATCGACACGCTCGACGCCGACAGCGAAGCTCCCGCCGAGGCCGCACCGATCGCGGCGAAGCCACCCGAGCCGTCGATCCCCAGCGCGCTGCCCGCACCGGCACCTGCCTCACCGAAGTCGATCCCGGTCGACATCGCGCTGCGCGAGCTCGCCACCGCCGCGGATCGCAATCGCATCGTCGAGATCTTGCTCGGCGGCGTCGCGTCGATGTTCGAGGCCGCGGTGGTGTTCACCGTGCGCGACAACATGGCGTTCGGCTGGAAGGCGATGGGCGAGCTGCCCGGTCACGCGAACGTCGAGCACCTGCTGATCCCGCTCGAGGCGCCATCGGTGATCCAGGCGGCGATCGCGGCCGAGGGCAACGTGTTCCACGGTCCGCTCGCGCCGTCGACGGTCAACTCGTACATCTACAAGGTGCTGCAGTGCGCGGAGCCCGCGCAGGTGACCACCGGGGCGATCGCGATCGGCAAGCGCGTCGTCAACGTGCTCTACGGGCACGGCCACGTCGAGCCACTCGGGCCCGTCGAGATCGGCGTCATCCAGCAGCTCTGCCGCTCGGCGGCCGAGGCGTACACGCGATTGATCGCGTCGTCGAAGAAGCGAACCTAGGTCACGGGCCGCTGTCGAGCCAGGTCGAGACCGTTCCCTTATCCGTCGCGTCGAGATAGGCCGCACCCTGGTGCAAGCCGGGGGTCGGATTGTCCTTCGTGATGATGATGTTCGTCGCCGACGGCGCGATGTAGCGACCCGGCGAGCCGCTCGTCGTCATGTCGGTGAACGACGAGAACTTGGGATTCTGGATCCCGTTGCCATGACACGTGCCCGCGGCGAGACAGCCCTTGGCCATCACGATCGGCTTGACGGTGGTGTCATAGGTCGCAGCACGCGGATCGTTGCCGGCACCGTCGCCGGGAACATCATCGCCATTGACCGAACCGACGCTGCAGGCGGCGAGAGCAAGCGTCAGGGTGGTGACCACGGTCTTGAGCATAAAACCCCGCAGTAAGCCCATTGTTACAGACTCATCCATGCAATTGCTAGCGCACCCCCGCGGTGAGCTCGCACGCCAATCCTAACCCGTGGAATTGCGCGGCGCTGCACGTCGGTGCGCCGGATCCGACCAGTACGACCCCGATGATCATGGCGAGTAGGCACCCCAGAGGGAGAACGAGTGTACCCAGGGCTCCGGAGCGCTCCCGCGCACGTAAGTACCAGGCGACCCCTCCGAAACTCGGAAATCCGAGGATCGCGATCCACACCCCGAATGGCACTGCAGGCGGGAGAAATCCGTTCCACGCCGCCTCGCGAACCTGGGTAGGTGCAAGGACGAGCGCGAGCGGGAGTAGCAGCGGCACGAGGGTGAGGCTCCGGAACCGACCGAGTCGCGGGGACAGGGCCGCAACCAGCGCGGGCACGAGCCAGATCCACGCAAGTTCCGCGGCTCCGGCGACGAGCCACGCGGTGCCGATCGCGAGGAGCGAGATCACCGACACCGCGAGGTAGCGACGCTCGCCACCCCACGGGGCAAACCGCGCGACGAACCGCGACAACAGGCCGACGATGCCGGCGAGCAGGAGGAATTCTCCGATCAGCCAGCGCAGCGGCGCGTGCAGCCACGGCGCGGGATGACCATCGCCGAGCAGATGCTCGAGCAGGATGATCGAGGCGGCGCCGGCGGCGTAACACGGGATCGCGACGAGCAAGCCGAGGCCGCGGCCTTCGCGACGGCGACGCGTGGTGACGAGGAGGGCGATCGCGCCGTAACACGCGAGGCACAGCGCGAGCAGCGCCCAGCGAGGCACGATGGTGTTCGAGGCGAGGGGCAGCCAGAAGCCGTCGCCGTCGTGCGCCGGGATCGGCTCGCGCGTCAGGGCGTAGAGCACGCGGCCGAGCTCGTCGACGGACGCGCGGCGGACGCGCGCGGGCACGTCCTCGGCGGAGTGATACGCGAGATCGATCCAGTCACCGTCGCTGCCGCGGTTGTAGAGGTGCATCGCGCGAATCCCGCGGCGCGTGAACGGACCGTGATCGCTGCGCTCGGCCTGCGGCCACCAGCGCGACACCACGCGATGCGCGAGCGGTGCGCGCAGCGTGACGCCAGCGCGATCGGCACCGCGTGCGAGCCACGCCAGCTCGGCGTCGCCGATCAACGTGCTCGCGCCGTTGACGACGAGATCGCCGGCGCCGCCGATCAGATCGAGCGCGATCGCGAAGGCGATCTCGCTGCCGCGGCGCTCGGCGAACGCCTCGGCGCCGACCAACCCGATCTCCTCGTTCGCCGTGAACATCAGGATCACGGGCTGCGGTGACTCACCGAGCACCTTCGCGAGCTCGATCAGCACGCCGACGGCGGCGGCGTTGTCGATCGCGCCGGGGCTGCCGCGCACGGTGTCGTAGTGCGCCATGATCAGCAGCGCCTTGCCGGGAGGCCCGAATCGCACGAGCAGGTTCGGATCACTCGAGTGGGCGCGATGCGCGCGGCGGTGAACGGTGCCGAGCACCTCGATGTCGGGGAGCTCGACGTCACCGACCTCGTCGCGCTCGACGGGGAGCTGCGTGGCGATGTACTCGGCGGCCGCGCGCGACGCATCCGTGTTGCCGGGTCGCGCGCCGAGACTCCCGGCGAGGGCAAAGGCGTGGGTCATCACGCGATCGACGTCGACACCAGGTCCGCGCGCGTCGGGTGCGCACGCGACGAGCAAGACGAGGAGAAACCGGATCACAGCGCGGCGAGCAAGGCGGCGTTCTCGGCCGCGGTGCCGACGGTGATGCGCAGGCAGCTCGCGAGGGGGCCGCCGCCGAACGCGCGCACCGAGATGCCCGCATCGGCGAGCTTCTTCCAGGTCGCCTGGGCATCGGGCACGCGCACGAGCACCAGGTTCGCCTCGCTCGCGAACACCTCGAACCCCTTCGCAGCGAGGGCCGCGGCGAGCGTGCCGCGTGCGATCACCACCTCAGCGGCGCGCTCGGTGCACCACCCGCTCGCGTGCTCGACGAGGAAGGTGGCGGCGGCTTGATCGAGCGAGCTGACGTTGTACGGCGGGCGCACCTTCTCGAGCACGTGCGCGATCGCCGGCGCGCTGATCGTGAAGCCGACGCGCAGGCCGGCCATGCCGATCTTCGACAGCGTGCGCATGACGACGAGGTTCGGGTGATCGACGAGCTCGGAGAGATTGGACCTGCCGCTGTACGCGACGTACGCCTCGTCGGAGACGATCACGGTGTCGCGGAAGCGCGAGGCGAGCTCGAGCGCGAAGCTGGTCCGCCACAGCGTGCCGGTCGGGTTGTTGGGCAGCGCGAGGAACACCAGGCTCGGCTTGTCGCGCTCGATCGCCGCGACCATCGCCAGCTCGTCGAGCTGCCACTGCGCATCGAGCGGGACCTCGATGATCGGCAGGCCGCGCGCGATCGCGGCGAGCTTGTAATAGACGAACGAAGGTGCCGGCGTCAGGATCGGACCGGCGAACGCGTTCGCGAGCAGTGCGATCAGCTCGTCGCTGCCGTTGCCGAACACCAGCTGCTCGCCGGCCACGCCGAGCGAGGTCGCGACCGCCGCGCGCAGCCGCTTCGCCTGCGGATCCGGGTAGCGCTCGAGCGGCACCTCGGCGAGCACCTTCGCGAGCTGGGTGCGCAGCTCCGCGGGCAAGCCGTGCGGGAGCTCGTTCGCGTCGAGCTTCGCGATCAGCGTCGGCGGGACCGGCACGTGGTACGCGCTCGAGCCGCGCAGCGCCTCGGGGACGCGCGCGGCGAGCGGACCGAGCTCGTCACTCACGCCGCCCTCGCATCAGCGCGGAGCGACCATGGCCCTCGAGGCCCTCGGCGGCGGCGAGCGTGGCGATCGGACCTGCATGCGCGGCCGCGGCCTCCTCGGAGTACTCGATGATCGAGGTCTGCTTGCGAAAGTCCGCGACGCCGAGCGGCGACGCGTAGCGCGCGGCGCCCCCGGTGGGCAGCACGTGGTTGCCACCGGCGAGGTAGTCCCCCGCGGCCTCCGACGAGTACTTGCCGACGAAGATCGCCCCCGACGTGGTGCAGCGGGCCGCGAGCCCGCGCGCGTTCGCGCACTGCAGCTCGAGGTGCTCGGGGGCGAACGCGTTCGCGTAGTCGACCGCGGCATCGAGCGACTCGACGACGATCGCGGCGCCGTGGTGCTCGATCGAATGCATCGCGATCTCGCGGCGCGGCAGATCCGCGAGCTGGAGCAGCAGCGCCTCGTCGACCTGACGCGCGAGCAGCTCCGACGTGGTCACCAGCACGGCGCACGCCTCGCGATCGTGCTCGGCCTGCGCGAGCAGATCCGCCGCCACCCACGCGGCGTTGGCGGTGTCGTCGGCGACGATCAACACCTCCGACGGCCCGGCGATCGAATCGATGTCGACCTCGCCGTAGACCTGGCGCTTCGCCGAGGCGACCCAGGCATTGCCCGGACCGACGATCTTGTCGACGCGCGGCACCGTCTGCGTGCCGTAGGCGAGCGCACCCACCGCCTGCGCCCCGCCGAGCTCGAAGATCCGATCGACACCCGCGATCCGCGCCGCGAGCGCCGTCTCCGGCGACGCGCCCGGCGTCACCATGATCAGCTCGCGCACGCCGGCGACCTTCGCGGGGATCGCCGTCATCAGCACGCTCGACGGATACCGCGCCGTCCCACCGGGCACGTACAGCCCGACGCGCGCGAGCGGCGCGTACCGCAGCTCGAGCCGAACGCCGTCCAGTGTCAGCTCGACGTCGCGATCCACCTGCTTCTCGTGGAACGCGCGGATCCGCCGGGCGGCGAGCTCGAGGGCCTCGCGCACCGGGGCCGTCACCTGGGCCGCGAGGGCATCCCACCGCGCGGCGTCGATCTCGTAGCTGCCGCCGTCGGGCTCGCGCTGATCGAACGTGCGCGTGTACTCGGCGACGGCCTCGTCGCGGCGCGTCCGGATGTCCTCGAGGATCGCGGCGACCTTGAGATCGACGTCGCCGGCCATCCGTGTCGATCGATCGAGGAGCGCGGCCGCCTCGACGCTTCCCGCTCGCAACAACTTCAGCATGCGTGCGCAGGCTATCACTGGTCCGCCGGCACCGCCGGCACCCGCAAGTGAACACCGTCCCCGATCGGGTGCTGTGATCTCGCAGCGTTGCGACACTCAAGTGTTGCAAGTGAAGACAGTCCCCATGCTTCCTGGAACTTCTCAAACGACGAACGGGCATGCACATGCCCGTTCCGCCAACCGTCGTTGCGCCTCGGACTGACTACTTCTTCTTTTTCTTCGGATCCTTCTTGGGATCCGGCTTGTCGTCCGACTCCGTCGTCGGCACCTCCCGCTCGGGGATCTTGACCTTGTTGGGGTCGTACTTCTCCATGTCGGGCTTCGGGTTCTTGGGATCGTAGGGATCCTTCGGCTCGGTCTTCGGCTTCTCCTCGGGCCCCGCCGGCAGCGGACCCTCGAGCGAGCCGCCCGGCAGCTGCGACGGATAGCGATCGCCGTAGCTGCTCACCACACCCTCGGGGACGTTCTCGCGACCCTGCCCGCCGACCTTGACGACGTACTTGCCCGACGGCCACATCACCCAGGTCTCGCTCGGTCCGGTGATCCGCAGCGTCCGGACGCCCTTCAGCTTCTTCTCGTCGACCTGGTAGCCCTTCTCCGCCGCGAGCCGGCGTACGAGCTTTACCGTCTCCCGCACCACGCCCTCGGGCTTCTCGTACTTGGTCACCGTCACGTTGACGAGATCCTTGTCGGCGATCCGCCCGGTCTTCTCGGAGGTTTCGGTGATGTAACTCGCGCTGTAGGCCTCGCCCTTGTTCCCGTCGACCCAGACCTCGATGTCCAAGAGTGGTCCCTGGAAGCGCCGAAACTTCCAGGAGCCCACATCTCCCTCGACGACCAGGCGTTTCGGGACGGGTGGTTTGCCACCACATGCGGAGACGATCACCGCGATCAGCAACAGCCGCATCGTCCGCTATCGTAGCGCGATCCGCCGTTGACACGGAGCGCGACGTCGCCCAATAGTCCGGCCACCCATGGCTAGCTACCTGTTCTCCTCCGAGTCCGTCACCGAAGGTCACCCCGACAAGCTGTGCGACGCAGTGTCGGATTCGGTGCTCGACGCCTGCCTCGCCGCCGACCCGATGAGCCGCGTCGCCTGTGAGACCGTGGCGAAGACGGGGTTCGTGATGGTCGCCGGTGAGATCACCACGAAGGCTACGCTCGACTTCCAGAAGATCGTCCGCAACGCGGTCCGCGAGATCGGCTTCACCAGCTCCGCGATGGGCTTCGATGCCGACACCTGCGCCGTGCTGACGGCGGTCGAGCAGCAGTCGCCCGACATCGCGCAAGGCGTCGATCGCGGAGATCCTGCCAAGCAGGGTGCCGGCGATCAGGGCCTGATGTTCGGCTACGCGTGCGACGAGACGGCCGAGCTGATGCCGCTCCCCATCCAGATGGCGCACCAGCTCGCGTACAAGCTCGCGCAGGTCCGCAAGACCAAGCACAAGGGTATCGATTGGTTGCGCCCGGACGGCAAGACCCAGGTCTCGATCCGCTACGAAAACGGCGAGCCCGTCGGCGTCGAGGCCATCGTCGTCTCGACGCAGCACGACGAGAAGGTCAAGCAGAAGGCGCTCGAGGAAGCGATCCGCGAGTACGTCATCAAGCCGATCGTCCCGGCGAAGCTGATGACCAACAAGACCAAGATCCACGTCAACCCGACGGGCCGGTTCGTCATCGGTGGTCCGCAGGGTGACTGCGGCCTCACCGGTCGCAAGATCATCGTCGACACCTACGGCGGCTACGCGCGCCACGGTGGCGGCGCCTTCTCGGGCAAGGATCCGAGCAAGGTCGACCGCTCGGCCGCGTACTACGCGCGCTACATCGCGAAGCACGTCGTCGCCGCGGGCCTCGCCCGTCGCTGCGAGGTCCAGTTCGCGTACGCGATCGGCGTCGCCGAGCCGGTCTCGATGCTCGTCGACACCTTCGGCACCGGCCTCGTCCCCGACGAGAAGCTCACCGCCGCGGTCCTCAAGACCTTCGACGCGCGCCCCGGCATGCTGATCAAGGAGCTCGATCTCCGCCGCCCGATCTTCCGCAAGACGGCCGCGTACGGTCACTTCGGTCGCGAGGAGCCGGAGTTCACCTGGGAGAAGACCCCGCTCGTCGGCAAGCTCAAGGAAGCGGCCGGCGCGACCAACGGTCACGCGAAGGCGAACGGCCACGGCAAGGCCGCGGCACCTGCCAAGACCCCCGCGAAGAAGCCCGCTGGTAAGTCCAGCGGCGCTCGCGCGTAGCGTCAAAACTTCCCGACGGCGTGTCACTGGGGTGACGCGCTGTCGTTCGCCCGACTCGATCCCGGCCCTGCGGGATCCTGATCTCGCGACGTTACGTTCGGCACTGCACCTGCAGAAGCCTGGCGTAGCCATGCGCACGTTCGTGACGTTCTACGCCTATGCCTTCGAGGGCGCACCGTCATCATCCGCCCCCGGCTGGTTCGCGATCCCCAACCTCGACCACCTCGTGACGATGCGCGCGCGCACCGCACTCGGTCGCGCCACCGGCGAGCACCTCGAGATCTACCGCTGCCACGGTTTGATCGAAGGCGATCCGCGGACCGCCGAGGTCGACGTGCGCTGCGAGGCCGCCGAGCGGATCTACGCGGGTGACGCCGGTGAATCGCTGTGGTGGTTCACGATGTACTGCGCGCGCAGCGCGATCTCGCAGTGGACGCCGCCGCCGATCGTTCGCAACTACCTGCTCGCCGGCTCGCCCGCGCTCCGCGACGACGCGCATCGGGCCGCGTGGGCTGCGTCGGGTGAGCTCGCCGACACGGCTCGGCTCGCGGCGCGCATCGCGATGTACGCCGCCTCCGACGAGCGTCCGCTGCTCGCGGCACGTGAGGCCTGCCGCCTCGCCGGCCAGATCGCCGGCGATCGGCTGGCCGCCGTGTCCGCACTGCAGGAGCGTGCCCTCGCCTCCGCGCTGCTCGGGGTCACGGCGTCGTACCGTGCGCGCCTCGCGACCGAAGCGCCGCTGGTCGATGCGTCGGAGCGACAGATGCAGCGCATCGCCGCCTCGCTGCGTGACTCGGCGCCGACCATCGAGGAACCACCGAACCGTCCGTCGCCGACGATCCTGCTCGCGATGGGCT
>Ga0075163_10004069_pt1 | contig 19615 bp, 17 predicted proteins | sample JI1023141ADNA_FD_71478 | JGI IMG/M metagenome (GOLD analysis project Ga0075163, IMG submission 71478) | Wastewater effluent complex algal communities from Wisconsin, to seasonally profile nutrient transformation and Carbon sequestration -... | ecosystem: Engineered > WWTP > Effluent > Algae...
GCTGGCGCAACTGCAGCTTCGTCACTATCTCGATGTTCTCAACGGATTGGCGGGGCAATCCGGCAACGGCCAGTTGCCTCCTTCTTGAGTCCTGCTTCTTGAGCCCTGCTTCGCCACGCCCTTGGGTAGCATTCGTGGCCGTGAAATGGCCCGCCGCAGTGCGCACTGGATTTCCGTTCCTCCTTACAGCTGTGCTGGCCGGCGCACTGACTGGCTGTAGTCCAGGTCAGGAGTCATCGACTGCCAAGGACTTCATAGTCGTGTTCGCGGCGGCCTCGCTCAAACAATCGTTCACCGACATCGGTCGTCGGTTCGAGAAGGACAATCCGGGTGCGGCGGTGCAATTCTCGTTCGCCGGATCGTCGGATCTCGTAACCCAACTGACGCAGGGTGCGGCCGCTGACGTGTTTGCGTCGGCGGACACGGCGAGCATGGACAAAGCCCAGCGTGCGGGTCTCCTCGCGCAGCAGCAGGTGAATTTTGCTTCGAACACGTTGACAATCGCCGTTGCGCCCGGAAACCCCGAGCACATCACTACGTTTCGGGATCTGACGAATTCTGCGTTGAGCGTTGTGGTGTGCGCACCGCAGGTTCCTTGTGGGGCTGCGGCACAGAAGATTGAACGGGCCGCGGACGTGCATCTGCAGCCTGTCAGTGAGGAATCGTCCGTGACGGAGGTGCTCAGCAAAGTGACGACGGGGCAGGCCGATGCAGGGCTGGTGTATGTCACCGATGTCCTCGGGTCGAGCGGCCGAGCTGAAGCGGTGCCCTTCCCGGAGTCTGCGGGTGCCGTCAACAGCTATCCGATCGCCACGCTGACGCAATCCAAGAATGCTTCGCTGGCAGGCAAATTCGTTCAGATGGTGAGCGGTCCAGTCGGTGAGGAGATTCTCGCGAAGGCAGGTTTCGGCAAAGGCTGACTATCGCTCGGACCGCAGTTCCGGGGCTGCGAATACGCGGTATCCGTGCATCCGCCTTCTGCTCGGCGATAGGCTCCGTCCTCGGAATAACTCCTGTTCCCGGCGAGCCGCGGATCGGAATGAACGCACCAGGGGGCTGTTAGGACGATGACGTTCGGTTCCGGTGGCATGGATCAGTACTACTCGCTGACCGCCAAGCTGGCTGCCCGCGGTGGACAGCGCATCACGTCCCGACTCATCGCGACGATCATGTTCGGACTGGGAGCGGTACCGCTCTTGGTGGTCAATAGTTCGGCGACACCTCGATGGACTACTGGCCGGTGGATTCTGGTCTTGCTGGCGGCCGGTTGTTTCGGAATGGGCTTGGTGTGGCTTCGTCATTACTGGCCCTCTCGGCGACAATCCGTGCTTCTGGTAGGGGTCGGCACGCTGTGCATAGCGGCGGGCTGTGTGATCCCCGCCGATTCCACTTACGGAATGGCCGCCGCTACGGCGTTCGCTTTGGTGAGTGGCTACGCCGCCCTGTTCCACACTCTGCGGGTATTGGGATACGTCTGGCTGGTTGCACTGGTCACCATCGCTTATCTGACCATTCGGATCGCCGACCACGATCTCTATCTCGCGCTGGCGGGCTTCATCGTGGTGGTGTCGTTGAATGTGTTCAGTGCCTTCACTTGTCGGACTGTCGTCGAACTCACCGGTACCGATACCACGCCCCGTCCGGTGGAGCCGCTCACCGGATTATTGACCCGGGAATCGTTCGACGATCTGGCCGCCACGCTGCTGGCATCCCGCAGCCGGGGCGACGACCGTTACCTCGTCATCGTGGTCGTAGGTATTGACCATTTCGCCGAGGTGGCCCGAACGGGCGGGGTTCGGGGGGCGGCAGCCGCGCGCATCGCCGCCGGCCAGGCGCTCCGCGAGAACGTGCGTCGCGATGCGGTGGTAGGGCACGTCGACGAGTCTGAGTTCCTCATCGCGGACACGTGGACCGTGCCGGATCCGTCACCGTTGATCGAGCGTGTTCGGGGTGCGATTGCGGCAACTCCGCTGGGTATCACCGTCAGTCAGGGCGCTGTCAGTACGCCGCTGCGGCCCCTCGCTGATCGCCCGCCCCAAGAGGTTCTCAACGAGATCGTCAGTGTGGGACGCGCGGCCATGCAGGAGGCTGCCCGTGGCGGCGGAAACCAGGCGCGCTATGTGATGCGATCCAAAGTCGGGCGCGATACCGCCGATGATGACTCCGACCTGTCCTGACGTCAGGTCCCGGTCGTGGTGTCAGGCGACGTAACTGATGTCCACGGAGAGGTGCTCCGCGATAGCGCGGGCGGCGGCCCAATCGCCTAAGCGCGCGGCGTGAGCGAGTTGATCGACGAGTGGGCTGTGCACGTCGAGGTCGGCAAGCCAGGAAGCGATCGTCGTGGCGATTTCGGCCGCGGCAACGTTTGCTACGCGCCCTTCGTGCAGGCGGTCACGGACCAGATACATCTGCGGTGATATCGACCGATGTCGAAAAAGATGAAACATGACGCCCGCTCCCCCTATTTGCGATAGTCGGCCAGGAAGGCGATCCGCTTAGTATCTCGGCACCGGCGTCCTCACAAATAGGGTAGAAAGTCCCTAGTTCTCAGCTTTTTATCAGCTTCGTCCGGCCTGCGGTGCACGTTTGGCCGGCTTGGCGCGTTGGCGAGGCGCTGCTGCGGGCGCTCCTTTGCTGCGCCCCGCCTGGCTATCCCGCTGCTGATTACCCCGTTGCTGGCTACCCCGTTGCCCCAGTTGGTGAATCAGCAGTGCCGCACCCCCGATCCCGGCGACAATCGGCCACTCCACCAAACCCACAGCGCCGATCGTGACGATGGTGACAGCTGCGGCCACCGAGGAGTTGCCTCCGCGCTTCACCCCGTTGACGACCCCTGTCGCTGCGCCCTCGATAGCCCCGAATGCGCCATTGACCACAGCGCCACTGACCGCACCGGCGGTCGCGGTCGCCGCATCTGCAGTCCGGACGACAACCCGCCGGGCACCGCCAACCACGTCCATCTCTGCTCCTTCCGAGATTCCGAGGGTAGCCGTTCTTGCTGGTGAAAGTCCCCGATGTGCGTCTCTTCATCGGCCGGCGGCGTAATCTCGGTGCCGTGAGCGCCGGCCATGAACACAAGCCAGTCCGCGACTTGCCGCCAGGCATGCAGGACCAACTAGATCTCCCCTATGCGGGTCTCGCGTCGTTCGGACACCGTCCGTTTCTGACGGAAACCGAACAACTCGACTCGTGGCAGCCGGACGTCGCTATCGTCGGCGCGCCCTTCGATGTCGCCACTACGAACCGGCCGGGGGCGCGCTTCGGGCCCCGCGCGATTCGGGCCACCGCGTACGAACCCGGTACTTACCACTTGGATCTCGGGCTCGAGATATTCGACTGGCTTGAGGTCGTCGATTTCGGTGACGCGTTCTGCCCACACGGCATGACGGAGGTGTCGCACGCCAATATCAAAGAGCGCGTTCATGCTGTCGCGTCCCGCGGCATCGTGCCGGTGATTCTGGGCGGTGACCATTCCATCACCTGGCCGTCGGCGACGGCGGTGGCAGAGGTCCACGGCTACGGCAATGTGGGGATCGTCCATTTCGACGCACACGCCGACACCGCCGACATCATCGACGGAAACCTGGCCAGCCACGGCACTCCGATGCGGCGGCTGATCGAGTCGGGTGCCGTCCCGGGAACCCATTTCGTGCAGGTCGGCTTGCGTGGCTATTGGCCGCCGCAGGACACCTTCGAATGGATGCAAGAGCAGGGTATGACCTGGCACACCATGCAGGAGATCTGGGACCACGGCTTCAAAGAGGTGATGAGCCGGGCGGTGGGTGAGGCGCTGGCCAAGGCCGAAAAGCTTTACGTGTCAGTCGATGTCGACGTGATGGATCCGGCGCACGCTCCCGGTACCGGCACTCCCGAACCGGGCGGGCTGACCAGCGCCGACCTGCTCCGAATGGTTCGTCAACTGTGCTACGAGCACGACGTTGTCGGCGTCGATGTCGTGGAAGTCGCACCCGCCTACGATCACGCCGAACTTACCGTCAACGCCGCGCATCGCGTGGTGTTCGAGGCTCTCGCCGGTATGGCTGCCCGACGTCGTGATGCCGCCAACGCCAAGGCCGGCCCACCTTCCCCACTGGCGCAATAGGCAACCCGGCATGGTCATGTCCATCGACCGGCCCCGGTTGGAAGGCAATATCTCTGTCGGCGACGATCGGCGCATAGGGTTCGCCGAGTTCGGCGCCCCTCGTGGCAAAGCGGTGTTCTGGTTCCACGGAACGCCAGGTGCCAGGCGCCAGATCCCCATGGAGGCAAGGCTTTTCGCTGACCGGGAGAACATCCGACTGATCGGCGTGGACAGACCGGGGATCGGATCGTCAACACCGTTCCAATACGACAATGTTCTGGGTTTCTCCCGAGATATGCAGATAATCGCCGACACGCTCGGCGTCGACGAGATGGCGGTGGTCGGACTGTCCGGCGGCGGGCCATACACATTGGCCTGCGCCGCGGGCATGCCGGATCGCGTTGTCGCTGCGGGCGTGCTCGGTGGTGTGGCTCCGACTTGCGGGCCCGACGCCATCGGCGGCGGCTTGATGGCGCTGGGGTCAGCGGTCGCCCCCATCCTCGAGGTAGCGGGCGGACCGATCAGGATCACGGCCGGGACGTTGATCAGGCTGGTCAGGCCAATCGCGTCGCCGGCGCTCGACATCTATGCGTTGTTGTCGCCCGAGGGCGATCGTCGGCTGCTGTTGCGACCGGAGTTCAAGGCGATGTTCCTCGACGACCTGCTCAACGGCAGCCGTAAGCAGCTTGCGGCCCCGTTCGCCGACGTCGTCGTATTCGCGCGGGATTGGGGTTTCCGCCTCGACGAGGTGAAGGTGCCGGTTCGCTGGTGGCACGGAGACCGCGATCACATCATCCCGTTCTCGCACGGTCGGCATGTGGTGGACCGGTTGCCGGACGCCGAGTTGTATCACCTCCCCGGCGAAAGCCACCTTGTCGGTCTCGGTCTCGGAGAGGACATCCTGCGCACCCTGCTTGGGATTTGGGATCGCGCCTGAACTTGAGTCGGCAACCGTTCGGATGACGACGTCCCGGTGGTCAGCTGCCCGTCAATGCCCCGCGGTCTCCCCCGCAAGTTCGAGGAGCAACCGCCGCAGAAGGTGCATCGCCACGGTCGTCGAACGCTCGCGGATGTCCTGGCGCTGGCCGGGGAGCTGTATGCAGCGCGTCGTGGTGACACCTTCCGCCAGCATCACGCTGAACCACACGGTGCCCACGGGTTTCTCCGGTGTCCCGCCGCCCGGCCCGGCGACACCGGTGATGGCAATCGAGGTGTCGGCATCGAAGTGCCGTAATGCGCCGGTGGCCATCGCTTCCGCGACCTCGGCCGATACGGCACCGCACGTCTCGATCAGATTCGGCGGCACGCCAAGCACTGCGACCTTAGCCTCGTTGGAGTAGGACACCACCCCGCCCATCAGGTAAGCGGAGGCGCCCGGTTGATCGGTGAGGCGGGCGGCCAACAGGCCGGCAGTGCACGACTCGGCCGTTGCCATCCGGCGCCCGGTCAGCATGTGAGCGATTTGCTCATCGATGCTCGAACCGTCTTCGGAGAAGATGGTCGACCCATGCCGTTGCCGCATCAGCTCCATCAGATCGTGGTATGCGCCAACGCCTCCCGGCTCATAGCGGGTCACCATCTCGACCTCGCCGCGACGCAGGCAGGTGGTGATCTCCAGGCGGCTGAAGCCCGTGATCCGTTGCTCAGCGTCCCTCAGCGTTTCGGCGAGGGCGGATTCCGCCAGCCCGAACATGCGAACGGTCGCCTGTTCGTAGACGGTCGCGCGAGCGAGTACCTGCTGGACGGGTTCGGCCTGAATTGCGTTGGGCCACATTGCCTGTAGTTCACGGGGCGGGCCGGGGAGGACCAGGATCGCCGGCTTGCCGGCGACTACCACACCCGGGGCGGTGCCCACTGGGTCGATCACGTGGGCGCCGATCGGAATCATCGCCTGCTTACGGTTGGCGGCAAGCAGACCTTCGAAGTCGAGATCCGGAACGCGCTTCATGAACGATCGGAGGATCGCGGCGATCTTGGCTTCCAATTCGGCATCGAGCACCAACTCTCGCCCGCTGAAGCGCGCGACCACCTCGACCGTCATGTCATCGGCTGTCGGGCCCAGCCCGCCGCTGGTGATGATGAGGTCGACACCTTCAGCAGCGAGGAAGCGCAGTTGCGCTTCGATGTCGTCGGCCCGGTCACCGCAGATGGTGATGTGGGCCAATTCGACGCCCATCTCGAGCAGTCGGTCTGCCACCCACGGGCCGTTGCGATCTTGCACGCGGCCGGTGAGGACTTCGGTACCGGTGACGACAATCCCTGCTCGAACGGCAGCGCGCGTACTCATCGTTTCTCGGCAGACGTGTCGGGAGCCAATCCGGTCGCGTGCTCCAGCGCCGCCAACCAGGCCGCGTTGTCGGAGGTGAAGAACCCGATCTCCCCCGGCTGCGTGCGGATCACCAGATGGGTCCAGCCGCCTGCAACGCTGCCGTTGAACACCCGGGCTTCACGAAACCCGATGACGACGTCCAGCGGAATCTCGATGGTTTTGCCGGTCAGGGTGAGGAAGACCAGCCGCCGGGGCGTCAGGGCCATCCAACCGTTGTTCTTCACTGCGGGATAGCCGTTCGCGGTCGCGCCGCGATAGACACCCTTGGCCGGTGGAATCAGGGTCGTTTCGAGTTCCAGCTCACTGTTGAGCCGCTCGCCGGCACGTAGGTACCGGCGGCGGAAGACAACGATGAAGGGGACCGCGATGAGTGCCAGCAGGACAAGGATCGCGATGACCAAGGTCACCACGTACAGCGCGACACTCATCTCGGACCGCTCCGGTGATTCAGATGACGCCCGGCGCGCGCACCACCAACGGGACGGCAGGGAATGCTGCGGCCAGTTCGGAACGCGACTTGCGCAGGGCGGACGTGCCGTACCCCTTCTTGCGGTGATCGGGGTGAATCCAGATTCGGACATTCACCTCGCCGCCGAGGAGCTCACCGAAGACCATTCCCACCTTGTCGTCGCCGTCGATGGCGACGAACCACGCCGCCTCTTCTGCACTGACCCTCTCGCGGGCCAAGCTGATTTCGTCGTCGAGGCTTCCCGCCGGTGAACCGGAGCCATCGCCGGCAGCACCCATCTCGGTTGTGCGGACGCCGAATATGTCGCGGTCGGCCTCATGGGAGAACGGACGCAGTTGAAGGCTGTCGTCGGAGCTTGCCGGACGCTCTTTGAGAGTGAAGCTCAACTTGCTGTTGAGGTCGTCGAGTTCCTTTGCGATGCGACGGCGTGAATCGATGGTCAGTTGGTCGAACGACATCCCCATCACAGCTTCGCTCCCGATCCGTGACGTCCCCAGCAGGTTGCTGATGGCGTCGACGGCGGTGTTGGTGTCGCTGGCCGCGACGATCACGTCGAGCACCTCGTGACGACGTTCAAGAGCGGTGAGCAGGGCATCGGCGATGTCGCGGCGGGATGCAGCGCGGTCGTGATCAGTCATGACCACAGCGTAGATGCCGGGACATGCGAGATGCAGGGTTAGGGCCACGTCTCTGCGAAGATGAACGCCGTTCTAGATCAGCTGTCGTTCGAGGAGTTCTAGGTACCGTGGCGAAGACCGTCAGCGCGATCTTCGCCGTCCTCATCCTGGTCATGTGTGCCGGCGACTACCGAGTGTTCGTCACTCCCGAGCGCTCGACAGCGCAAGACATCGAACTTGCCGATGGTTGGCAGATCCTCTCGGCCTCCGGTTTGCGGACCGGTGGCAACGAGATATCTGTCACAGGTTTCGACTCCTCCAAATGGCTACCCGTCCACCGGATGCCCGCCACTGTGCTGGAGATCCTTCAGGAAGCCGGCGTCTACCCCAACCTCTACTACGGCAAGAATCTGGTGAAGAACGTTCCGCCGGACCTCTACAAGCAGGACTGGTGGTACCGCACGACGTTCACCGCGCCTGCGGGTTCGCAGACGTACCGGCTCGATTTCTCCGGGATCAACTACCGTGCGGACATCTGGCTCAACGGCCATCGCATCGCCGACAATCGCCGGATCGTCGGCATGTACACCGACCACGAACTGGACGTTTCGCCGTGGATCGATCCTGGCAAGCCCAACACGTTGGCGGTGAAGGTCACGCCGGAGCGGGCCATCCAGGATGTCGACGGCGTTGAATTGGCTGACAGTTGGTACGACTGGATCAATTGGCGCTACCTGGGATACCAGGGTCCGGGCAAGAACCCGGCCAACGGCAATTCGTTCGTTCCCGATCGCAACGCGGGGATCTGGAAGCCGGTGTACCTGAAGACATCCGGACCGGTGTCGATCGGCCCGGCGACGGTGAACTCGGAATTGCCCCTACCCAGTACCGACAGTGCGCGGTTGACGATCTTCTCAACCCTGCGCAACAACTCTTCGCGGCCGGTTCGCGGCGTGCTGCGCGCCACCATCACCCGTGACGGCAAGCAGCCCATTCGGGTCGAAGAACCGGTCTCGCTGAAGGCCGGTGAGGATCGGGAATTCAGTTTCGACCCGACCGCCTTCGGCGCCCTGAACGTGCAGCATCCCGACCTGTGGTGGCCCTTTACGCTGGGCCGCCCCGACCTGTACAACCTGCGGCTGGACTTCGTCCAGAACCGCCGGGTGACCGAAACCGAATCTCAGAAGTTCGGGATTCGCTCCATCACCCAGGGCCGCGACGCCGATGACTCCTTCGCTGAGTCCGGGTCCGGCGGCAGTTTTTATTTGAAGGTCAACGGCAGGGACTTCCTGGTTCGGGGCGCCACCTACACCCCGGACCTGCTGTACAAGGACGATCCCGACCGCGACACCGCCATCCTGGGCTATGTCAAGGACCTGGGCCTCAACATGCTGCGTCTGGAGTCCAAGATCGCCTCGACCCGCTTCGTCGAGAAGGCTGACGAACTCGGGATCCCGCTCATGTACGGCTGGATGTGCTGCAATCAGTGGGAGAAGTGGCAGCAATGGGATGACGAGGACCGGCGCGTCGCACAGGAGAGCTTGCGCTCGCAGATCAACATGCTGCGTTCACACGCATCGGTGTTCGTCTGGGCCAACGCCAGCGATGGACGCCCACCGGCGGAGGTGCTGGGCTGGTATCACCGAATCCTCACCGACCTGCATTGGCAGAACGCAATTGTCGACACCGTGTCGTCGTTGAACCGCGATTCCGACGGCAAAGCGATGTGGGACGGAATCCAGATGGCCGGCCCGTACAGCTGGCGTCCCCCGTCGTATTGGTTCAGTGGCCGCTACGGGGCGGCACGGGGGTCCTCGGCGGAGCAGGGCGACAACGAGCACATCCCGCCGTTCCCGAGCCTCAAGAAGTTCATCCCTCCAGACAAGCTGTGGCCGATCAACGACACCTGGTATTTCCACGCGGGGTCAGGGCCGCAGAACTCGAACCTCACCAACGTCCAGCGCGTCATCAACCGGCGGTACGGCTATTCGACGGGCGCCGAGATGTTCGCCAACAAGGCGCAGCTGGCGCATTACGAGGCCACCCGTGCGCAGTTCGAGGCGTTCGCGGCGAACGGGTGGGACAGCCACAAGATGACCATCTACTGGATGCTGAACAGCCATTGGCCGTCGTTCTTCGGCAATCTGTTCGACTACTACTTACGCCCGGGCGGCGCCTACTACGGGGCCAAGAAGGGGCTGCGGCCGCTCTCGGTGGTGTTCGATTCCTATGCCACCGGAAATCACCGGCAGGCGAAGGTCACGGTGGTGAACCAGACGGTTGAGGGCCACCAGGACATGCGGGTGCGGGTGCGTACCTACGATCTGTCCGGCAAATTGCGCGACGACAGGTCTGCCGATGACATCCGAGTCGATCCCGGCGGTTCGGTGCAAGCGATGACCCTGCCGCCCGGTCCGTCCGATTCCCCCGTGTTCTTCGTCCGCTGCGAACTGCTGGACCATTCGGGTGGGGTGGTTGCCGAGAACGTCTATTGGCAGTCCCAGCAGGTCGATGACGTCGGGCCGCCCGCCAACGACGCGGCGTTCGATTCCATTCAGGCCAGTTGGGCCGATATGACCGCGCTCAACTACATGCCCAAGGTCCCGTTGTCTGTCAGCGCGGTCGCCGGCGATGCGCGCGCAGACTCGGGCCAGGAGGTGACCGTTCGCCTGCACAACCCATCGAAGCGAATCGCCTTCTTCGAGCGCGCCGAACTCCTCAGCACGCCCGATTCGGACGAGATTCTGCCCATCCAATACGACGACAACTACGTCACCGTCTTTCCGGGCGAGACCGTCGAGATTCGGGGAATTGTTCCGGCGCGACGGGATCCGGCGCAGGGCGCTGATACGCCTCGGGCATCATGGGTGAGGGTCACCGGTTACAACAGCCCGCCGGTGGTAGTCCCCGTGCGTTGATCCCTTTCGACAGACCAACACGGTTCGGTGGCCTAGATTCGGTGCTGAGAACCGCGGCCGGGAAGGACGGACAGTGCTGGAGCACACCCTGGTGGTGGCAGCGGCGCTCTCGGGTGCGGTTTTCGCTGCGATAGGAATCGTCGTCCGTCAGCGGGCGACCATGGATGTGCCCCGCGATCAGGGCGTGAGCACGGTCATGCTGACGACGCTGCTGCGCCGACGGTTGTGGTGGGTCGGTACCGGTGCCGCTGTCATCGGCTACGGATTCCAGGCGGTCGCGCTCGCTTTCGGGTCGATCATTCTGGTGGCGCCGCTGCTGGTGTCGGCGTTGCTCTTCGCATTGCCCATGAGTGCGCGGCTTTCCCATCGGCGGGTCACCCGCGCCGAATGGAGTTGGGCCGTGGTGCTGACCATCGCACTCGGTGTGTTCGTGTCGTTGGCGAGAACCAAGCCGGGCGACTACCAGGGTTCAGCTCTGGTGGCCGCGGCCGTCGCCGGCGGTTGCCTGGTGTTCGTCGCTGGATGTGCGCTGGTCGCGCAGCGCTGGACGGATTGGCGCCGGGCGGTCCTGTTGGCCGTCGGTGTCGGTGTGCTGTTCGGTGTGGTCGCTGTGCTGACGAAGGTCGTCACGCAGATCCTGGCGGCGGGCAGCATTCCGAAGCTCTTGACGTCCCCGGTGCTGTACCTGCTGGTGATAGTCGGGGTGATCGCCACTTTGTTGCAGCAGTCCGCTTTTCACGCCGGATCCCTGCGTGCATCCGTTCCCGCGATGTTGGTGTTGGAACCGGTGGTTGCGGTTCTGCTCGGCGAGGTCGTGCTGGGCGAGCATCTCGCCGTCAGTAAGCCTGCCGCTGTCGTCATCGCTTGCGCGGTGCTTGCGATGGGAGCCGCGACGGTAGCGCTCGGCCGGGACGAAGGTGCATATGAGGAAGAGTTGGAGGCGATGGCGGCTCGCGGCCACACCCGCTGATGCACACCGATCCGCTGGCTCAGATTGCGGCTTCCCCCGCCGGCCCCACGGTGGGGGCGTTCTTCGATCTCGACGGAACCTTGGTTTCCGGATTCACCGCGACGGCACATGCCGGGGATCGGATGCGCCGCGGGCAGGCGAGGATTGGTGAGGTGCTCGGTGTGATCGAAGCATCCCTGCGTTATCGCCTGGGCCGGATGCAGTTCGAACGCCTTCTGGTTCGGGCTGCCGGATATCTGCGCGGTGAATCGTTGGCCGAACTCGATCTCGTGGGTGAACGGATCTACTCCGAGCGGGTGGCAAAGCGCGTGTACCCCCTGATGAAGGCCATCGTCGGAGCCCATCAGGCCCGTGGTCACACCGTCGTCATGAGTACGTCTGCGCTCACCATTCATGCCGAGCCGGTGGCCAGGGATCTGGGTATCGCACACGTGGTGTGCAACCACTTCGAGTTGGACGATAACGGCTTACTCACCGGTGGGATCGCCGCGCCGATCGTCTGGGGACGACAGAAAGCCGCTGCGGTCCAACGGTTTTGCGCCGCTAACGATGTGGAGCTGACTCGGAGCTACTTCTATGCCGATGGGAACGAGGATGGGGCTCTCATGACGCTCGTCGGACATCCCCGACCGGTCAATCCCCGGTCAGGCCTGGCAGCCATGGCTGCTACCAACGGCTGGCCGGTGTTACGGGTCGCCGGGTTACGTTAGCCGGGTTACGTTAGCCGGGTTGCCTTAGCGGTCACATAGGTCGGTGTGGGACGTCGGTGATCAGGCCGCCGTCCACAACGAATTCGGATCCCGTCGCGAACGACGACTCGTCGCTGGCGAGGAAGACGACAAAAGAGGCGACCTCCTCGGGTTTCCCCGGCCGGCCCATCGGGGCACGGACGATGTCGTCGGGCAGGTATTTGGTCATCGGTGTCCGGATGAAGCCCGGATGAATCGAGTTGACCCGGATATTGTCGGGCGCCAGTTCCAGCGCGGCCGACTTGGTGAGGCCGCGCAGTCCCCACTTGGACGCCACGTAGCTGTGCACCATTGCGGCACCACGCATGCCTTCGATCGACGATACGTTGATGATCGACCCTCCCCCGGCCGACGTCATCGGCTCGAGCACCGCCTTGATGCCGAGTACCGCTCCGGTGAGGTTGACGTCCAGAACCTTCTGCCACTTTTCGATGTTCAGGGTCTTCAGCGGGCCCGGGTTGACGATGCCGGCGTTGTTGACCAGAACGTTGAGGAGCCCGAACTCCTTTACGGCAGTCGCGGCGGCAGATTCCCACTGCCCGTAGTCGGTGACGTCGAGGTGCACGTAACGGGCGGCATCACCGAGTTCTTCCGCGAGTTTCTGGCCCTCCGCGTCCAGGATGTCGCCGATGACGACTTTGGCGCCCTCGGCCACCAGCATCCGTGCATCGGCGGCGCCCATGCCGCGAGCACCACCACTGATCAGTGCGACTTTTCCGGTGACTCGTCCCATGTCGCCCAGGCTAACTCGTAGTCGCTGTGGCTGATCTTCGGGGACTGTCGCCCCTACTCTCGATCGAGTTCCGAGTGTGGGTGTTACGTACCGAAATTCGCAATTTCCGGTGCATACGGCCCGCACTCGCTGCTGGTGCTAACTTAGATCCGCGTACTAAACTAGAACACGTTCCAATCTGTTCCCCTGCGCTCGTCGAGGAGCCGACCGTGCACACTCCCGTTTGTGAAGAGCTGAACATCGAGTTCCCGATCTTCGCGTTCACCCACTGTCGCGACGTCGTGGTCGCCGTCAGCAAGGCCGGCGGGTTCGGCGTGCTGGGGGCGGTGGGATTCACGCCGGAACAGCTTGAGATTGAACTGAATTGGATCGACGAGCACATCGGCGACCACACCTACGGCGTCGACATCGTCATCCCGAACAAGTACGAGGGCATGGACGCGAACATGTCCACCGAAGAGTTGACGAAGATGCTGCAGTCGCTGGTGCCACCCCAGCATCTCGATTTCGCCAAGAAGCTGCTGTCCGACCATGGTGTGCCGGTCGACGACGCTGATTCACATGCGCTGCAGCTCCTCGGCTGGACCGAGGCAACGGCGACACCTCAGGTTGATCTGGCTCTACAGCACCCGAAAGTCACGTTGATCGCGAATGCGCTGGGCACTCCGCCTGCTGACATGATCAAACGGATTCACGACGCGGGCCGCAAGGTCGCTGCTCTGTGCGGCTCTCCCGCGCAGGCGCTCAAGCACGCCGACGCCGACGTCGACATCATCATCGCCCAGGGCGGCGAGGGTGGCGGCCACTGCGGTGAGGTCGGGTCGATCGTGTTGTGGCCCCAGGTCGTCAAGGCCGTGGCCCCGCGGCCCGTGCTCGCCGCCGGTGGCATCGGCAACGGTCAGCAGATCGCGGCGGCGCTGGCGCTCGGTTGCCAGGGCGCCTGGTCGGGCTCGCAGTGGCTGATGGTCGAGGAGGCCGAGAACACGCCCGTCCAGCAGCAGGCCTACATCGACGCTTCGTCGCGTGACACGGTGCGCTCGCGGTCGTTCACCGGCAAGCCGTGCCGCATGCTCCGCAACGACTGGACCGAGGCGTGGGAGAACCCCGAGAACCCCGACCCGCTCGGCATGCCGCTGCAGTACATGGTCTCCGGCATCGCCGTCGCGGCGACGCACAACTACCCCGACCAGACCGTCGACGTCGCGTTCAACCCTGTCGGCCAGGTCGTCGGCCAGTTCGAGAAGGTCGAGAAGACCTCGGCCGTCATCGAGCGGTGGGTCAACGAGTACCTCGAGGCCACCAGCCACCTCGACGAGCTCAACGCCCGCGCTGCCGCCGGCTGACCGATCCCATCGGAGTTGCTGTTCGAACCCCGGCCGTCACGGCCGGGGTTCGTTCATGCTGCGGGCCAGTCGCCCTCGTCCACGACGTCGACGGAGTCTTGCTCGAGGATGGCGGTGGACAGATCGATGTAGGCGTAGGCCTCCCGCTGCCGGGTCGCCAGCTCGGCGTACTCGGTGAGGTCGACCATGCCCTCGGTGTCGCGAAGGTCGTCGTAGCGCTCCTCCTCGACCTCGTAGCTCTCGCCGCGTCGTCGTCCGACGAGTCGTCGCAGCCCCAGCCGCTCGTTCATCCCCAGCTCCCTCACTCTCCGATTGGCGTCACCGTAGTGGTGCGCCGTGGTCGCGGCATCCCCCCGTTTCGACGAGTCCGGGGGTTCACTCCGGATCGGTCACGGAAGGGTCGTTGCGGTGAGTGCGAGTGGCGTGGACGGGTTGCCGTTGGTGTCGACGGCGATCACTTCGTAGTTGTAGGTGGTGGCGGGGGTGAGCTGCTGGTCGAGGTAGTTCACGGCGGTCCTCCGGAGGATCGTCACGACAACACCGTTGCGCTTGACGGCGTAGTAGCCGATCGCGGCGTTGTCGGTGGCGGCTGCCCAGTTGAGCTGGATGCCGGTGCGGGCGATGGAGGTCATCGAGCCGGTGGACATCTGAGGCGGCACGGTGTCGCCGTTGGTCGGCAACGCGGTCGCCGTCAGTGCGGCGTAGGCGTCGGTGTCGTTGGCTCGGATCTGGTGGAGTTCGACGCTGATCCGGTTCGTGCCGATCACCAGGAGGTCGGCGGGGACGCGGAGCGTGGCGGTCGGGGCCGGCCCCACCTTCTCGCCATATGCGGGCGTCGTGGGTGTCGGCACACCGAACGCGATGTTGGAGCGGGCCACCTCGGTGCCGTTGATGCGGACGACGTAGGCGTCGTCGCCGGCGATGGTCAGCTCGATCTGGCGGTAGGTGCTGGGTGTGGTGACGGTGACGTCGGTGGCGAGGTACTGGGTGATCGCCGTGGTCGGGATGGTGGTGGCCTCGCCGAGCCCGCCGGCGCCGAGGGGGCCGACGCCTTGACCCCACGCCGACAGGTCGTCGGTGGTGGCCCATCCTGCCGGGGGAGTCGTTCCGTCGGCCGAGAACCGCCAGCTCGAGGTCGGACCGACCAGAGAGAGAGCGACTGGCGGGGGTGGTGGCGGCGGGGTGCCCGTCGTGGACAGGACCGCGCTGGTGGCGGCCGAGCGGTTGCCGGACTGGTCGTAGGCCACGACGGCGTAGGTGTAGGAGGTGCCCGAGGTCAGCTGCTGGTCGAAGTACGCAACCTCGTTGCGGTTGAAGTAGCCGATCACCTGGCCGTTGCGCTGCAGCTCATAGCCGGCAACGTCGATCTCGGGCGACACGGCCCACGCGACGCCGATGGCGGTGCCCGTGCTGCTCGAGGCCGTCGGTGCCGTCGGTGCCGCCGGTGCTGACGAGTCGTTGCCGTTGCGGGTGACGACCAGCTCGGCGTCGACGAACGCATCGGTGTCGTTGGCGATGGCCTGGTGCAACTCGATCGAGATGCGGTTGGTGCCGGCGACGAAGAGCGACGCCGGGATGGTGATTTCGCGGGTCGCGGCTCCGCCGGGCGCGGTCACGGCCTGGTAGGCGACGGCGGTCGGGCCCGACACGCCGAACCCGAGGTTGGTCCGGGCGACCTGGACGCCGTTGATTCGGACGATGGCGCCGTCGTCGGCGCGGAGTCGCACCCGAACACTGCCCCACGTGGAGAGGTTGGTGCCCTGCACGTCCTTCACGAAGTACTGGGTGGTGCCGGCAGCGGGGATCGTCGAGACCTCGCCGATGCCTCCCTTGCCGAGTGGCGCGGCCGCTTCAGGCCATGCCGCCACATCGCCGGTCGTATCCCACGCCGCCGGCGGCAACGATCCGTCGGCGGAGTACTTCCACGGCGACCCGAAGGCCACGAGGGCGACCGGCTGGTTGTCGGCCGGACTGACGACTGCGCTCGTCGCCGAGCGGTTGCCGGCGACGTCGACGGCGCGCACGAAGTATCGACCGGGTCCCGAGAACGGGCTGAAGAAGCTCGTGGCGGTGGTGGTGCCGATCAGTCGGTCGTTGAGGAGCACTTCGTAGGTGAGAACACCGGCCTTGTCGTCGGTGGAGGCCGACCACCGGAGCCGCGTGCCGGGCGCCTCGGCCACGGCCGTGACGCTGGTGGGCGTGGTGGGCGGCGTGGTGTCGGGAACACCGCCGGGCACGCAGAACTTCGCGAGGCCGTTGATGAACACGTCGGCCGGTCCTGCGAGGAAGTCGCCTCCCACCCACAGGCACGCGGTGAGGGGGTCGGTCTCCATTGCCCACGGTCCCTCGCTCCAGTTCCGCACGTCGGGCTGGAAGGTGGTGCTCCGGGCGAACGTGTCGGGGTCCCAGGCGCCGAACGCCGAGAGCAGGCCGGTGTTGACCTGCTGGCCGTTGACCTGCCGGGTCGTGTTGGTGGCGCCACAATGGCAGCCCGCATAGACCAGGCCGTTGAGGAACTCCTGGGTCTGGTAGTCACCATTGGCTTGGTTGGACCAGCCGGTCTGGGCGTAGTTGGAGATGGCGTGGCGGCCGAAGTAGTGCTGGGTGCCGCCCTGGTAGACGAACCCGTTCCACTCGCCGACGGTCCACTGGGGCTCGCGGTTGACCTGGTACATCTGGATCGGCGAGTTCTCGATGACCGTCTGCATGCCCGGAGGGTCGTCGCGCACCCCGGTCGTGAGCGAGACCGATGCCGACGAATGCGCCGTGGTGCCGCTGACCGTGCTGAAGTAGCCCACCATCCAGAGGTGGTCGCTCGTCGGCGACGCCGAGATCGCCTCGACGGTCTTGTCGGTGTACGGCCGCCAGTTCGGGTCGGGCTCGCCGGTTGCCCATCGGAACTTGGTGAGCCCACCGATGCCGGTGTTGGCGACGGTCGGGGTGCCGCCGCTCGCACCGTTGAAGCGGCCGGCGAGGTACGCCCAGTCGCCCTTGATCGTGAGGGCGCGTCCCATCGGCCGGAGTCCGCCGGTGCGGGTGATGTCCATGGCGAAGGTCGGGTCGATCGCCATGGTCGCGGGGTCGAGCTTGGCCAATGCCCGGGTGCTGGGCAGACCATCGATGTTGCTGAAGTTGCCGGCGATCAACAGCTTGCCGTCGGGCGTCGCTTCGAGCCCCCAGACCGCGCCGTCGAGGGCGGGCCGGAACGTCGAGATCCAGTCGCCGGTGACGCGGTTGAACGCCGCCAGGTAGGGCTGGCGGATGAGCGGAGCGTTCGCGCCGTTGCGGACGTTGTTGAACTTGCCTCCGACGAAGACCGTGTCGCCGATGATCTCGATCGACGTCACCAGCGTGTTGAGGGTGGTGTATTGGTCGTTGGGGTCGTTCTCGGTGGCGACGCCCCAGCCGATGGCCACGGGCTTCGAGCTGATCGTCTGCTTGGGAGCGCTCGAGGTCGTCGTCTGTTGTGCGGGGAGTCCGGCGTCGGGAATCTGCGGGAACGTCACCGACGTCTCGCCAGCGAGCGCGGTGCCCTCGACCAGCTTCGGGCGGATGAAGACCTGGGTGAACGGGCTGGCGTAGCCGACGCGGTTGTACTCCCACAGGTAGCTGGTCGCAGCACTCGAACCGTGCACGCTCGACGCGTTGTTGAAGCCTTGGACGCTGCCGTTGGCCGTGACCGCCGAGGTGATGATGCGCTTGGTGCCGATCGTCATGTCCCGGGTGTTGCGGTTGGTGACCGTCGTCGTTCCGAGTGTGGCGCTCTGGACCGCGAGCCCGGTCGGGAAGTCCCACCGCCACGGCGTGGCCGTCGCGAAGTTCCAGCGGACCTCCTGCCAGCTCGAACCGGCGGTGTTGGCGGCCATGCGGAGCCGCACGCCCCCGGCCAGCTGATTGACGGTGAGGCCACCCATGAGCTGCGTGACGAACGAGGTGGGAAGGGTGGCGGGGGTGAACGCGCCGGTGCCCGCCGGGGTGTCGGCGAGACTGTCGGCGGTGCCCTGCCCGCCTTCGGTGAAGGTCCAACCGTTACGGCCACGGCCGACGAGTTCCCAGCCGCCGCCGTCGGTCTCCTGGTCGCACCACACGCGCCGCGGCACCGTCATCTGGGGGGTGAGGAGCCAGTAGGCACCCGAGGTTGCCGAGGGCGTCGTGCGTTTGACGGCCCAACACGACACCGCTGCCTGGGCGAGCGTGGTGCCGTCCTTGACGGTGGGCTCGGCGGCGTCTGCTGCCCGGTCGGTCCGGTTGCCGGTTCCGAGCATCGGGACGGCCACGGTGACGGCCAGTGCCGCGAGCAGGACCCGGGAGGGTCGCGAAGCCCGGAGCTTTCGGTGCATCCGAGTGATTGTCATGGTTGTCTGGTCCGCCTCGCACGTTCCGAGCGTCTTCCGCCGACGTTCGGGACCCCATGATCGCGAGAGTTGCCTGGGTAGGACAAGGGCCGATCGGCCTACGTGTCGCCGACGGCCATCCGTGGGACCACGGGAGCGCTCACCCCGGAATGGTCGGATCCTTCACGGCCGGTACCACGAGCTCGGTGACCTTGCCCGCCTTCACCGTCGCCAGGAAGGGGATGCCCGGTGCAGCGCCGAGCCGGTCGATGAGCGCCGTACTCACCCTGGCGATGCCGGTCGCCGTGGCGATGCCGGTGCCCTTCTCGCCGCGGAGCACCACGTCCTTGTCGAGGGCCACCCCTCTGAGCTTCGGATTGGGATTGCGGACGTAGTAGTTGCCGGCGAGTGTTTCGTCGGGCCGCAGCTTGCCATCGGCGGTCGCTGTGGCCTTGGCGTCGTCACCGACGAACAGCTCGACGACGTCGACGAGCACCTGGCCTCCCGCCTCGTCGACCTGCAGGACCAGGAGGTCGAGTTCGCCGTTGGCGACCTCGGCCACGGTGCCGTCGTTGCCGGCGGGGTACTCGGGCTCGGCGACGCCCGTTCCCAGCTCGAGCGGCGACGGTTCTCCCGGAGCGGTCCACGCGTCGGCCGTCGCTCCGTCGGTGTCGGTCCCGGTGCCGGTGCTGGTGTCCAGTGTGGTGGTGGTCGAGCCGTCGGAGCCGGAGGCGGGCGTCGCCGTGCCGTCGGCACTCGACCCCGACGCGGCCCCTGCCGTCGTTGTGGTGCGTTCGGAGCGGGCCGACGAGTCGTCGTCGTTGCACGCCGTCGCTGCGACCAGCACGGCGACGGCGAGGGCGACGACGGCGCCGAGGGGACGGGAGGGCCGGCTCACAGCAGGGTCGTTTCGGTGAGTGCGAGTGGTGGGGGCGGGTTGTCGTTGGTGCCGACGGCGATGACGTCGTCGTAGTTCGTGGCGGGGGTGAGCTGTTGGTCGAGGTGGTTCACTGCGCTCTTTCGGAGGATGACGACGATGCCGTTGCGCTTGACGATGTAGTAGCCGATGCCG
>Ga0075163_10004070_pt1 | contig 19614 bp, 10 predicted proteins | sample JI1023141ADNA_FD_71478 | JGI IMG/M metagenome (GOLD analysis project Ga0075163, IMG submission 71478) | Wastewater effluent complex algal communities from Wisconsin, to seasonally profile nutrient transformation and Carbon sequestration -... | ecosystem: Engineered > WWTP > Effluent > Algae...
CGGCAGCGTGCTCCCGCTCTCGAGCGTGGTGGTGACCGAAGACACGGTGATCGTGACGCGCACGCGGGACGTGCAGCGGAAAGATGCGGCCGGCAAAGTCGTCCGGACGCAGCAATTCACCGAGGCCATCACCGGCAAACTGGGCGAGGGCGATACGTTGAAGCTCACCCAGCTCGCGCCGAAGCTGAACGGCACCGCTTACGACAGCGCCCAGTTCACCGGCAAACGCATCCCGGCGATGGGGCCGCGCCCCGACCTCAAGAAGGTCAAATTCGGCGAGCCGATCGCGCTCTTCAACGGCAAGGATCTCGCCGGCTGGAAACCGAAAGAGGACAAAGTCGAGAGCGCGTGGAAGGTCGAGAGCGGCGTGTTGTCGAACATCGTGCCGAAGCACGCGCCGGGCACACCCGCGAAACGCACCGCGAATCTCCGCACGGAAAAAGAATTCGAGGACTTCAATCTCAAGCTCGAGGTCAACGTCCCCGCCGGCAGCAACAGCGGCGTGTATCTGCGCGGCATCTACGAGATCCAGGTTTTCGATTCTTTCGGCAAGGCGCTCGATTCGCACAATATGGGAGCGCTCTACAGCCGCATCACGCCAAGCGTCGCCGCTGAGAAACCCCCGGGCGAATGGCAGACCCTCGACATGACGCTCGTCGACCGCCACGTGACCGTCGTGCTGAACGGCAAGACGATCATCGACAACCAACCGGCGCTCGGCTGCACGGGCGGCGCGATGTGGTCGGACCAGTTCAAGCCGGGTCCAATCTATCTGCAGGGCGACCACGGCACGGTATCGTATCGCAACCTGGTGTTGCGGCCGGTCGTGAAATAACTCCGTCGCACGCGGCGACTGGTTACCCCACCCCATGAAAACTCCCGTCTCGTCGTCCGTCTCGCCCGCTGCAGCCGTTTCGCGGCGGGAGTTTATCCGTAGCGCCTCGGTCGGAACCGCGGCGATGGCGGTCGCGCCCTACGTGCGCACCGCGGAGTTGCCGCCGCCGAAGCTCGGCATCGCGATCGTGGGCCTCGGCGGCTACGCAGGTGGCCAACTCGTGCCGGCGCTGAAACTCACGCAAAACGTGCAGATCACGGCCGTCGTCACGGGAACGCCCGAGAAGGGGCGCCAATGGTCGCAGGTGCTCGGGTTTCCCGAAAAGGCGATCTACTCTTACGACACGATGGCGCGCATGGCGGACAACCCGACCATCGACATCGTCTACGTGGTGACGCCGAACGCGCTTCACCACGACCACGTGATCGCGGCAGCGAAGGCCGGGAAACATGTCATCACCGAAAAACCGATGGGCGTGTCGGTCGCGGAGTGCGACGCGATGATCGCGGCGTGCAAGGCGGCGAAGGTGAAACTCTCCGTCGGCTACCGGCTGCACTTCGATCCGTATTTCGCGGAAGTGGCGCGGCTCGCGAAGGACCCGGCGGTCGGGCCGTATAAGCGGATGAGTGGGGGGTTTGGTTTTACGCTCACGCAGCCGCAGTGGCGCGCGGAGAAGAAACTCGCGGGCGGCGGTCCGCTGATGGACCTCGGGATTTACTCGTTGCAGGCGGCGGGCATCGCGACGGGTGAAGCTGTGCCGGTCGCGATCGCGGCGAAGGAACAGCCGAAGAAGCGCCCGGAGTTTTTCAAAGACGTCGAAGAGACAATCGAGTGGGCGATGGAGTATGCGGACGGCACGCGGGCAGATTTCATCACCAGCTACAACGGCGGCATCAACCGCTTCCGCGGCGAATCCGACAAAGGCTGGGTGCAGATCGAGCCGGCGTTTTCCTACAACGGGCTCAAGGGCGACTCGAGCAAGGGCAAGATCAGCTTCGAGCCGGCCGTGAACCAACAGGCGCGGCAACTCGACCATATCGCCCAGTGCGTCCGTGAAGGTCGCGACTCGGACGTGCCCGGTGAGATGGGCCGGCGCGACATGATCTGCGTCGAAGCGATTTACAAATCCGCGGCCGACGGCGGAAAGCCGGTGGCGATAAAGGTGTGAAGAAAGGCGGCGCCCGCGCCCGCCGCTGAGGCCGGACGCCGCTGGTGTGGGTTTAACGCCACGTCGCGCGCCACGCGGCGAATTCCGCGGGGCGCACGCGGTAGCGGGCGAAGTTGCCCTCGTGCAGACTCGTGAGCTCGCTCTCGGCTAACGTCGCGAAACGCGTGGCTTCGGCGGTGGTTGGCAACTCAGCCGAGCGCGTGCGCACGAAGGCCGCGGCGGCGGCCTTGTCGAGGCCGCGGCGCAGCACTTCGCCCACGACGTCGATGAGGAGCTGGCGATGACGCAGGCGAAACCCATCGGGTTCGCCGAGCACTTGGCGCACGGCGGCGTAGCGCGCGCAAGAGCGCTCGTAGGCCCACACGAACACGTCGCGCAGGTAGTCGACGCGGTTGAGTTCGTAGACGCCGAGGATGCCGTGGACATAGTCGTCCTGCGGCACGTCGACGAAGGACAACGGGCTGAGATTGCGCTGCACGAGGGGGATGTTGGCGGCGAGGCGCGAGACGCGTTTGTTCACGTCCTCGAACGGCTGCAGATACGGCAAGTGCACCATCGCGAAGAACGCCTGCTCGAACGCGTCCTCGATGGTCGCAGCCGTGGCGAGGATCTGCTCAAAGTTGTCCTCGATGAGCGGCGGCGACTCCAGCGGCAGAAAAACCGTGCCGGTGATCGCAACTGCGCTCGTGCGCAGCCGGCCGCAGGCGCCCTGATCGGGGAGCAAGTTGTCGGCGAGCGCCGCATGGAGATTGCAGAGCGTGTAGCGGTTGAAACCGATCTCGTCGGCCTGATCGGCGAGGAGCGCGATGGCGGCCTTGTGATTGAGAATCATCTGGGCCTCCTCAGCTTTTTTGCCGACGGCGCTCTCGCCGAGCTCAAGCAGCCGCTGCGTCTCGAGGAGCGAGTAGGTGTTGCCCTCAAGGCGGCTGGAATTCCACGCGAGGTCGATGAGCAGGCGGTCCATGACCTTGCGGAAATACGTGCCGGCCGGGAGCGCAGCGGCGTTGGCGGTCGAGCCGAGTGCCGCGAGTTTGCGGCGGAGCGCGGGCGAGAGATACGCGGACACGTTGGGCCGATAGTCCTCGAGAAATGGGGATTGATACCCGACCGGGCGGCGCGCGGAGATCGGGCGCGTGACGCTGCGTTTGATTTCGAGCGCGGCCTCGGAAAGAGAGATCTCTCCCCGAGTTGGCGCGTGGTAGGGCGCGGCAGGCTCTTCGACCTGCGCGGACACAGACGGCGGAGCGTGGGCGGCAACGGGAGGTAGTGCGGGCGTGGCTGACTGCGGCAGTTGATAACGCCGACCGCCGCGGTCGCTGAGCGCGGCGAGCCGACCGCCGGCGACAAGCGCTGCGAGCCGGCGCTGCAATGTGCGGCGCGGCAGCGGCGGGATGACCCGCCCGGAGATTTCATCGAGCGAAGCCGGGGCATTGAGCCCAGCGACGGCGTCGAAAACCACCGTCAGCTCATCGGAAGAGACTTGCTTTGGCATGGCGCAAAGGTGGCGCAATAGTGGCTTTTACGCCACTAAAAAGCTCTTTTATGGCGCAATATGCGAATATTGCGCCAAATAATAATGTTTATTTGGCGCAATCTGTGAAGGCATAACGCAAAGGATCGGAGCCCAATATCGCGAAACGGGAGCCCAGGCTTCAGCGAGACCCGCGACGGAGCAGCGCATCCCCGTCGAGAAAGAATCCCGCCACATCTCCAATGAGCACCCAACACTTGCCTAACCCCGAACGGCGGCGCAGGCGGCGGAGAACTCCCGGGAGGCGCGCCAAAGACACCGATGTCAACTTGGGCCGGTCGGCGCTGAGTCAGGTGGACTCCCGGATCACGAGTTCGGCTTCGTAGCGTTTTTCCCGCACGGCGGCACGGGCGGGGCGTGGGTTGAGCAACAATTCCGCGAGGTCTTCCGCCATCACCCGCAACGGTTGCCGCACGGTGGTGAGGCTCGGGATCAGCAGCGCCGCCTGATCGATGTCGTCGAAACCGGTGATGGCGATGTCGCGCGGCACGTGCAGACCAATCTCTGCGGCGGCCTTCATGGCAACCATCGCGATCATATCGCTCGTGCACACGATACCGTTGGGCCGCGGCGTGCGGCGGAGCAGTTCGTGCGCACGTTGGACCACGTTGCCGAGCGCCGGAGCGCCCAGCGAAACCCAGGAGCGTTCGAAGCGGAGTCCTTCCGTGCGCAGGGCGGCTTTGAAACCTTCGAGCCGGTTGACGATGGTGAGGTTCTCCGCGAGCCCGCCCAGCAGCGCGAGATCGCGGTAGCCGCGCGCCCCGAGATGCCGCACTACCTTGGAGATGGCACTGCGGTTATCGAGGTGCAGATGGTCGAAGCCGCTGTCGCGACGCTGCCCGCCGGTGATGACCACGGTGCGGCCGCGGGCCTGCAATTGCGCGAGCCGGGCCGTGATCTCCGGCGTGACGATGCCTTCGCTGACATCGACGGCGACTGCGTCCACATTGTATTTCTCGAAGAGCGTGATCGCGGCGAGCATGTCCGTCGGATTCCCGAAAGAACAGGTCACCAGACTGTGGTAGTGCCGACGCGCGAGGGAATCGTGCACCTCCTGCAGGAATTTTGTGTAGAACGGATTGTCGATAAACGGAACCATCACGCCCACGAGTTGGGATCGACCGGTGCGCAAATTCGCCGCCTGTTGGTTGCGCACGTAGCCGAGGTGCTCGGCGCTGCGCAGCACCTTGGCGCGGAGTTTGGAACGCGGGCTGCCACCCGCAAGAATGCGGGCCGCCGTCTTGGGGGAGACGCCGGCCGACTCGGCCACCTCGTAGATTGTGGGCATCGCTTCTCGAACGACAGAACGGCGCGGAATGCAAGTTTCCGCGTGGGGACAGAAATACTTGACATCGGTGTCAGGCAATGCGTCCGTCGCGTCCCCCGCCCGTGCGGCGCACTTTCCGCGCCGGCGAAATCCACCCCGCGACTCCCCATGGCCAGCCCCCGCTATTCCGTTATCCTCGGCAACCTCGGCAACACCTGTGACCGTTTTCTGGCGTCCGGCTACAAGCAGCAGCCGACGAAGGCGGAGATGGTGGCCACCGCTGCGGCGATCCCCGGCGTCGCCGGATTGGAACTGGTGGGCGGTTGGGACATCACGCCGGAGAATGCGGACGAAATCGGCCGGCTCTTGTCGGGGCATGGACTCGCGTGCGTGTCGATCATCCCGGATCTATTTTCCCGCCGGGTTTGGGGCTCGGGGAGCTTCTCTGCTCGGGACAAGTCGGTGCGGGAATCAGCGACGGAGGAAACGATGCGCGCGGCGGAGATGGCGAGCCGGTTGGGCTGCCCGTTGTTGAATTTGTGGCTGGGACAGGACGGCTACGACTATCCGCTGCAAGGCGACTTCGCGCGGCAGCGGAGTTGGCTGGTTGACGGCATTCGCGAGGTGGCAGCGCGTTGGCCCGGGCTGCGATTCGCTTTGGAATATAAACTCAAGGAGCCCCGCATCCGCTCGTTTCAGGCGCGCGCGGCGGACACGCTGCTGATGGTGCAGGAAATCTGCCTGCCCAACGTCGGTGTGTGCATCGATGTGGGCCACGCCTTCGTCGCGCAGGAGAACGTCGCCGAATCGGTCTGGCTGCTGCATCACTACGGCCAGCGGCTCTTTCACCTGCACTACAACGACAACTACGGACATTGGGACGACGACATGATCGTCGGCAGCGTGCACCTGACGCACTTCATCGAACTCCACTATTGGTTGCGCCGAATCGGCTACGACGGCTGGCACTCGATGGATCTGTATCCTTATCGGGAGGACGGTGGGCGGGCCGTCGCGGAGAGCGTGGCTTTTTTGCGCGATCTGGATCGAGCGTTGACCGACGAGAAGCTCGCGGAGATCGGCGGACTCATCGCCGACGGTGATGCGACGGCTTCGACGCGCTGGGTGCGCCAATTCATTTTCGGAAAAAATTCCGGCGAAATACGACCGGGAGCGCGCGACGCAAAAATATAGACGTCCGCGCCGGCCAAACGCGGTGCGGCTACCGCCACGGTCCAAGCAACCGACAAAATTCCCCAAACGATATCGCCATGTTTAAGCTCACCTCTACCTCTCTTCGCAGCCTGCGCCACGCCGCCACCGGATTTGTCGCGTGGGCCACGCTGGCCACCCTCACAGCCGGAGCCACTACGCGCGACCGGCCCAATGTCGTGATTATCTTCGCGGACGATCTCGGCTACGGCGATCTCGGCAGTTACAATCCGCAGTCGAAGATCGCGACACCCCACCTCGACCGTCTGGCGGGTGGCGGCGCGCGATTTACGGATGCCCATACGTCTTCGAGCGTCTGCACGCCGTCGCGTTACAGTCTGCTGACCGGGCGCTACGCTTGGCGCACGCGTCTGAAGAACGGCGTTTTCGACGGCTTTGCGCCGCCCTTGATCGAACAGAGTCGGCCGACGGTCGCCTCCTTGTTGAAGGCACAGGGCTACCGCACGGCCTGCATCGGCAAATGGCATCTTGGCATGCAATGGACCCGGCAAGACGGGACGCCGGAGACCGTGGACAACGAAATCAAAAACGGACACCGGCGGACGGGTGACGCCATCGCGCTCGACCGGCGCATCACCGGCGGTCCGAACGCGGTGGGCTTCGATTACTACTACGGCATCTCGGCTTCGCTGGACATGTCACCGTATTGCTGGATTGAGAACGACCGCGCGCAATTCACGAAGCTCGGCGAATTGCCGATGAAGCGCGAACTCGCGCTGTCGCACGGACCGGGACTGATCGATCCAGGTTTCAAGATGGACGAGGTTTTGCCGACGATGAAGACGCGGGCGATGCGCTGGCTCACCGAGCAACACCAGCGGGCTCCAGAGCAGCCGTTTTTCCTCTACCTGCCGCTCACTTCACCGCATCTGCCCGTCGTGCCGAGCGCACCGTTTCTCGGGAAGAGCGGCGCAGGTATCTATGGCGATTTCGTGCTCGAGACGGACGACTTTGTGGGCTCCGTGACGGAAACTCTGCGGAAGCTCGGTCGGCTTGAGAATACGCTGATCATTTTCAGTTCCGACAACGGCGGCCTGTGGCACCAATGGGACCCCGTCGAGCCGGACGATGTGGCAAACTATACGCCCACGCCCCGCGGCGAGTTTACGCGCAAGCTCGGTCACCAAAGCAACGCGGCGCTGCGCGGCACAAAGGCCGACATCTGGGAGGGCGGCCACCGCGTGCCGCTCATCGTGCACTGGCCGCGGCGGATTAAGCCGAGCGTGGCGAGGGAGCCCGTGGAATTGACCGACGTGTTTGGCACCGTGGCCGAAGCCGCCGGCGTCCCGCTGCCGGCCGGCGCTGCGGAAGATAGTTTCTCGTTTCTGCCGATCATGACCGAACCCGGGCGGGGCAAGTCGGCGCGGCCGTTTCTCGTGCATCATTCCATCCGAGGAACGTTTGCCGTGAGGGAAGGGGATTGGGTCTACATCGAGAGCCGGGGCTCGGGCGGTTTCTCGCGACTTCCTGTCGTAGAAGCGAAGTCGGGCGAAGCCACCGGTCAGCTTTACGACCTCGGCCGCGACCTCGCGCAAACCAAGAACCGGTTTCTCGAAGAGCCGGCACGCGTGAGCCATTTCCAGACGCTCTTGAAAACTGCGCGCGCGGGTGCCGGTTTGCGGACGGCTCCACCGGCGGCGGCGATCCCGAAGCGCTGATGGTCGCTCGCGGCACAGATTCTGTGAAACGCCGGTGCCGGCGCGTGGCGCGGGCACTCGGATGGTTCGCAGGCGTGGCGCTGTTCGGCGGCGCGGCCCGGCTACTCGCGGCCGATAGTCTGCGCGAGGTGGCGGCGAACTTCGCCACGCCGCCGGCGTCGGCGCGACCGCAAGTGTGGTGGCACTGGATGAACGGCCATATCTCACGTGCAGGCATCACGAAGGACCTCGAAGCCATGCGCGCCGTCGGTCTCGGTGGCGTCGTGCTGTTTGAGGAGTCGGATCGGATCGCACCGGGGCCCGTGAGCTACGGCAGCGCGGAACATTGGGCGTTGCTTGGTTTTGCGGCGAGCGAGTGTCAGCGCCTAGGACTGGAGTTTGGTTTTCACAATGGCCCGGGATGGTCGGCCTCGGGCGGGCCGTGGATCACACCGGAGCAGGCGATGAAGCATGTGACGTGGAGCGAGCTTCACGTTGCCGGCGGCAGCACCGTCCACCGGTTACCGGCGCCGTCGACGCGCGTGAATCCCTACAAACTCCCCGAGGCGCAATTGGCCGCGGTGGATTTCTATCGCGATATCGTGGTGATCGCGGTGCCGCGTGCGGCTACGGCAACGCGGCTCCCGGATTGGGAGGAGAAAGCGGGCTTCAAGGCATACTATCCTGCGCAACCAGAGCTGCCCGCTGCCGAACTTCCGGCCATCGCGGCCGAGGCCGTGCACGTTCTCCCGACGATGCCGGATGCAGACGGCGCAGTCACGTGGACGGTGCCGCCGGGCGAATGGACGTTGCTGCGCCTTGGTTACACGCTGACGCGACGGCTCAACGCCCAAGGTCCGACCAACGGCGGTCGTGGGCTCGAGTGCGACAAATTCAGCCGCGAGGCGCTCGACAGTCATTGGGCGGGATTCGTGTCGAAGGTCGTCGACGTTGCCCGCGCCGATGGAGTGCGGGCGCTGTCCACCGTCGTGATCGACAGCTACGAAGCGAATTCGCAGACGTGGACACCGCAGATGGCGGCGGAATTTGCCAGGCGGCGCGGCTACGAATTGACCCGGTATCTGCCATGTCTGACCGGTTTGGTGGTGGGAAGCGTCGGCGAGACCGAGCGGTTTCTCGCCGACTTTCGGCGCACGCTCAGCGACCTCGTGCAGGAGAACTATTACGGCTACTTCGCCGAAAAGTGCCGTGCACAAGGCCTGCGGCTCGCAGTCGAGGCGTATAGTTACAAAGGCGTCTTCAACGATTTCTCAGTCGCGCGCCGTGCGGATATTCCGATGGGCGAGTTTTGGGCCGGGATCTACAAATGGAGCCAGTGGAACACCAAGGTCTCGGCATCGGCCGCCGATCTCAACGGCACGCACCTCGTAGGCTTGGAGGCCTACACCGCCGGGTTCGAGCGGGCCGCGTGGCGTTGGCATCCCTACACGCTCAAGGCGCAGGGCGATTATTTCCTGAGCCGCGGCGGCACCCGGTTCTATATTCAAGCGAGCGCCCACCAACCTTGGAGCGACGCGGTGCGCCCCGGCCTGACAATGGGCCCCCACGGGATTCAGATGAACCGCCACAACACCTGGTGGCAGCAATCGAAAGGTTGGCTCAGTTATCTCAGCCGCAGCCAGTATCTGCTCCAACAGGGGCAACTCGTGACCGACGTGGCTTTCTATTACGGCGACAACGCGCCCCAGACCTTGCGCGCGCAACCCCATGTGACGTCCGATCATTTCGGTCTGCCGTGGGATCTCGAAGGCGACAAGATGGGCCCGGATCTGTGGCTCAAAATTCCGCGCGGTCACGATTTTCACGTCGTCGACGAGGCCGTCCTCGCCGAGATGCGCGTGGATGAGGGCGGGAGGATTTTCATCCCCGGGCGGGCGCGCTATGAAGTGCTGCTGCTGCCCAATGACCGCCGCATGAGCAGGGCGACCTTGCGGCGCGTGGCGGAGTTGGTGGAAGCGGGGGCGACTGCGGTCGGGCCGCGGCCCGTGGCGACGCCGGGACTGCGCGGTTGGCGTGAGGAAGAGGCGGCGCTGAACGCGCTCGCCGCGCGGATGTGGGGCGGCATCGACGGCCAGAGCGTCACGGCGCACACCTACGGCAAAGGCCGCGTCGTGTTTGGCCTGAGCATGGCGGACGTGCTCGCCGCGCGCGGCGTGAAGTTGGATTTCGAATACCGCGATCGCGGTTCCGTCACACCGCCCCTCATCGACTATATCCACCGGCGCCTCGGTGCGGAGGACGTCTATTTTATTTCGAACCAACGCCAGGAACCCGCCCGCGTGCGCGTAGCTCTCCGCGTTGAGACGTCGGCCGCGCCGGAGATTTGGCACCCGGAAACGGGCACGATCGCACCGGCTCCGTTCTGGCAGGCCACCAGTGATCGCCGGACGGCGGTCGACCTCGATCTAGCTGCGGCGGAATCGCTGTTTGTGGTGTTCCGCCAACCCGGCGCCGCGCGGCCGGACGCGGGCGGCTTCACGGCTTTCACCCGCAACGGCGCCGCCGTGGAATCGGTGCGCGAAGCACAGCTCGGATTTCGCGGAGACGGCTGGAGCATCGCGGCGTTTGCACCCGGCACGTATGTGCTCACGGATAACAAAGGCGGCACGATTCAGCGTCGGGCCGAGGCGCTGCCGCCAGCCTTGGATCTTGGCCGCGGCTGGACGGCGGAGTTTCCCTCGCCGAAAGGATCGATCACGGCCGAGTTTGACCGGCTCCAGCCGTGGAACGAATCGGCCAACGACGACATCAAGTATTTCTCCGGCACGGCCGTCTTCACTCGCGACGTGGAGCTCTCGCCCGAGATTCTACGGTCCGATGCGTTGTTGGAGCTGGATCTGGGCGATGTGCAGGTGATCGCCGAAGTTGAGTTCAACGGAAAGAGCGTCGGCGTCCTCTGGAAACCGCCATTCCGGGTGGACCTCACGGTATTGGCGAAGCCGGGTCGCAATCGCCTCGTCGTCAAAGTGACGAACCTCTGGCCCAACCGCCTGATCGGCGACGCCCGGCGCCTCGGCGTCACCCGCGCCGAGAGCGAGAAGCGCACGCGCACAGCACAATTCGCCGCACCACCCGCTTGGGTAAACGATCCTCGCGCGAAACCGCCCGCAGGGACGCAGACGTATACGACGATGCAATTCTACTCGGGCGAGCACGAGCTAACCCCGAGCGGGCTCCTTGGGCCCGTGATCCTTCGCTTCGGCCGCCTACTGCCGCTCCCAGTCCCGCGCCGCGAATAGTCGCCGCCGCCAATCTCCTCAAACCCCTACCCCACCATGAATCGTCATTCGCTGCGGTCGCGCCCGCTTCTCTCGTTTTGCTCGTTCGTGTGCCTGCAGGCCGCCGGTCCCGCGGCCCACGCACAAACGGCCCCGCCTGCCGCTACCGCGACTCCGGAGCCCGTGGTGCTGAGCCCGTTTTCCGTCAACTCGTCGCAAGATCGCGGCTATCTCGCCGGCAGCAGTTTGGCCGGCAGTCGCCTCGCCACGAATCTGAAGGACCTGGCCGCGCCCACGACCGCGTTCACCGAGGAATTTCTGCGCGACGTGGCCGTGACCGATACCACCGAGCTCGCGCAGTTCATGCTCAGCACGGAGCACAACTTCGGCGAACTCGGCGGCCAACAAAACTCGGTCCTCAGCGACGATGCGCAGACCCTTCGCGTGCGCGGGCTCCCCGGCGGAAGAACGGCCGTCAATTTCTTCTTCGCGGACATGCGCTTCGATATGTTCAGCATGACGCGTGTCGACCAATCCCGCGGGCCCAACTCGATCCTCTTCGGCATCGGCGAGCCGGGCGGCCTGATCAACGTGTCCACCAAGCAGGCGCTGTTGGGCAACGCCCGCGGCGAAGCCGGCGCGACGGTGCGCTCGTGGAACGGACGCCGCGTCGATCTCGACTACAACCAACCGTTGATCCCGAAGACGCTCGCACTGCGCGTGGCCGCGGTGGACAACCGCAAAGACAGTTGGCGCCACTGGGAATACGACCGGAGCCGCCGCTATTTCGGCACCGCCAAGTGGCAGATCGCGCCCGCCGTGCAGGTCAACGTCGAGGGCGAAACCGGCGAGGTCGACAAGTCGACCAAACGCACCTACACGGCGCACGACGGCTACACCGAGTGGCTGCGGGCAGGTAAGGCCGTCTCGGATACCGCCAACGCCGCACGCGGTATCCGCTCGATGGGTGCGACGAACTTCACGGTCTTCGACAGCACGAGCGGCTCGCTGATGAACTGGCGGAACAAGACCGCCTCGGTCCGCAGCGTCGCGCCGGACGGTCTGCCGCTGGCGATCAGCGACTTCAGTCTCCTCCCGCGCGAGACCGTTGTCTACGGCCCGGGCTACCGGCAACTGAACGACTACGAACGGTTGAGCGCCGCGGTCTCGGCCACTGTCGGTGAGGGGCTTAACCTCGAACTATCGGCCATCCGGCTGCGGCAGCATCTGCGCAACTACGACGCGATTGCCAATGTGAGTTTCTACCTCAACGCCGACACCAGTGCGACGCTGCCCGATGGCCGGCCGAATCCGAATGCGGGCCGGCCTTACCTCGAAGCGCAGCCCGTGCTCATCGAAGACCACCGCAAGGACGATGCCGTGCGACTGAGTTTCGCCTACGACCGCGACCTCGGTCGCTGGGGGCGGCACAAGCTCGCGGGCGTGGCGATCCGCAGTCTCTCCGAGTTGGACCGATTTCGCACCGTGCCCTCGATCGTCGGCAATCCCTTCAACACCGCTTCGCCCGAGAATCCCAACAACCGCATTTCCTACCGGACCTATGTCGATCTCGCCGGCCCCGTGGAGCGCATCGTGATGCCCGATCCTTTCCGCGTTGATTTGAACGGCCGGTCGGTGGCGGGTGCGACGGGCTTCAGCCGCGACCGGATCGAAGTGGGCATGGTCCCGCTGACCGGTTCGCAGATTCAGACGAACAAGACGACGTCGCTGATCGCGCTCATCCAAAGCGCGTTTTTCAAAAAACGACTTCACACCGTGGTGGGCTACAGCCGCGACGATCAGGACGGCTATTTCTCGACGTTGGAGCGCGGCGCACCGTTCGCGGGCTTCGCGACCGGCGCCTACTATGTGAAACGCGGCACCGCGCCGGAAACGTTCAAGGCCGACAACGTCGCCCTGAGCGGCGTGTTTCACGTCAACCGCTGGCTGAGCCTGACCTACAACCAGACGGACAATTCTTCGCTGCCCAATCGCGTTGGCTTCTTGGAATCCCCCACCGGCCGGCCGCCCGTGCCCAAAGGGCGCAGCCGCGACTACGGTCTGAAATTCGATCTGCTCGACCGCCGCGTCTATCTCACCGCGACGTATTTCCAGACCGCGGCCGAAAAAAACGTGTCGTTTACGGGAGTGCGCAGCGGCGACATCAATCCGATCTGGAGCTCGCTCAACGAAGCGGGCGTATTGGCGGCCAACGGCAAGACCCTCGACCGCGTGCAGACCCAGACCACGGTGAACACCTACGACGTCGACTCGAAGGGCGTGGAGCTCGAGCTCATCGCCAATCTCACGGAGAACTGGCGGCTCTTCGCCAATTTCAGCACCGCTGAAGTGGTGCAGACCAATATCGGCCGGGAAATGCGCGACTACATCGCCGCCAATCTGCCCTTCTGGTCCGCAAACGGCCGCGTGCCTTTTGTTGGGACGGTCGGTTCGGTGCAAACGGTCGCGGACTATCTGCGCGTGCTCGAACAGATGGTCGTCACCGAATTCGATTTGCCGGACGGCGAACTCTTGCGCGGCCAGGCGAAGCAGCGCGGCTCCTTGCGCACCACGTATCGGTTCGAAACGGGCCGCTTGGCGGGCCTGAGTGTCGGCGGCGGTCTGCGCTACGAAGGCAAGGCCGTGATCGCGTTTTCGTCGACGGTCGATCCCGTGACGCGCCAGCTCGTGAAGACCGGCACCTACCGTGATGCGCAGGCGTTGGCGGATCTGAACTTCAGCTACCGCCTCAAAGGTGCGGTGCTCGGGCGAAAAACCAATTGGACGTTTCAACTCAACGTGAACAACGCCCTGGGCAACGACGACCTCGTGCCACTGGTCGTCGCGCCGGGCGGCCGCTATGTGAGCTACCGCTTCCCCACGCCCCGGGAGTTTATCTTCTCGACGAGAATGACCTTTTGATTGTCCGGAATCTTCCCTCCCTTCTCCCTGTGCATACCCCCACTCTTGCCCTCGCGGGCAGCCGCCGCGCTGCCTTGGTTGCCCTGAACTTCCTTAGCCCGCTCGCCTGCGTCGCCGCGCTGGCGCTCGCGCTGACCGCGTCGGTCGGCCGCGCGGAAGAAGATACGAAAGACTACGTGCCCAACGAAAAGTGGGCCTACAAAACCGTGGACGGGAAACCGCTCGAGCTCCATGCGTTTTTGCCATCCGGATACAAGCCGACGGACCGGCGGCCCGTGATCGTGTTCTTCTTCGGCGGCGGCTGGAACGGCGGCTCGCCGAGCCAATTTTATCCGCACTGCGCCTACTTTGCGTCGCGCGGCATGGTGGCGCTCTCGGCCGACTACCGCGTGAAAAACCGCAATGCGACGACGCCGCGCGAGTGCGTGATCGACGGCAAAGCGGCGCTCCGCTGGTTGCGACAACATGCGGCCGAGCGCGGCATCGATCCGCAGCGGATCGCGGCCGGCGGCGGCTCCGCCGGCGGACATGTTGCGGCGGCCATCGCAACCGTCCGGGGTTTCGACGAGCCCGGCGCGGACCTGCGCCTCGACAGCCGGCCGAACGCGCTCGTGCTCTTCAATCCGGTGTTCGACAACAGTCCGGAAGGCTGGGGGCACGACCGGGTGAAAGACTACTGGCGCGAGATTTCTCCGCTGCACAACCTCGACGCGCAGACGCCGCCGACCGCCGTATTTTCTGGGAGCTTGGACAAACTGATTCCCGCCGCGACCGTCCGCCGTTTCGGCGAACTGATGAAAGCCGCCGGCCGGCGCTGCGACGTGCATATTTACGAAGGGCAGAACCACGGGTTCTTCAACTACCGCGTGCCGGAGTATTATTGGAAAACTGTCGAGACGGCCGATCGATTCCTGGCGGCGCTCGGATTCCTCACCGGCCAACCGACGCAGCAACCGAAGCCCGCAAAGTAAGCGCCTCCCGCGCAGCGCGCCGGTGCGCCTGCGCAAACGCCGTTCCCTGCTTCTGAAATCTTTCCTGTTCACCATGCGACGATCGACTTTCGCCCGCTACGCGGCGTTTTGGACTGCACTCTCCACTGTCGTCGGCATCGCCGCTGCGACTTTTCCCAAACCCTTCGACACTGAGCCCACAGCCGGCGGGCCGATGCCCGCGGCGGAGTCGGTGGGGCGCGTGGCGTTGCCGCCGGGTTTTCGCGCGACCGTCTTCGCCGCGGAGCCGGACGTCGCACAGCCGATCGCGATGGCGACCGATGCCCGCGGGCGGTTGTGGGTGGCGGAAAACTACACGTATTCCGAACGCGGCGTTTCATTTCACCCGGAGCTGCGCGATCGCATCGTGATCTTTGAGGATACTGACAACGACGGTCGTTTCGACCGGCGCACGGTTTTCTGGGATGGCGCGCACCGGCTCACCAGCATCGAGCTGGGTTTCGGCGGCGTGTGGGCGATCTGTTTGCCGCAGCTCGTGTTCATCCCGGATCGCGACGGCGACGATCGGCCCGACGGTCCACCCGAGGCGTTGTTGGACGGTTTCGATTTCGAGCGCGCACGCCACAATGTGGCCAACGGGCTGCGCTGGGGACCCGACGGCTGGCTCTACGGGCGCCACGGAATTTTGGGCAATTCCGTCGTGGGCGCGCCCAGCGCACCGGCTGCGCAACGCACCGTGGTGGGCGCGGGCATCTGGCGGTTTCATCCGCAGCGACGCACATTGGAAATTGTGGCCGAGGGCACGACGAACCCGTGGGGCATGGACTGGGATGCGCGCGGCGAACCGTTCTTCATCAACACGGTCATCGGCCACCTCTGGCAGACGATTCCCGGTGCGCACTATCGCCGGATGTTTGGCCCCGACCGCAATCCGCGCACCTATGAGTTGCTCGACCAATATGCGGACCACGTGCACTGGGCGACCGGCGAACTTTGGATGGATGTGCGCAAAGGCGTCACGTCCGCGACGAGCGCCAGTGGCGGTGGCCACGCGCACACGGGCCTCTTGATCTACCAGGGAGGACAATGGCCCGAGTCGTGGAACGGAAAGCTACTCACGGTGAATTTCCACGGGCGCCGACTGAACGTCGAACGCCTCGAGCAGGTTGGCAGCGCCGTGATCGGACGCGGGGAGCCGGACGCGTTTCAATTCGAAGACAAATGGTTTCGCGGACTGGACCTCGTGGCGGCGCCCGACGGCGGCGTCTTCCTGAGCGATTGGAGCGATGCCGGCGAGTGCCACGACAACGACGGCATCCACCGCAGCAGCGGCCGCATTTTCAAACTCAGCTACGGCGAGGCGCGTCCGCGCCCGGACGCCGACCTGCGGAGCCGGAGCGGCGCCGCGCTGGTGGAGTTGCAGCGCAGCCGCAATGACTGGGAGTCGCGGCAGGCGCGGCGTGTGCTCGCGGACCGTGCCGCGGCGGGCGCGGATCTCACGGGCGAGCGTCGGACGCTGGAGCAAATGCTGGCAGGGGAAACCGACACGGTGCGGCGGTTGCGCGCGCTCTGGGCGCTCCACGTCGCCGGTGGTATCACGGCGGACCGGCTCGTGGGATTGTTGGCGGATCGCGACGAGCATGTGCGCGTGTGGGCCGTGCGACTGCTGGTGGACAATCGCGCGGCTCCGCCCGACGCCGCCACGACGACGGCGCTCGTGGCGCTGGCCAGTGGAGAATCGTCCGCGAGCGTGCGGCTCGCGCTCACCTCGGCGCTCCAACGTTTGCCGGTGGCGGCGACTGCGAAGCTGGCCGCGCCTCTGCTCGCGCACCGCGAGGACGCGGCGGATCACAATCTTCCACTGATGCTCTGGTATGGCATCGAGCCACTGGCGACGACCGCCGCCGCGGACTTCGACCGCTTGGCCGCTGCCGCGCAATTGCCGCGGGTCGCACGACTCGCCGCGCGGCGGCTCGCGGAGGAAATCGACACTGCTCCGGGTCGCGTTGACGGGTTGTTGGCCTCCGCGGTGACGGCGTCAGTCGAGTTGCGTCGGGCCGTGTTGGACGGGATCGCGCAGGCGCTCGCCGGGCGCCGTCGCGCGCCAGCCCCGGCACGGTGGGACGAGCTGCGCGCGCGCCTCGGCGCCGGTGGCGACACCGCACTCGCCCATCGCTTACGCGACCTCAGCGCGTTGTTTGGTGACGGCCGGGCGCTCAAGGAAATTCGCGTGGTTGCGTTGGACGAGGTGGCGGACATTCCGCAACGGCGCGCGGCTTTGCAGGTGCTCATCGAATCCCATGCGCCGGATCTGCGGACGGTGTGCCTCGGGTTGCTGCGAACGCGCGATCTGGCAGCGCTCGCGGTGTCGGGGCTGGGGCAGAGCGACGATCCGGCGGTGGCAGACGCTATTCTCGCGCAATGGTCGACCTACTTCACCTTTGATCGGGCGGCGATCATGGCGACGCTCGTCTCGCGCCCCGCGTGGGCAGCGCGCGTGCTCGAGGCGCTGGCGGCCGGCAAGGTCGAGCGTGCGAGCGTCACGGCGGCGCACGCCCGGCAAATCCGGGCCTTCAACGACGCTGCGCTCACGCGGCGTCTCACGGAGGCGTGGGGTCAGTTGCCCGGGGAGAACAGCCCCGCAAACGACGCGGGCGCCTTGGCGAAATGGCAGAGCCGCCTTACGCCGACGGTGCTCGCGCGGGCGGACCAGGCGAAAGGCCGCGCACTGTTTCAGGCACGCTGCGCGGCGTGTCACAAACTCAACGGCGAAGGCGGCGAAGTCGGCCCGGACCTCACCGGCGCCGCGCGCGACAATCTCGCCTACCTGCTGGAAAATATCCTCACGCCAGGAGCGATCGTGCCGGACGCCTATCGGCTCACGACCGTGACGCTCAAAGACGGGCGCGTCTTCGCTGGGGTCGTGCGCGAACGCTCGGCGCTCCACTTGACGATCCAATCAATGGCGGGGCCAACGACGGTCTCGCTGGCCGACGTGGCCAAGCAGGAAACCAGCGCGCTGTCGCTGATGCCGCCCGGCCTGATCGACGACCTGACTACCGTGCAGGCCCGCGATCTGATTGGCTATTTGATGAAACGTGAGTGACGGCCGGGAGGTCGAGGTGCGAAGGGCCGGCGACGGGACCGTAAAATCATCCCGTCTGGCCCACCGACGCGACGGTGATGGCGGTTACAGCATGGGAGCAATCGCCCCCGGGGCGGTGCAGTCGCGGCGTGGACGGTGCCTCGTCAGCTGCGGGACGACGGAGGGGAAAAACGTTTCAATTCGCGACGGACCTCCGCTTGGAGGGCTGCTTCGGTGGGAAGGTGGAGTTTGTAGCGGCTGGCGAAAATCTTTTTCTCCGGACCTTCGCTCAACGTGTATTTCACGACGGCGTCGTTTTTGTCGGTGCAGAGGATGAGGCCGAGCGTGGGATTGTCGCCGGGCGTGCGTTTCTCGCGGTCGTAGTAATTGACGTAGAGTTGGAGCTGACCGAGGTCCTGGTGGGCGAGCTTGCCGACTTTCAGGTCGAGGAGGACGTAGCACTTTAGAACGATGTGGTAGAAAACGAGGTCGATGTAGAAATGGTCGCCGTCGAGCGTGAGGCGTTGCTGGCGCGCGACGAAGGCGAAACCTTTGCCGAGTTCGAGGAGAAAGGATTGGAGCTGGTTGAGAAGCGCCTGCTCAAGGTCGGATTCGACGAGGCGGGGCGACTCGGGCAGTCCAATAAATTCAATGACGACGGGATCTTTGAAGAGGTCGGCGGGCGAAAGGATTTCCTGACCCTTGAGCGCAAGACGGCGGACGCCGGCTTTGTCGCGGCTCTTGGCGAGGCGTTCGAAGAGTAGGCTGGCGATTTGGCGTTCGAGTTCGCGGGCAGACCAGCACTGTTGGATGGCTTCGATTTCGTAGAAGGCGCGGGCGGCGGGGGAATCGGCGCGGAGCAGCGTGCGATAGTGCGTCCACGAGAGGTTGGAGTGAAGCTGACCCGGAGCCCAAGATTCGCCACGCACCGTGTGGCGAATTGGAGAAACAGGAACGAGAGAAGAAAGGCCACGCACTGCGTGGCTTTTCTGCGATACAGCAAAAAGGTCACGCAGTGCGTGACCTTTTTCACCGGTGAGCAATTCCGGATAGGCGAGGTAAAAAGAGCGGATGTTCTTGAGGCTCGATAGACCATAGCCGCTCCCATACTCACGCTGCAATCGAGCGGACAAGGCGTGCATGAGTCGCTCACCATAATCGGCGCGCTTGTTACCCAGTTTGTTCTTCTTCGACGATTTCACGGCCGACGAGCCAGTTGGCGACGACTTGGGTCGTGTTGACGGAGCGCGCGATCCGCGTGCGGGCAGATTCGAGGATTTCGCGGACGCGGGTATAGAGCGGGCGGGCGGGGCGAGTCGTGCGGGGCATGGCGGATTGGGGCGAATCGGGCCGAGCGGAAGGGCGGACGGAAATTACGGTTCGGTATCCACCGGCTCGACGGTGATCGCGGTTGCGAGCGTGTGAAGGCCGCCACCCGTGAAGAGGCCGCGGACGGGGCTCACGTCGGAAAAATCGCGGCCGCGCGCGACGACGATGTGGCCGGTGGCGACGAAGCAGGTGTTGGTCGGGTCGTAGTCGATCCAGCCGGTGCCGGGAATCCAGACCGAGACCCACGCGTGCGAGGCGTCGGCGCCGCGGAGGCGCGGTTTGCCGGGCGGGGGCGTCGTGAGCAGGTAGCCGCTCACGTAGGCGGCGGGCAGGCCGTGTTGGCGCACGCAGCTGATGAACGCATGCGCGAAATCCTGACACACGCCGCGGCGGTGTGTGAGCACATCGGCGATCGGCG
>Ga0075163_10004071_pt1 | contig 19609 bp, 17 predicted proteins | sample JI1023141ADNA_FD_71478 | JGI IMG/M metagenome (GOLD analysis project Ga0075163, IMG submission 71478) | Wastewater effluent complex algal communities from Wisconsin, to seasonally profile nutrient transformation and Carbon sequestration -... | ecosystem: Engineered > WWTP > Effluent > Algae...
ATCAGACCGCCATGGCCTTGGCGACTTCGGCGGCGTAGTCCTCGACCACCTTTTCGATGCCTTCGCCGACGGCCAGGCGCTGGTAGCCGACCACTTCGGCGCCGGCGGCCTTGAGCGTGGCTTCCACCGACAGGTCGGTGTTGAGCACGTAGGGCTGGCCGTACAGCGTGACTTCGTTGACGATCTTGGCGACCTTGCCGCCGATGATCTTCTCGAGGATCTCGGCCGGCTTGGCCTTGTCCTTCTCGGACATCTTGGCCAGCTCGATTTCCTTTTCCTTGGCCAGGAAGTCGGCCGGCACGTCCGCCGCCTTGTTGTAGGGCGGGTTCATGGCCGCCACGTGCATGGCGATGCCGCGGGCGAGCTCGACGTCGCCGCCCTTGAGCTCCACCAGCACGCCGATGCGGCCGCCGTGGATGTACGCGGCGACGTGGTTGGCGCTGTCCACCTTGGCCAGGCGACGCACGTCCACCTTCTCGCCGACCTTGGCGATGACGGCGGCGCGGGCTTCTTCCACCGTCTCGCCCGAGGCGAGCTTGGCGGACTTCAGCGCTTCGGCGTCGGCGGCACCCGAGGCCAGGGCGGCCTGGGCGACGGCGTTGGTGAAGGCCAGGAAGTTGTCGTCCTTGGCCACGAAGTCGGTCTCGGAGTTCACTTCGACCAGCACGGCCTTGCCGCCTTCGCTGGCGGCCACGATGCGGCCTTCGGCGGCGACGCGGTCGGCCTTCTTGTCGGCCTTGGCCAGGCCCGACTTGCGCAGCCACTCGGCGGCGGCGTCGATGTCACCCTGGTTCTCGACCAGGGCCTTCTTGCATTCCATCATGCCGGCGCCGGTGCGCTCGCGCAGGTCCTTGACGAGCGATGCAGTGATTTCCATGTGTTTCTCCAGCTATTTGGTGATGGCGTGATGCGTTGCCGGCATCACGCGCGAAAGATGTGCCGCGGCGCAGGTTGGCGCCGCGGCATGACGCCGCGATGACTCAGCGGGCGTCGCGCTTGTCGCCGCCCGGGCCACGGCGGGCCGGGCGCTTGTCGTCGCGGGGCGCGGCGCGGCGCGGGGCCGGCTTGGTGTCGGCCTTGGCGACCGGGTTGCCCTCGGCGTCGAGCTCGACGAAGTCGTCGGCGGCCACGTGCGCCTGCGGCGAAGCGGCCTTGCCTTCCAGCACGGCGTCGGCGGCGGCATGCACGTACAGCTGCACGGCGCGGATGGCGTCGTCGTTGCCCGGGATCGGGTAGTCCACCAGGTTGGGGTCGTAGTTGGTGTCCACCACGGCGATGACCGGGATGCCGAGCTTCTTGGCTTCCTGCACGGCGATGTTCTCGTGGCCGATGTCGATCACGAACAGCGCGTCGGGCAGGCGGTTCATTTCCTTGATGCCGCCCAGCGAGGCCAGCAGCTTGTCGCGCTCGCGGCGCAGGCCCAGCACTTCGTGCTTGACCAGCTTGTCGAAGGTGCCGTCGGTTTCAGCGGCCTCGAGCTCCTTCAGGCGGGCGACCGACTTCTTCACGGTGGCGAAGTTGGTCAGCGTGCCGCCCAGCCAGCGCATGCTCATGTACGGCTGGTTGCAGCGGGTGGCCTCGTCCTTGATGGCTTCGCGGGCCGAGCGCTTGGTGCCGACGAACAGGATGGTGCCGCGCTTCTGGGCGATGGCCGAGATGAAGTTCATCGCGTCGGTGAACAGCGGCAGCGTCTTCTCGAGGTTGATGATGTGGATCTTGCCGCGGGCGCCGAAGATGTACGGGCCCATCTTGGGGTTCCAGTAGCGGGTCTGGTGGCCGAAGTGAACGCCGGCTTCCAGCATCTGGCGCATGGTGACCTGGGTCATCTGGGTATTTCCTTGAATAGGGAGCCGGCCGCGCGCTGGCGGCTTCGGAGCTCCGGGGTTGGGCCTCCACCTGGCCGCCGCCTCGAACCCGCTGGTCCAGAGGACCTTGGGCACCCCGGGGCGGGGTAAAGCCAGGTGTGTGTATTCACCGGTGACGCCCGGCGTGGGCGGGCTGGCCCGGGTGGCCCCGATGTGAAGGGAATGCCCGGATCAAGCCGCGGGAGTATAGCCCGCTGGCCCAACGGGCCGCAACTGAGGGATAATCGGGCCATGATCACCATCAAGTCAGCCCAGGACATCGAGTGCATGCGCGTGGCCGGCCGCCTGGCCGCCGAGGTGCTGCAGGTCGTCGCCCCCCACGTGAAGCCCGGCGTGAGCACGGCCGAACTCGACCGCATCTGCCACGACCACATCGTGGAGGTCCAGAAAGCCATCCCGGCCAACGTCGGCTACAAGGGCTTCCCGGCCACCATCTGCACCTCGGTGAACAACGTCATCTGCCACGGCATCCCGTCCGAGGCCAAGGTGCTCAAGGACGGGGACATCGTCAACATCGACGTCACCGTCATCAAGGACGGCTGGCACGGCGACACCAGCCGCATGTACTTCGTTGGCGAACCCAGCATCAAGGCCAGGCGCCTGGTCGAAGTCACCCGCGAGGCCATGTTCCGCGGCATCCGCGTGGTGAAGCCGGGCGCCACCCTGGGCGACATCGGCCACGCCATCCAGAAGTACGCCGAGGGCGAGCGCTTCTCCGTGGTGCGCGAATACTGCGGCCACGGCATCGGCCGCATCTACCACGAAGAACCGCAGGTCCTGCACTACGGCCAGCCGATGTCGGGCGTGGTGCTGCAGAAGGGCATGGTGTTCACCATCGAGCCGATGATCAACGAGGGCGGCCGCCACACCAAGCTGCTCAACGACGGCTGGACCGTGGTGACCCGCGACAAGTCGCTGTCGGCACAGTGGGAGCACACCGTGGCCGTGACCGACGACGGCGTCGAGATCCTCACCCGCCTGCCCGGCGACGACAACGACCTGTGACCGGGGCCGGCCGGTGAACGCCGCGCCCGTGCCCGCCGCGAACCCGCTGCCGCTGGCGGCCGCGCTGGCCGCGGCCCCCGACGACGCCGCCTGGCGCGAAGCCGCCAAGGCCGGCCTGGCCGAACGCCGCGCCGACCTGCGCCGCCGCTTCGAGGCCGGCGAGGCCATCGACCGGCTGGTGGCGCTGTGCTGCGAGGCCAGCGACGCCGTGGTCTGCTCGGCCTGGGCGCGCTGCCTGCCCGCCGACGCCCCGCTGCAGCTGATCGCCACCGGCGGCTACGGCCGGGCCGAGCTGTACCCGCAGTCCGACATTGACCTGCTGGTGCTGGCGGAGCCGGCCTGCCAGCAGGCGCACGAGGCCGGCATCGGCCACTTCTTCTCGCTGCTGTGGGACGCGGGGCTGGCCACCGGGCAGGCGGTGCGTTCGATCGCCCAGTGCGTGGACGCGGCCGGCGAAGACATCACCGTACTCACCTCGCTGATGGAGTGCCGCGGGCTGGCCGGCGACCCCGGCGCGGCCGGGCGCCTGGCCACCGCCCTGGCGCCGCCGCGCATCTGGCCGCCGGCCGACTATTTCCAGGCCAAGCGCGAAGAACAGCGCCAGCGCCACGCCCGCTTCCACGACACCGCCCACAACCTCGAACCCAACATCAAGGAAGGCCCGGGCGGCCTGCGCGACCTGCAGACGGTCACCTGGATGGGCATGCGCCTGTACGGCGTGCCCGGCCTGCGCGCCCTGGTGCCGCTGGGCCTGCTGGGCGAAGACGAGTGCGCCAGCCTCGAGCGCGAATGGCGCCAGCTGGCCCGCCTGCGCTTCGGCCTGCACCTTTTGGCCAGCCGGCGCGAAGAACGCCTGGGCTTCGACCACCAGAAGACGCTCGCCGCCATGCTGGGCCTCACCGACGAACACCGCGACAACCTGGCGGTGGAACAGATGATGCAGGGCTTCTTCCGCAGCGCCGCCACGGTGATGCGCATCAACGACCGGCTGCTGCAGCGCTTCGAGGAGCAACTTTCGGGCGAAGAGCCCGCGGTGCCGGCGGGCGAGGGCTACGAACTGCGCCACGGCTACCTGGCCATGACCGAGCCCGCGCGCCTGCGCGAGGGGCTGGCGCCGGTGCTGGAACTGTTCGCCGCCTGGGACGGACTGCCCGACGCCCGCGGCCTGCATTCGGAGACGGCGCGCGCGCTGGGCGAATCGCTCACCGCGATTGCCCCGTGCACCGAACAGCCGCCGGAGGTGCGCGCGCGCTTCATGTCCCTGCTCGAGTCGCGCCGCGCCGTCGCCACGCTGACGCGCATGGCGCGGCTGGGCGTGCTGGCGCGCTACCTGCCGGCGTTCGGCAAGGTGTCCGGGCGCATGCAGTACGACCTCTTCCACGTCTACACCGTGGACCAGCACACGCTGGCCGTGCTGGCGCACATGGACGGGTTCGCGCGCCGGGTGGACGAGCGCTTCGCGATAGCGCACGAAGTGCTGCCGCGCCTGCGCAAGCCGCATCTGCTGCTGCTGGCGGGGCTGTTCCATGACATCGCCAAGGGCCGCGGCGGCGACCACTCCGAGCTGGGCGCGGTGGACGCGCGCGAGTTCGCCCTGGTGCACGCCATGCCCGCCGCCGACGGCGACCTGCTGGCCTGGCTGGTGGAGCAGCACCTGCTGATGTCGGTCACCGCACAGCGCCAGGACATTTCCGACCCGGACGTGGTGGCGCGTTTCGCCAACCGGGTGGCCGACCGCGAGCACCTCGACTACCTCTACCTGCTCACCTGCGCCGACATCGCCGGCACCAGCCCCAAGCTGTGGAACGCGTGGAAGGACCGCCTGCTGGCCGACCTGTATTCGGCCACGCGCTTCGCGCTGCGCCGCGGCCTGGAAAACCCGGTGCACGCCAACGAGATCATGGCCGAGACCCGCGCCGTGGCGATGGAGCGGCTGCTGGGCGAAGGGCTGGAACAGGCCACGGTGGAGCGCATCTGGGCCGCGTACCCGGACGTGGGCTTCCTGCGCTACCGGCCCGAGCAGATCGCCTGGCAAACCCGCGGCATCGCCGAATCGGGCGGCAGCGACAGCCTGGTGCTGGTGCGGCCCCACGTGCAGGACGGCGGCCTGGAGGTGTTCGTGCGCGCGCCCGACCGCGACGGCCTGTTCGCCGCGCTGGTGGCCACGCTCGACCGCCTGGGCCTGAACGTGCTGGACGCGCGCGTGCTCAGCTCCACCGACGGCTACGCGCTGGACAACTTCCAGCTGATCGCGCCGCAGGGCCATGCGCCCGAGCCCGGGGCCGTGGTGTCGGCCCTGCAGGCCGCGCTGCGCGATCCGCTGAAGGTGAAGCCGGTGCGCCGCGCGGCGCCGCGCCAGCTGCGGCATTTCCGCGTGCCCGCCCGCGTGGGCTTCGACCACCTGGCCGACGGCAGCCGCACCCGCATGAGCCTGGTTTGCACCGACCAGCCCGGCCTGCTGGCCGGCGTGGCCCAGGTGCTGCGCCAGCACCGGCTGCGCGTGCACGACGCCCGCATCGCCACCTTCGGCGAGAAGGTGGAGGACTTTTTCCTGCTCACCGACGAGCGCGACCGCGCCATTGATGACCAGGCCCTGTTGGACAAGCTGAGCCAGGCCATCGTGGCCTGCGTCGACGGAGAGACGGACCATGGCAAGAAAGAAGCCCGCCACTGAGCAGCTGCAGGCGATCATCGACGATGCGTTCGAGCGCCGCGCCACGCTGACCGCCGCCGAGATAGACGGCTCCACGCGGCCTGCGGTCGAGGACGTGATTGCGCTGCTGGAGTCGGGCAGGCTGCGCGTGGCCGAGCCGGTGAAGGGCGGCTGGCAGGTCAACCAGTGGCTGAAGAAGGCCGTGCTGCTTTACTTCCGCGTGAACGACATGCAGCTGGTGGAGGCCTACCCGGCGCCGTTCTGGGACAAGGTGCCGCAGCGTTTCCAGGGCTTCGACGAAGCCGACTTCCGCGAAGTGGGCGCGCGCGTGGTGCCCGGCGCGGTGGTGCGTGCGGGCTCGCACATCGGCAAGGACGTGGTGCTGATGCCGAGCTTCGTGAACATCGGCGCGCACGTCGGCGCCGGCACGATGGTGGACACCTGGGCCACGGTGGGCAGCTGCGCGCAGATCGGCAAGAACTGCCACCTTTCCGGCGGCGCCGGCATCGGCGGCGTGCTCGAGCCGCTGCAGGCCAGCCCCACCATCATCGAGGACGACTGCTTCATCGGCGCCCGCGCCGAATTGGTGGAGGGCGTGGTGGTGGAGAAGGGCAGCGTGATCGGCATGGGCGTGTTCATCGGCCAGAGCACCCGCATCTACAACCGCGCCACCGGCGAGATCACGCACGGCCGCGTGCCGGCCGGCAGCGTGGTGGTGTCGGGCTCGCTGCCTTCGGCGGACGGCAGGTACTCGCTGTACTGCGCGGTGATCGTCAAGCAGGTGGACGCGAAGACGCGCGCCAAGACCTCGGTGAACGAACTGCTGCGCGGCGCGCTGGAGTAATCTTCACGCGTCGGCGCTGGACAGGGCCATGCGACCGTGGCAAAACGGTGCGGCCCTGCCTTTTATTCCGGAGCACCATGCGCAACCACGCACTCGCCGCCGCCACGGCGGCCCTGATCCTGTCCGCGGTGTCTGCGTCGGTCGCCCGCGCGGTGGACGTGGACGTGGACGCGATGCTTCGACGCGAAGGCATCATGGACGTCAAGGTGTCGCCCGACGGCGGCTACCTGGCCGCCACGCTCCGCCTTCCCGACCGCACCGCGCTGACCATCATCCGGCGTGCCGACGGCGTGCGCACCGCCAACGTGGTGCCCGATCCGCGCTACCACATCGGCGACTTCCACTGGGTGAGCAACGAGCGCGTGCTGATGATGCCGCGCATCGGCAGCAACATCGCCGAGGACTCCATCTTCACGGGTGAGATCATCGGCATGAACGTCGACAACACGCTGGCCGGGACGGTGATACAGGGCGGCCTGGTGCTCGACATGTCGGCCTCCCGGCTGGGCAGCCGCTCCAAGGAGGGAGTCTTCGCCCGCCTGGTGGATGACCTGCCCGCGGAAGACAAGCGCGTGATCGTCTCCATCTCGCCGGTCGCCGATCCCTATTCGCGCGCCGAGGTGGTCGACAGCGTCACCGGCGGCGGCAAGGTGGTGGCCAAGGTCGGCGTACCGCGTGCCAGTTTCACCACCGACGCCCGGGGCGTGGTGCGGTTCGCCTCGGGCGTGGACGACGCCGGCGACAGCAAGCTGTTCCATCGCGCGGGGGAAGACGCTCCCTGGCAACTGCTCAACGACGAGAAAGCCTCGGGCCTGGTCGAGTCGGCGCTGGGCTTCTCCGCCGACAATGCCGTGGCCTACCTCCAGGTGGAAACCAGGGACGGCCCGGACGCCATCGTGGCCTTCGACCCGGCCACCGGCACCCGCAAGCCCGTGTTCCGCGACGCCCACGTCGACCCCTGGCGCATCCTGCGCGCCCACGGCATCGCCGGGGCGCCCGTGGGCGTGATGCTGATGGACGGCTTGCCGCGCACCGTATTCTTCGACGAGACCTCCGACCAGGCCCGGCTGTACCGCACGCTGGAAGCGGCGTTCCCGGGCCAGGGCGTCCTGGTCACGTCACTCAGCCGGGACGGACGCATCGCACTGGTGAAGACCTTCGGCGGCAACAGCCCGGGCGATTTCCACGTCTTCGACCGCGACACCAAGCGCGTCGAGCACGTGGTCGGCATCCGCGACTGGCTCGACCCGGCCAAGATGGCGACGGTGACGCCGGTACAACTCAAGGCGCGCGATGGCCAGCACCTGCAGGGCTACCTGACGCGGCCTGCCGGCACCACCGGCCCCTTGCCCATGGTGGTGCTGGTGCGCCCCACCGTCGCTTTGGCCCAGGACAGCCCGTGGGGCTTCCATGACGGGGAGTTCAACGACGAGGCGCAGATGCTGGCCCAGGCTGGCTACGCCGTGCTGCAGGTGAATCATCGAGGGTCCGGCGGCCATGGGCGTTCGTTCCGCGATGCGGCCATCGGCAAGTGGTCCACCGTGGTGCCGGACGACATCGCCGACGCCACCCGCTGGGCCGTCGCCCAGGGCATGGCCGATGGCGAACGGATTTGCGTCTACGGCAGCAGGATGGGGGCCCATGCCGCCCTCATCGCGGCGGCGCGTGCGCCCGGACTGTTCAGGTGCGCCGCCTCCGACAGCGGCGTGTTCGATCTTGCGTTGATGCATCGCACGCTCAGCCATGGCGACAGGCCGCGTGAAAAGCTGCTGGACCGGCGCCTGGGTACGGCGGACTCCCTGTCGGCCGTCTCCGCGATCGGCCTTGCCGGCGACATCGGCGTACCGGTGTACCTTGCCAGCGACGACGAAGGCTCCGGCTGGCACGCACGCCAGTTCCGGGCCATGCGCAGCGCGCTGGAGAGGGCGGACGTCGAAACCACGGTTTACCGGTTCCCCACCTCCTTGGCCGGGGATGCAGCCCAACGTGGGCGCCGGGAACACTACACCCGGCTGCTGGACTTCCTGTCCGGCCACCTGGGCGGCGGGAAAGCCAGGCCACCCTCGGCGGACGCCGCGGCCAGCCGCACCAGGCCAGTCAGCGCCCAATCGGCCCCTTGAGTTTCCAGGAGCAACGCATGCGAATCCTGTTTGCCGCCGTTATCTCGACATCGCTGGCGCTCGCCACCGGTCCCGCGCCGGCCGCCGGCGGCGTGGATGTTTCGGCCTTCATCAAGCGCGACGTCTTCCGCGACATCAAGATCTCCCCGAACGGCGACTACCTGGCCGCCACGGTGCCAATGGAAGACCGCACCGGCATGGTCATCCTGCGCCGTGCCACCGGCGAGAAGACGGCGGCGTTCGCCCTGGGCAAGAACACCCACGTCGAGGAATTCGTCTGGGTGAACCCCGAACGCGTGTTGATCAGCATGTCCGAATCGCTGGGCCAGCTCGACAAGCCGGTGCTCACCGGTGAACTGGTGGCCGTCAACGCCGACGGCAAGCGAGGCGAGAACCTGGTGGGCTACCGCGTGGACGGCGGCGGCCCCGGCACGCGCATCAAGCCCAAGGATGCCGAAAGCGTCTGGGGCTGGCTGCTCGATCCGCTGGCCGACGACGACAAGTTCGTGCTGGTGACCATCGAACCCTGGGGCGACGACACCTTCACCCGCGCCGAGAAGATGGACGTGTACACCGGCCGCCGCCAGCTGGTGGCGCGTGCGCCGGTGCCGCGCGCCCGTTTCACCACCGACAACGCTGGCGCCGTGCGCTTCGCGGTCGGCGCCCTGAGTGACAACATCAGCAAGCTCTACTACCGAGCCAGCGACCAGGCCGAGTGGACGCTGGTGAACGACGAGGCCCGGACCGGCCGCGTCGAGACCGCCGTGGGATTCTCGGCCGACAACGGCACCGCCTACCTGCGCGTGCAGCAGCCCAAGGGCCCGGACGCCCTGGTCGCGTACGACGTGGCCAGCGGCGAGCGCAAGACGGTGCTGCAGGACGACAACGCGGACCCGTACGCCTACATCCACGCCGCCGGCAAGGGCGATGCGCTGGTGGGTGCGCTGCTGATGGACGGCCGGCAGAGCAGCGTCTTCTTCGACGAGGCGTCGGCCGACGCCCGCCTCTACCGGAGCCTGGAAGCCGCGTTCAAGGGGCTGGCCGTGGAGGTCACGTCCACCACCCAGGACGGCAGGCTGGCCCTGGTGCACACCCGCAGCGACACCAACCCGGGTGACTTCTACATCTTCGACCGGGAAACCAAGCAGGCCGACCACGTCATCAGCAGTCGCGAATGGTTCGACCCGGACACCATGGCGACGGCGGAGCCCATCTCGCTCAAGTCGCGCGACGGCCTCACCCTGCATGGCTACCTCACGCGCCCCAAGGGCGCCACCGGCAAGCTGCCGATGGTCGTGCTGCCGCACGGCGGGCCCTTCGGCGTGTTCGACGAATGGGGCTTCGATGACGAAGCGCAGATGCTCGCCCAGGCGGGCTATGCCGTGCTGAAGGTCAATTTCCGCGGTTCTGGCAACTATGGCCGCGATTTCCGCCACGCCGGCGCGCGCCAGTGGGGCGGCACGATGCAGGACGACGTCACCGATGCCACCCGCTGGGCCATCAGCCAGGGCATCGCCGACCCCGGCCGCATCTGCATCTACGGCGCCAGCTACGGCGCCTACGCGTCGCTGGTGGGCGTGGCGCGCGAGCCCGACCTGTACCAGTGTGCCGTCGGCTACGTGGGCGTTTACGACCTTTCCATGATGCATCGCCAGGACAGCGCCGGCGCCCGGTCCACCCGCACCTGGCTGGACGACTGGGTGGGCCCGATCGAAACGCTGGGCCCGCGTTCGCCGACGGGCATGGCCGCACGCATCAAGGTGCCGGTGTTCCTGGCGGCCGGCGGCGAAGACACCGTCGCGCCGCCCGAACACACCAAGAAGATGGAGCGCGCACTGAAGGCGGCCGGCGTGCCGGTGGAAAGCCTGTACTACCCGACCGAGGGCCACGGCTTCTACACCGAGTCGCGCCGCATCGAGTACTACACCAAACTGCTTGATTTCCTGTCGCGCCACATCGGTGGCGCCAAGGCCTCGGTGGCCAAGGCCGCGCCATGACCACCGTCTACGGCCTGGACGCCTGCGACACCTGCCGCAAGGCGCGCAACTGGCTCAAGCGCTTCGACATCGCGCATGCGTTCGTGGACTACCGGGCCGAGCGCGTGCCGGCGGAAACGCTCAAGGCCTGGGCGGCGCAGCTGGGCGGCTGGGACAAGCTGGTCAACCGCGCCTCCACCACCTGGCGCCAGCTGCCCGAGGCCCGCAAGGCCCCGGCCAGCGATCCCGAGTGGACGCTGTTGATCAAGGAACACCCGGCGCTGGTGAAGCGCCCGGTGCTGGTGACGGACGACGGCGTGGTGAGCGTGGGTTTCACCGACAATGGCTGGAAGCTGCGGTTCGGGATCAAGAAATGAGCGACGTGCTGGCCCTCACGCGTGACCTGATCGGCCGCGCTTCGGTCACTCCCGAAGACGCGGGCTGCCAGGCGCTGGTGTCCGCGCGCCTCGCGCGCGCCGGCTTCCAGTGCCGGCAGATCGATTTCGGCGAAGTGAAGAACCTCTGGGCCACGCACGGCGAAGGCGGCGACGTGCTGTGCTTCCTCGGCCATACCGACGTGGTGCCGCCGGGCCCGCGCGACGCCTGGGCCAGCGACCCGTTCGAAGCCACCGTGCGCGACGGTTTCCTGTACGGCCGCGGTGCCGCCGACATGAAGGGCAGCGTGGCGGCCTTCGTGCTGGCGCTGGAGCAGTTCGTGGCCGCGCACCCGCACCATCCGGGCACCGTGGCCCTGCTGCTGACCTCGGACGAAGAGGGCGACGCCATTGACGGCGTGCGCCGCGTGGCCGACCACTTCCGCGCCACGGGGCAGCGCATCCATTTCTGCGTGACCGGCGAGCCGTCGTCGAAGGAAACGCTGGGCGACCTGCTGCGCGTGGGCCGCCGCGGCACGCTGTCGGGCAACCTTACGGTGCGCGGCATCCAGGGCCACGTGGCGTACCCGGAAAAGGCCCGCAACCCGATCCACCAGGCCCTGCCGGCGCTGGCCGAGCTGACCTCGCGCGTCTGGGACGAGAGCTATCCCGAATTCCCGGCGTCGAGCCTGCAGGTGTCCAACATCCACGCCGGCACCGGCGCCAACAACGTCATCCCGGGCCACTGCGAGGTGGTGTTCAACTTCCGCTACAACCCGGGCTGGAGTGCGCCGGCGCTGGAGCGCGAAGTGCACGCCGTGCTCGACCGCCACGGCCTGGAATACGACCTGCGCTGGCACCGCGGCGGCGAACCTTTCCTCACCGGCGAAGGCCGCCTGCGCGCCGCCGTGCGCGCCGTGCTTCGGGAACAGTGCGGCCTGGCGCCGGAGGAAAACACCGGCGGCGGCACCTCGGACGCCCGCTTCATCGCGCCCCTGGGCGCCGAGGTGGTGGAGCTGGGGCCGGTGAACGCCAGCATCCACAAGGTGGACGAACGCATTGCGCTGGACGAACTCGAGCGCCTCCCCGCGCTTTACCGAGCCATCGCCGAACGGCTGCTGGTCGCCTGACCCTCCGCTACATCCCTCCCACCGAAGCGATCACGCGGCCTGGTTGAACCAGGCCTTCTCGGCCTTGTCGGCCGTGCGGTTGTCCTTGAGCTCGCGCAGGATGCCCAGCACGTCGCGGTGCACGCCCTGCAGGCCTTCGTCGGTGGCGCCGCGGGTCTCGTGGTACACCACCGCCAGCCACATGGCGATGCTGCGCTGGCGCAGCTGGATGGATCGGTCGCGCACGCGGCTGGCCGCGGTGGAGGCCACGGGCGTCCAGGGGCGATAGAGCGAGCTGTCGGTGACGCCGTGCAGGTGCGGCTGCGGCAGGCGCGCCGCGTGCTGGATTTCCGCCAGGGTGTGGTCGGCGGTCTGCTTGCGCTGTTCGGCGTTGAGGGCCAGTACGGCCTGGCGCACGGCGCCGGCCTGCCGGGAAAGCATCATGCGACGCCAGTGCGTCAGCAGCGTGATCAACATGTCCATCGGACCCACCTCACCAGGAAAACCTTCGGTTCGGCGGAGCGCTCCCCCTGACGGCGATCCACCCGTCCTGCACCGGCGGAGCAGCCGGTGCAGCAAGCCGTTTATGGCCCAAAAAGTGACGCCTGTCAGCAAATTTTGTGCATAACGTGAACTTGCTCACGTTTTCGGGGTGAGCTGCAGTCGGAACTCGGCCTCGCCCGGCAGGAAGGGCGTGGGCTCGCCCTGCACCCAGGCCGCGTGGCCGGCGCCCCAGAACGGCGACAGCGGGTGGCCACTCTGGCCGCCGGGCATGTGGATGATGCCGTCGGCCTCATGGCCCGGCGACACCACCATGCGCTGGCTGGCGCCGAAGGCCGGGCCCTGCACGCGCGGCATGTTGCCGTCGCCGGGCAGCGGGTCGGCCGGCATGCACAGTCCGCCGCGCACGAATGCCGGCAGCGCGCCGGCCAGGGGGTGGCAGATGGCCGCGGTGTTGCGCTCGCCCCAGGTGCGCTCGGCCAGCGGGCCTTCGGCCGCGAGCTGGCCGTGGACGTCGCGCGCGGCGTCGGCCAGCAGCGCTTCCCAGCTTTCGAACCGGCGCGGCAGCAGGTGCGCGGGGCGCTGCTGCAGCAGCGGCCAGGCCACCGCTTCCATCTGCGGCAGGTCGGGCATGACGAAGCGCTCGCCCAGCGCGGCCTGTGCCGGCGCCAGCAGGCCGTTCTGGATGCGTTCCACCACCGCCAGGCGCCAGGCGCGCACGATGCGGTAGCTGGCGGAACCGGCGCTGGCGCGGCCGTCCCAGGCGCGCGCGGCCCCGGCCAGGGCCTTGAGCTCGGCGCTGCCGCTGCGGGCGGCCTCGTCCTGCAGCGCCTGGTGCCAGCGGGCGAGGAACAGTGCGCGGTCGTCGAGCTGGATCGCCAGCAGGTCGGCTTCGCTGAACACGGGCTTGGCCCGCAGCGCGTCGCGGATCTGGCGTGCTCGCGCGCCGTTGGCATAGCCCGCGTCGCCCACCAGCTGCAGCGCGTCACCGTCGAGCGTGCGGTTGTTGGCGGTCCACAGGATGCCGTCCGCCGGGTCAACGAGGCTGGGGTTTTCGGTGGGCGGCAGCCAGCCGGCCCAGCGGCAGCCGTCGGCCACCGCCAGCGGCGCCGTGGCTTCGCACGCGCCGGCGCGGTGCGGCAGCTGCGCGGTCAGGCGCCAGCCGATGCGGCCCTTGCTGTCGCCAATCACCAGGTTCTGCGCGGGAATGCCGGCCAGGTCCGCGGCGGCCAGGCCTTCGTCGAGGTTGCCGGCCAGCGCCAGGTCGGACAGTCCGAAGTTCAGCGCGCCCGGCAGCTGGGCGGTCCAGCGCAGCGCCAGCGACGTGGTGTCGTCGAGTTCGGCGGTGATCGGACCCCAGCGCGTTTCGCGCACTGTCAGCTCCACCGGCGCGCCGCCCTTGACCCGGATCCATTCGCTGCTGACGCGCAGCGCCTGCTGGCCGCCGGCCACGCGGTAGCGGCTGCGGTCCTTGTTGGCCCAGTCCACGCGGTAGAAATCCAGCCAGTCGCCGTAGCTGTTGGTGAAGCCCCAGGCCACGTGGCCGTTGCTGCCCACGATCACGGCCGGGATGCCGGGCAGGGTGAAGCCGCTCACGTCCACCTTGCCGCCGGGCGCGCGCGCGTCGGCGTAGCGCAGGCGGGCGCGGTACCAGATGTTCGGTGCGCGCAGGCCCAGGTGCATGTCGTCGGCGACGATGGCGCGGCCGTCGGCGGTGCGCTGGCCCGACACGGCAAAGTTGTTGCTGCCCGGCGCAGCCGGCTCGGACACTTCGAAGCCGGCCTTGGTTTCGGGCGTGGGCAGCGTGCGCAGGTCCAGCACGTCGGGGCCGGGCAGGGCGACATTGCCGCGGGCGTCGCCCACCAGGGGCGCGTCCCACTCGCTGCCGTCCATCGCCACCAGGGCGTACAGCGCCGGCGGCAGCGCCTCGCGGATGCGCCACAGCGCCAGTTCGCGCGAATTGGTTTCGTCCTGCAGGTCGAAGAACATGGCGTAACCGGCCAGCGCCGAATCGGTGACGGTCCACGGTTCGGGCTCGGCCTGCAGCAGCAGGTAGGGCCAGGGCTTGCGGTCGAGCGCGGCCAGGCCCGCGTTCACGCCGTCGCGGTAGGCCTCGAGCACCGGCAGCCGCGCGCCGGCGACGGTGGCCAGGTTTTCATCGGCGCGGGCGCGCAGGCGATGCACGCGCACCACCTTGTCGCGCTCGATGGCGATCGGGCCGAACAGCGCCGACAGTTCACCCGCCGCCGAACGGCGCAGCAGGTCCATCTCGAAGTAGCGCTCCTGGGCGTGCAGGAAGCCCAGCGCGCGGGCGGCGTCGGCTTCGTTGGCCGCGTCCACGGTGGCCGTGCCCAGTGCGTCGCGCTGCACGTCCACCGGCGCCGACAGGCCGGGCAGGGCGGCCTGGCCGTCCAGCTGCGCCAGGCTGCCGCGGGCCATCCACAGCGCCACCAGCGCGGCCGCCAGGGCCAGGACCATCAGGACGGCAAACAGCCAGGCGATGAAGCGGAAGACCTTGCGCATGTCGGGGATCGCTTGCGGGTGGGGTTGGACTGTGGCTAGGATGGCCCATGTCCCTGCGCACCGCCATCGCCAAGAACGCCGCGAATTACGCCGGCCTCGATGCTGCGTGCGCCCTGAACAACGCCAACGTCAATAACCGTCCCCGCTTGCGGGTCGACGACTAGGCGCGCTCCACACAACGCTTCCAGTCACCGACGGCCCGCACTGAACAGTGCGGGCCGTTTCCGTTTGCGCCCTTGAAACGTCCCACCGGAGAAAGCCCATGTGTTCCATCCTCGGAGTGTTCGACCTGCGCCCCGGCGTAGACCTGGCCCCGCTGCGGCCGCTGGCCCTGTCGCTGTCGGCGCGCCAGCGCCACCGCGGCCCGGACTGGTCGGGCGTGTACACGCACGCGAACTGCGTGCTGGTGCACGAGCGCCTGGCCATCGTGGACCCGGCCGGCGGCGCCCAGCCGCTGCGCTCGGCCGACGGTGCCCTGGCGCTGGCGGTGAACGGCGAGATCTACAACCACCGCGAGCTGGAGCGCGCGCTCACCCGGCCCTACGATTTCCAGACCGGCTCGGACTGCGAAGTCATCAACGCCCTGTACCGCGAGTGCGGCGCCGACGGCATCGCCCGGCTCAACGGCATCTACGCCTTCGCGCTGTGGGACGCCGCGCACGGCCGCTTCCTGATCGCCCGCGACCCGATGGGCGTGTGCCCGCTGTACTGGGGCCACGACGCCGACGGCCGCCTGTGGCTAGCCTCGGAGATGAAGGCGCTGGCCCGGCACTGCGCCGACGTGGCGCCGTTCCCGCCCGGGCATGTGTTCGACAGCGCGTCGGGCGAACGGGTCGCGTTCCATGACCGGCCCTGGCGCGAGTACGAAGCCACGCAGGGCGTGGCGGTGGCGCCCGAAGCGCTGCGCGCGGGCTTCGAACAGGCCGTGCACCGCCAGCTGATGACCGACGTGCCCTACGGCGTGCTGCTGTCGGGCGGGCTGGACTCGTCGCTGGTGGCGGCCTGCGCCGCGCGCTTCGCCCGCCAGCGCATCGAGGACGACGACCGCGGCGAAGCCTGGTGGCCGCGCCTGCATTCGTTCGCCATCGGCCTGGCGGGCTCGCCCGACCTGGCCGCGGCCGAGGTGGCGGCGCGGGCGCTGGGCACCGTGCACCACGGTTTCACCTACACGTTTGAAGAAGGCCTGGACGCGCTGCCCGACGTCATCCGCCACATCGAAAGCTACGACGTCACCACCGTGCGCGCGTCCACGCCCATGTACCTGCTGGCGCGGCGCATCAAGGCCATGGGCGTGAAGATGGTGCTGTCGGGCGAGGGCGCCGACGAAATCTTCGGCGGCTACCTGTACTTCCACAAGGCGCCCGATGCGCGCGCCTTCCACGAGGAAACGGTGCGCAAGCTCGACGCCCTGCACCTGTACGACTGCCTGCGCGCCAACAAGGCCATGATGGCCTGGGGCGTGGAGGCGCGCGTGCCCTTCCTGGACCTGGCGTTCATGGACCTGGCCATGTCCATGGACGCCGCGCACAAGATGGCCGGCCAGGGCCGCATTGAAAAGGCCGTGCTGCGCGAAGCCTTCGCCGGCGTGCTGCCCGATGAAATCCTGTGGCGTCAGAAGGAACAGTTCAGCGACGGCGTGGGCTACGGCTGGATAGACGGCCTCAAGGCGCACGCCGGGGCCTGCGTGAGCGACGCGATGCTGGCCCAGGCCGAACTGCGATTCCCGGTGAACCCGCCGCAGACCAAGGAAGCGTACTGGTACCGAGAGCTGTTCGAGCGCGAGTTCCCGGGCGAGGCCTGTGCGCGCACCATCCCGGGCGGCAAGTCCATCGCCTGCTCGTCGCCGGCCGCCATTGCCTGGGACCCGGCGTTCGCCGCCGCGGCCGACCCGTCCGGGCGCGCGGTGGCGGGCGTGCACCTGGCCGCCACCTGAGGGTGCGCGGCGCCCTTGTGGCCTGCGCGGTGGCTCGGATAAAGTCGCCGCGCAACGCCACGCACCGTGGCTTGCCCACCGGACAACAGGGGATGCGCCAGGGGATGGTCAGGAACAGAGCGGTCATGGGTTTGCTCGCCATTTCGATGGCTTTCCTCGGCGGATGCGCCACCACTTACACCGACGGCACCAACCCGATCACGGGCATGGCCGGCGGCTACTACGACCTTCCGGGGCCGGGCAAGCTGGTGACCGTGGGCTTTGGTGCCAACGCCTACACCGACGCCGAAACCGTGCGCCGCTACGTGCTGCGCCGCGCCTGCGAAGTCGTGCAGGAACAGGGCAAGACCCACTTCTGGGCCTACGTGAGCCTGGGCGATGCGGCGCGCAACAACGCCGTGGGCGAGGACCTGGGCATCCAGCAGCTGGGCGGCAAGCCCTTCTCGATGATCTACATCCTGCCGCTGGACCAGGCCCGCCCTGGCGCCCTGGATGCCGCCGACGTGCTGTCGCGCGTCACCGTCGAAAAGAAGGACTGAGCGCATGTCCCGCAATCGCCTGCTCGCGCTGCCTGCCGTTTTCGCCCTCCTGGGCGGCTGCATGATCCTGCCCACCTACACGCCCGCCGCCGGCGAGCCGGTGGCCATCATCCAGGCCGACCGCCTGCCGTCGCCGTCGTTCTGCGCCGACGGCGTGGGCTACGACGCCAAGGTGGCGGCCGACGGCACCATCCAGGTGCCGGCCAACAAGCGGGTGTCGCTGTATTCGTACGTGGTGCTGGCCGACTACAACGTCACCTACACCTGCATGCCCGGCGCCAGCTACACCTTCGACGCGGGCAAGCGCTACATCGGCGCGGTGCAGCACGTGCCGGGCGGCTGCGCCATCGACCTCGTGCAGCTGAGCGACGCCACCGACACCGGGCTGGCGCCCGAACCCAGCGAGTCCGGCCCGCACTGCAGCCCCTGGGCCAAGCCCGACAAGAAGAAGAAATAGCGCCGCGGGCGAAGAAGGCGCCGCTTCCGCGCCGGCCTCAGGCGCCGCGGAAGCGCAGCGTCAGGCCCTTGAGGAAGTTGCGCAGCATCTGGTCGCCGCACTGGCGGTAGTTCTTGTGCCCCGGCGCGCGGAACAGCGCCGACAGCTCGGGCTTGGACACCGGGAAGCCCGCGTCTTCGAACGCCTGGTGCATGTCGGCGTCCTTGAACTCGAAGGCCACGCGCAGCTTCTTGAGCACCAGGTTGTTGCTGACGCGCTTTTCCACCGGCCGCTTGTCGGCTTCGCTACCCGGGCCGCGGTAGTGCACCACCAGGCCGTCCAGGAAATGCGACAGCACCAGGTCGGGGCACTCGGCGAAACCGGCTTCGCCTTCCTTCTTCAGGTAGGCCTGGACTTCGGACTTGTCGAGTTCGAAGCCGGCGTTGGCCAGCTGCGCGATCTCGACGATCTTGTTGTCGCCCAGGTCGAGCATGAAGCGGATGCTGCGCAGGACGTCGTTGTTGATCATGGGGATTCCGGGGGCAGGGCCGTTGCGGCGGGGGCGTCCCGGGCTAGGGAGCGTGGGGCGTCACTTTACCGGGTTTGCCCGCGTCGCAGTGCTGGCAAAGCCAGGGCTTGCCCTTGCCGGTGAGCGCGAACAGGCCGTGCTGGCCGCAGGTCTTGCAGCGCAGCCCGTATGGTTTCTGCCGCGTTCAAAAGGCGGATCCGGGCTGCTGGAGGAAGTCGAGCTCTTCGGGCGTCGAGGCGCGGCCCAGGATGGCGTTGCGGTGCGGGTAGCGGCCGAAGCGGTCGATGATGGCCTTGTGCCGCAGCTCGAACTCCAGGTTGCTGGCCGGCGCGTGCTCGCGGTAGAGCAACTCTGCCAGCGCATGGATCGCCCTGGATTCGCTGTGCATGTAGGGCAGCAGCAGGAAACTGCGCTGCACCGGCGTCAGCTCCGCCAGCGCGCCGCAGCGCACGGCTTCCTGCGACAGCACCAGCGCCATCGGGTCGTGCGCGAAGGCCAGGGGCGTGCCGCGATGGATGTTGCGCGGGAACTGGTCCAGCACCAGCACCTCGGCCAGCCGGCCGTGCGCGGTACTACGCCATGCCTGCAGTTCGCCCGCCGCGGCCTGCACCAGCAGCGCCTGGTAACGGGCGCGCAGCCGGTCGTCGAACGCCGGGTCCACCTTCCACCAGGCGGCTTCCGGGGTTTCCTCGAACCAGAAGCGCAGGATGTCGTCCGGTGTGGTCATGGGGTGGCCCGAGTCGAACGCGGTTGCCGGCAGGGCGAGCAGCAAAAGCGAGGCCTTGCCCGGGGGCACGTCAGGGCTGGCCCGCGACCTTCGGCGCGGCGTTGCCGGGCACCACCGGGTAGCCCAGGCTCACCCAGCCCTGGATGCCTTCCCAGAGCACGGCGGTGTTGGTGAGGCCGCCTTCGCGCAGCTTGCGCACCACCGATTCGGCGGCGGCGCGCGGGCACTCGCAGTAGGCCACGATCCAGGTGCCGTCGGTGGGCAGGTTGGCCATCACTTCTTCGCGGCTGGCGTAGTAGGGGCCCGGCACCGCGCCTTCGATGTGCGCGCGCTCCCACATGGAAGTGACGCGGGTGTCGAGCAGCACCATGCGCTTGCGCGCCTTGAGTTCGCGGTCGAGATCGGCGGCGCTGACGTACAGGCCGTCCTTGAGCGTGAACTCGGGCGCGGGCGCATCGGGGTTGATCACGTACGC
>Ga0075163_10004072_pt1 | contig 19604 bp, 18 predicted proteins | sample JI1023141ADNA_FD_71478 | JGI IMG/M metagenome (GOLD analysis project Ga0075163, IMG submission 71478) | Wastewater effluent complex algal communities from Wisconsin, to seasonally profile nutrient transformation and Carbon sequestration -... | ecosystem: Engineered > WWTP > Effluent > Algae...
ACCATCAAGGCACCGATGATCGGCACCTTCTACCGCGCCGCAGGACCGGGCAAACCGGTGTTCGTGAACGTGGGCGACGAAGTGAAGCCCGGCAAACCGATCTGCATCATCGAAGCCATGAAGCTCTTCAACGAGATCGAGAGCGATGTGGCCGGCAAGATCGTGAAGGTGCTCGTGGACGACGCCAAGCCGGTGGAGTACGATCAGCCGTTGTTCCTGGTCGATCCGTCCTAGAGTGCATTCACCACAGAGGCACAGAGAGCACAGAGGAATGCTTGACAGGCACGCAAGCGATCTCCTCGGCCCGAATGTCCTAGTGGTGTTGTCCTTCTTCTCTGTGTCCTCCGTGCCTCTGTGGTGAACCAGACCAGAAGTCTCCCATGTTCAAGAAGATCCTCATAGCCAACCGTGGCGAGATCGCCCTGCGCGTGATCCGCACCTGCCGCGAGATGGGCATCAAGACCGTTGCGGTCTACTCCACCGCCGACAACGAAAGCCTGCACGTGCGCTTCGCGGATGAGGCCGTGTGCATCGGCCCTCCCCCGAGCAAGGAGAGCTACCTCAACATGGTGCGCATCATCGCTGCGGCGGAGATCACCAATGCCGATGCGATCCACCCGGGTTACGGGTTCCTGAGCGAGAACGCCAAGTTCAGCAAGTTGTGCCAGCAGCACGGCATCAAGTTCATCGGCGCCACGCCCGAGCAGATCGAGGCCATGGGCGACAAGGCCACGGCGAAAGCCACGATGATCGCGGCGGGTGTACCGGTGGTGCCGGGCACGGAAGGGCTGGTCACGGACATCGCCCTCGCTAAGAAAGAAGCCAAGCGCATCGGTTATCCGGTGATCTTGAAAGCCACGGCCGGCGGCGGTGGCAAAGGCATGCGCCTGGTGTGGAAAGAGGAGGAGTTCCAAGAGGCCTTCGAAAAGGCGAGCCAAGAGGCGGGTGCAGCCTTCGGCAACCCGGGCATGTACATGGAGAAGTACATCCTGGAGCCGCGCCACATCGAGATCCAGATCGCGGGCGATCAATACGGCACCTTCTGCCACATGAGCGAGCGTGACTGCTCCATCCAGCGCCGTCACCAGAAGTTGGTGGAGGAGACTCCTTCGCCCTTCATGACGAAAGCGCTGCGCAAGAAAATGGGCGAAGCGGCGATCAAGGCCGCGGCCAGTGTGAATTATGAAGGGGTAGGTACGGTCGAGTTCCTCGTGGACAAGGACCGCAACTTCTACTTTATGGAGATGAACACGCGGATCCAGGTGGAGCACACGATCACCGAGGAGGTCATCGACTACGACCTGATCCGCGAGCAGATCAAGATCGCAGCGGGCATTCCCATCAGCGGCCTCAACTACGAGCCCACGCGTCACAGCATCCAGTGCCGGATCAACGCGGAGGATCCCTTCCACAACTTCCGTCCCACACCGGGCAAGATCACCAGCTACCACAGCCCGGGCGGGCATGGGGTACGGGTTGATACGCACGTGTACGCTGGCTATACCATTCCGCCGAACTACGACAGCATGATCGGCAAATTGATCGTGAGCGCGCAGACGCGGGAGGAAGCCATCACGAAGATGGAGCGTGCGCTGAGCGAGTACGTGATCGAAGGGATACACACCACGATCCCCTTCCACCTGCAGCTGATGCAGAACGAGCAGTTCCGCGCGGGCAACTTCACCACGAAGTTCCTGGAGGATTTCGAGATCAAGAAGCCGGCGTAAGCGAGCAGGGCCATGAACGGCCGCTTGTCCCGCTATGCGCTCATCGCCCTTGTCGCGGTCACCATCGCGGTGCGCTGCTCATTCCCCCAGCGCCAGGTCCTCACCTGGGACGTCTTCGGCTACTACCTCTATCTGCCCGCGGCCTTCATTCACGATGACGTCGCGTTAAGGGATCGGGCTTGGTTGGACGAGGTGACGCGCGCCTATACTCCGTCCGCTACGCTGTACCAACTCGTCGACGGACCCGATGGCGCTCACGTCATCAAGTACAGTTCGGGTATGGCGGTGCTCTACGCCCCAGGCTTCCTGCTCGCACACCTGTTGGCCGAGCCGTTGGGATATCCAGCGGATGGATTCTCTCCACCCTATCAGATCGCCGTCGCGTTGGGCTGTCTGGCCTTCGCGCTGCTGGGGCTCGTGCTATTCCGCCAGGTAGTTCTGCACTTCTTCGACGACCGCTGGACCGCCCTTGTGCTGTTGCTCATCGGCTTCGGCACGAACTGGTTCCAACTCACTGCATGGGACGGCACCCTGCTTACCCACAGCGCGCTCTTCACGTTGTTCGCGTGGCTGATGCTGGCCACGATTCGCTGGCACCAGCGGCCGACTTGGGCGCAAGCCATTCAGATCGGCGTTGTGTTGGGACTCATCACCTTCATCCGCCCATCCGAGCTGGCGGCTGCGCTGATCCCGCTCTTATGGGGTCTTCGATCGGCAGCGGATCGCCGTGCGAAATGGAACGCCATCGGCGCACACCCGCTCCACCTGCTTGGCGCTGCCGTGTTCTTCGCGCTGGCTGTTTCTCCCCAGTTGCTGTACTGGAAAGCCACGACGGGGCAATGGCTCTTCTACTCCTACGTGAATCCGGGGGAGGGATTCGACTTCGCGACGCCGCACCTGCGCCCCTTCCTCATCAGTTTCCGCAAGGGCTGGCTCGTTTACACGCCGCTCATGCTCTTCGCGATCCTCGGGATCTCCGCCCTTTGGAAGCGCATCCCCCAAGCCTTCTGGGCCGTGCTGGTCTTCCTGCTCGTGGACCTCTGGATCGTTTCCAGTTGGAGTTGCTGGTGGTACGCCGGTGGCAGTTTCAGCGCGCGCAGCATGGTGCCCGCGTACGTCCTGCTCGCGCTACCCTTCGGTGCGCTTCTGCAATGGGCTTGGCAAAGAAGACCGATGCGCATCCCGTTGCTCGCAACCTGTTGCGCCTTCGTGGTGCTCAACCTCTTCCAGACCTGGCAATGGACAGCGGGCATCCTGAGCAAGGAGCGAATGACCAAAGCCTACTACAAGGCTGTGTTCGCGCGGACACAGGTTCCTGCGGAAGCCGAGGAGCTCGTGCTGGTCAGTCGTTCGCTGGGGAATGAAGAAAAGCTGCACGACGAAGACCGCTACAGCATGCGACAGGTCCTGCGCTTGGACTTCACCGATCGGCCGGATAGTGTCCTGACCTTGACCGCAGAGGCACCCTTCTCCCAAGCCTACGAGAACAGCTTCGAGGGCTTGACCGGCAAGGACCACGCCTGGATCCGGGCCTCTGCACGCTTCTGGGTGGGCGACAGCGTGACCGCGATGCCCACCTTGGTGATCCACTTCGAACACGATGGGGGAACGTACAAGTACATGGCCCGCGACTGGAGCATACCGGCTGGAACGAAGAATACTTGGGTGGCGTTCAGCATGGACTACATCACGCCTGAAGTGCGGAGCAGGAGCGACCGGATGAAGGCCTACATCTGGAACCAACGCGGCACCCCCGTGCGCGTGGACGAATTCGTGGTGGAGGTCTTCGAGCCGAAATGATCAGCGGGTGATGTGCGTGGCGACAAGCTCGCCGTTCTTCCTGGAGATCACCAAACCACGCGGCAGATCCCGTTCACGAAGCACGCGTTCCGCCGCCTCGAAGCTCGCTACACCAAGCACGTTACGCCGCGCATACCACACCACTTGCGGCTCGGTGGAAATGTCTTGACCGAAGACCACTTCATCGGCCGCTGCGTTCGTGGCGATGAACGAACCGATGGTCTGTTCCTGTGCGTACCGCCCATGGTCATGACCAGGCAGTGGATTGGTGCGGTAGAAGTAAAGGACACCCGCTAGGCATGTCAGGGCCAGTACCACGCGGCTCCACTTGGATCCAAGCTGGGTCAGTTGCCAACCGGCTAGTCCACAGAACAGGGGTGCCGCTTTCAGGGCCGCGAAGTCGTGCTCGGCGTATTGCAGGAGGACGAGGTGGTCCAGGAGAACGGGCAGTCCGGACAGGAGGATGAATAGACCAAGCTTTCCGGGAAAAGCAAACGTATTCGCCTTTCGCCCTGTATTGCGCACAAGAAGGACCACAAGCAGCACGATCACCGGCAGGAACCCGATCCGGTAGTTCACCGCCACCTGGTTCATGGTCGGCCAAAGATCCACACCCAAGGATCCACGCACCGCAAAGCGCGCAGCATAGTGGTCCAACAAGGCGCCTGCATCGATCACCTGAAGGAAGCGCCAGGCTGTGATTCCGAAGGCGGCGAGAAGTGCGAGTCCGCTGAGCATGATCAAGGACACCAACCTCGGCCGTGCTTCGCGCCACCACCGCATCACGGCGACCAGCACACCAGCAACCGCCGCAAAGACACCGAGCCAGCTGGTGTACACCACGAGAAAGAGCGTAACGGTATAGCCGACCCAGTTCCAGCGTGAAGTGGCTCCCTGGTCCTGGAAAAGCCGTAGCGCGAAGACCAGGTGGAAGATCCAGGGCACCTGAACGAACATGTCGCTCATGTACACATTGCCGTGGAACCAGAGCGTACCTGGAAGGAAGAGGTAGAGCAGAGCGGCACATAGTGCACCACGTTCATCCAACACGACCCGAAGCGCAACGAAGAATGCCAGTGTGGTGAACAGGTGGAACACGATGTTCATCCACTGCAAGCCCGCTGCGTTCGGAGCGGTGTTGAACAGCACGAACAACGCATAAGGCACATCGTAGGCCAGTGGTGGATGCGAGAAATAGTAGAGCCCCACCGCACGCGTGTTGCGATCGTACCGATCGGCCGGAAAAAGAGCCTCGCCATCGCGGATGAAGCCCCCAGACGGCATGCCGTGGTGAGTGGCGAAACCATCCTCCCACCAATTGGTGAGGGCGATCAACGTGAAGGCCGTACAATACTCGTGGTGGGCGGACAGCGGCCGGTCGATCAAAGGCCAACGCACCGCTACGCTCAAAGCGAACGCCAGGAGCAAGGTGAGCAGCGCCGAGCGGGACATGCAGCGAACTTACAGCGACATAGCGCGGTGGCCCACCTCCCATAGCTTTGAGCACATGGTAACACAACGCCCGATGCGCACGTGGTGGTGGCTTCCGGCCTTCATCGCCGCAGCGTTCGCGTTGTATTGGCCGGTGGTACAACTAACGCCGTTCAGCGACGACCACTCCGCCTTGTGGAACTCCGGTGTGCGCGGAATACCATGGCGCAATGGGATCTTCAGACCCCTGAGCGACCTCACCTTCCGCATCGGATACCTCATCGGGGGCACCGCTGTGGAAGGGCATCGTGCATTCAACATCGTCTTACACGCCTTGAACGCCTATCTGCTCTTCACCTTGTTCCGGCAATGGTCCAAGGAGCGAGCGTGGAGTACCGGTCTGCTGACGGGAGTACTCTTCCTGGTCTATCCTTTCCATCAGGAATCGGTGATCTGGTTGGTGGGCCGAGAATCGAGCTTGGGTACACTCGCCGTGCTCCTCGGCCTGGTGATCGGTGGTCAGGCCTGGAGTGTATGGGTGCGCAGCCTATCGCTTACGGTGATCCTCATCCTGGGTCTGTTGTGTTATGAAAGTGCATTGCTGCTTCTTCCGCTCGCCTTCATCGCAGCGAGGTGGCGCATCACCGAAAAGTGGAGCGAGCTACGGGCGGGCCTCATCCTGCCGTTCATCGTAGGAATGCTCTTCATCGCGGTACGTGCGTGGAAAGCGGATGCCAACGGGTATATCATCGGCACGCTGCTTCAGCACCCCTTCCTCCTCTTCGCCAACGTGCCCAAGGTGTTGGCGCGCCTGTTCCTACCCCCTGCCATGGATGCTTCCCTCCAGTTACTGCGGGGCGCGCTACTTGCCGCCGCTATCCTCATCGGCATCGTTTGGTGGTTGCGCTCGAAGCATTCCAAGATCGCGCGCCAGCAGATCGTCGTGTGGTGCTTGTCGATCCTGGTGGGCTGTTCGGTGGGTTACATCGCGGGGGTCAGCACCACCACCAGCGAGAGTGATCGTTTCCTCTATCTGCCTTCGGCTTTCCTATGCGGGCTGCTGGGCATGGTACTCCCGATGATCACCAACCGGACACTCCGCCATGGAACTGTGCTGTTCTTGATCGTGGGCTGCGTACTCCTGTTGAAGCAGAACCATGCCAATTGGATGGAAGCGTCTAGGATCACCCGGCTTTGTTTGGACGAATTTCCTGCAGCTCAGGAAGGCGGCGCTCGTTGGGTGTATGGCCTACCCGGTGATCACCAAGGAGCCTTCATCTTCCGCAACGGATTCCCGGAAGCGGTGGCGCTCACGGGCAGCTCGGCCGAAGGTGTAGTTGTCGTTACACCCGACTCCGCTACGCGCACCTCCTTCACCTACACAGTGGTGTATCGGGGCAAGATCCATCGCTTCGGCCGGAATGATGTCACCTTACACTGGAGCGGATCCCACTATACCGAAGGTGTCCATATGCCCTGACCGTATGAAGCACTTTCTTCCACTCCTCCTGCTTCTCGCGCACCAAGCAGTACTTGGTCAAGATCCCACACTCGACCGCTCCTTTACGGACCGCAGCTGGGACGTGCTGGTGGGCGGTTCCCTTGGCGGCACGCAGAACGTGGAACTTGGCCTTGCACGGCGATATCAGCGCGCGGATCGAAAAAGGCCATTCGCGACGGTCATGTACGTTTCCGTTGAACGCAACTTCGGCTATCCGAAAGGCTTTGCACCGAAGGTCGGAGCTTGGAGGGGCTCGGGCCCTGCCGGCCTTTGCTTCGGGGTGAGCGGCTTGTATTACAGCCAGGAGAACTTGAAAGGCCTCTGTATCCGCCCAGAGATCGGTTTCGGATACGAGCGATTCAAAGTCACCTATGCTTACAACGTATATGCAAGCCAAGCGCCGATATCCGGCCATATGCTCACGGTAGCCCTTCTCTTCAGCTTCAAGGTGACAGAACTCCCCGCGCAGTGAATGGATCAATAGGAGTTTGATTATTTTCACCAGAGATCCTTCCGCAATAGCTATGTACAAGACCCACTTGCGCTCCGTGTGGCGCCTATGCCCGCTCCTCTTCTTCGTGATACTTGCAGCACCCTCGATGGCACAAGACAGAGCCCCATACCGTGGCTTCTTCCTCGGCGTGGGTATGGGGCAGGACGTTGGTGGCCTACCCGGCGCCCGAGCGACCTATTGGGTGGCGCCTTACCTGAGCGGCTTCGTGGGTGGTGGTTGGGCCCTTGTGGGTGGTGGTTGGAATGCCGGGGTGGAATTGCGTTTGCCGTCTGAAGGAAGGACAAAGCCCTTCGTTACCGGGATGTACGGCTATAACGGCGTTATCAGGATCGAAGGACTGGATCAGTTGAATGGCATCTACCTCGGCCCCACGGTCGGTGGTGGGATCATGGTACAACAACGCCGGACCCGCAACTATTGGCGCTTCTCGATCAACGTACCCTTCCGATCACAGGAGATGTTGGATGCATGGGATGCGATCAAAGCAAGACCCGATGTAAGGATCGAAAGCGACCTCCTCCCGATCACGGTCGGGGTCGGTTTCCATTTCTCACTTTAAGTCACACCTTAGCACTAGGCAGAGGCCCGAGAAACGCTCGATGCACGGCGTTCTGCCAGCATCTCTTTCGCAGCAGCGATCAGTGCCGCCTCATCGAAACCGCACTCAGCGTATAGTTCCTTCTGTGAGCCGTGTTCGATCCATTTGTCGGGGATGCCGAGACGCTTCACTTGGGCGTGGTAACCGTGGTCGGCCATGAATTCCAGCACCGCACTGCCCATACCACCCTGAATGCAGCCATCCTCGATGGTGATCACGTGCTTGAACTTGCCGAAGACCTCGTGCAACAACAACTCATCGATCGGTTTCGCGAACCGCATGTCGTAGTGCGCCACGCTGCAGCCTTCCGCTTGTAGGGCATCGATGCCTTTCGCGGCGATGTTGCCGATATGTCCGATGCTGAGCACCGCGACTTCCGTACCGGAACGCACTTTTCGCCCCGTGCCGATCTTGATCTCTTTGAAGGGTGTCTTCCACTCGGTCATCACACCTTCACCACGCGGGTAACGGATGCTGAAAGGACCGTGGTCCTTCAATTGGGCCGTGTACATCAGATCGCGCAGCTCCTCCTCGTTCATCGGAGCGCTCACGATCATGTTCGGGATGCAGCGGAAGTAGGCGATATCGAATGCGCCGTGGTGCGTGGGCCCATCGGCTCCGGCCAGACCGCCGCGGTCCAGGCAGAACACCACGTGCAACTTCTGCAGGGCCACATCGTGCACCACCTGATCGTAGGCGCGCTGCATGAAGGAGCTGTAGATGTTGCAGAAGGGCACCATGCCTTGCGTGGCCATGCCGGCACTGAACGTCACCGCGTGCTGCTCGGCGATGCCCACATCGAACGCGCGGTCGGGCATGGCCTTCATCATGATGTTGAGCGAGCAGCCTGTAGGCATGGCGGGCGTGACACCCACGATACGGGGGTTCTTCTCGGCCAGTTCCACGATGGTGTGCCCGAAGACATCCTGGTACTTGGGTGGCTGCGGGCTCTTGGGCACAACCTTGATGATCTCGCCGGTCTCCTTGTTGAAGAGGCCTGGTGCATGCCACACGGTCGGGCTGCCTTCTTCGGCGGGTTTGTAACCCTTCCCCTTCATGGTGATCGTGTGAAGGATCTTGGGTCCGGGGATGTCCTTCAGGTCCTGGAGCACCTTCACCATGCGCTCCACGTCGTGCCCGTCCACCGGACCGAAGTAGCGGAAGTTGAGGCTTTCGAAGAGGTTGCTCTGTTTGAGCAGCGCGCTCTTCACGGCGTTCTCCACCTTCTGGGCGATGGACTGCGCGTTGGGTCCGAACTTGCTGATCTTCCCGAGCAGATTCCACACTTCGTCCTTCACCTTGTTGTAGGTGTGGCTGGTGGTGATATCGGTGAGGTACTCCTTCAGCGCACCGACGTTCGGGTCGATGCTCATGCAGTTGTCGTTGAGCACCACGAGCATATCGGTATTCGCGCCGCCTGCGTGGTTCAAGGCCTCGAATGCCTGACCTGCTGTCATGGCGCCATCGCCGATGATGGCCACACTGTGCCGATCCTTCTCCCCTTTCAACTTACTGGCCACGGCCATTCCGAGCGCGCCGCCGATGCTGGTGCTGCTGTGGCCCACGCCGAACGTGTCATACTCGCTTTCGCTGCGTTTGGGGAAACCGCTGATGCCTTTATGGATGCGGTTGGTGTGGAACACATCCTTGCGGCCGGTGAGGATCTTGTGACCATAGGCCTGGTGCCCCACATCCCACACCAGCTGGTCGTACGGGGTATTGAACACGTAATGCAGGGCCACCGTGAGTTCCACCACCCCGAGGCTGGCGCCGAAATGCCCGCCCTTCACGCTCACCACATCGATGATGAAATCGCGCAGCTCGTTGCACACCTGGCCGAGTTGGTCTTCGGTCAGTTTCCTGAGGTCTTCCGGGGTTTGTATCCGGTCGAGCAGGGGATAGGCCGGGCGGGTCGTGGTCATGGGCAATGAACAAAAGTAAGCGGATGATCGTTCGTGGGACGCATCCCCAAGCCGGTTCCAACGCGACGTATCGCGAACTATTGCCGACGAGTACTTCCCCCAAATGTGGGAGGGCACTACATTTGGCCACCCTAGCCACCGAAAGCACCCCGTGGAACCCATTTCATCCCCCAACGACTACGTTCCGGTCCTGATCCAGACGGCCATTGCCGTGGGTTTCGTGGGTTTCGCGCTCTCGGCAGCGGCCTGGTTGGGCCCGAAGATCAACGGGAAGAAGAAGAACGAGAGCTTCGAGTGCGGCATCGAACAACAGGGTAACGCCCGTACCCCGTTCAGCGTGAAGTACTTGCTGATCGCCATCCTCTTCGTGCTCTTCGATGTGGAGGTGATCTTCCTCTACCCTTGGGCGGTGAACTTCAAGGCCTTGGGCGCCATCGGCTTCGTGGAGATGGTGTTCTTCGTGGTCTTCGTGATGGCAGGTCTCTACTACGTGTTACGGAAGGGAGTAATGAAGATCGAATGAGCGAGCTGCAAAAGACCGATCGGCCCAGGCCGAACATCGTTGCCGCGCCCGATGGGCACACCGGCTCGGGATTCTTCGCCACCAGCGTGGACCAAGCCATCGGCTTGGCCCGTGCCAACAGCTTGTGGCCCCTGCCCTTCGCCACCAGCTGCTGCGGCATCGAGTTCATGAGCACCATGAGCTCCCACTACGACCTCAGCCGGTTCGGTATGGAGCGCCTCAGTTTCAGCCCGCGCCAGAGCGACCTGCTGATGGTGATGGGCACGATCGCGAAGAAGATGGCGCCTGTCCTGCGCGACGTGTACATGCAGATGGCCGAGCCCAAATGGGTGCTGAGCATGGGCGCCTGCGCTTGCACTGGCGGCATTTTCGACACATACAGCGTATTACAGGGCATCGACCGGGTGATCCCAGTGGACGTATACATCCCGGGCTGCCCGCCACGACCTGAGCAGGTGATCGACGGCATCCTGAAGATCCAGGAGCTGAGCAAGAACGAGAGCTTGCGCCGCCGCTACAGCAAGGAATACCAGGACCTCCTGGCCAAATACGCCATCGACTGATGCCGGGGTTCGTGGTGAAAGCCGATCGTGATCAACAGGTGAAGGAGCGGATCTCCGCGGCCTTCGCGGAGAAAGTCACGGCCTTCGAGCAGGAGCGCGACCTGCTCTGCATCCATGTGAAAAAGGAAGCGTTGCATGACCTGCTGCGCACCCTGAAGGAGGAGCTCGGCTTCCACTTCCTCACCACCTGCTGCGGCATGCACTTCCCCGGTGAGGCCCAGGATTTCGGGCTGGTCTACCACCTGCACGATATGCGGGCGGGACATCGCATCCGGGTGAAATGCCGCACCACAGCGAACGACCTCGAGTTCAAGACCGCCACCGACCTGTGGCCCACCGCGAACTGGATGGAGCGCGAGACTTGGGATTTCTTCGGGATCCGGTTCAAGGGACATCCGAACCTGAAGCGCATCCTGAACATGGAGGACTTCCCCGCGTTCCCGCTGCGCAAAGATTATCCGTTGGAAGACCCCACCCGTCAGGATAAGGACGATAGATTCTTCGGACGATGAGCCAGCAGCCACCCACCGACTTCTGGGCGAAAGACCTTGTTGAAGGTCGTGACCTGCGCGAGCTCACCACGCTCAACCTGGGTCCCACTCACCCGGCCACGCACGGCATCTTCCAGAACGTGCTCACGCTGGATGGCGAGATCATCCTCGACGCCCAGCAGACCATCGGTTACATCCACCGCGCCTTCGAGAAACTGGCCGAACGCCGTCCGTTCTACCAGATCACCACGCTGACAGACCGGATGAACTACTGCAGTGCCCCCATCAACAACATGGGCTGGCACATGACGGTGGAGAAGCTGCTGAACATCGAGCTTCCGAAGCGGGTGCAATACATGCGGGTGATCGTGATGGAGCTGGCGCGCATCGCCGACCACATCATCTGCAACACCATCATCGGGCAGGACGTCGGCGCCACCACGCCATTTCTTTACGTGTACCAGTGGCGCGAGAAGATCTACGAGGTGTACGAGGAGATCTGCGGAGCACGCCTCACCACCAACATGGGCCGCATCGGCGGCTGGGAGCGCAATTGGAGCGATGCGGCCTGGGCCAAGATCAAGGCCATCGTGAAGGACCTGCCTGCCGGGCTGAAGGAGTTCGACAACATGCTCCTGCGCAACCGCATCTTCATGGACCGCACAATCGGTTGTGGACCCATCAGCGGCGAGCGTGCCCTGGCCTACGGCTTCACGGGACCCAACTTGCGTGCGGCCGGTGTGGACTACGACGTGCGTGTCGCTGACCCGTATAGCAGCTACGACGAGTTCGATTTCATCATCCCCGTGGGCACCAACGGCGACACCTACGATCGTTTCACAGTGCGTCAGGAGGAGATGCGGCAGAGCCTCTCCATCATCCGCCAGGCGATGGAAAAGCTGGATAAGATGAGCGACAAGACCACCTTCCGCGGCGATGTGCCCGAATGGGTACTTCCTCCGAAGGAAGAAGTCTACAGCGCCATGGAGCCGTTGATCTGGCACTTCAAGATCGTGATGGGCGAAACGGACGTGCCCGTGGGCGAGGTCTACCACTGCGTGGAGGGCGGCAACGGCGAATTGGGCTTCTACCTGGTGAGCGACGGCGGCCGCACCCCGTACCGTCTGCACTTGCGCCGGCCGTGCTACATCTACTATCAGGCATTCCCCGAGATGATCAAAGGCAGCATGTTGAGCGACGCGATCATCACCATGAGCAGCATGAACGTGATCGCAGGCGAATTGGACGCATGAGCGCACGCACTAGACCCATCACCACCACCGAAGGCACCAAGCCGTTCGCCTTCAGTGAAGCCGCACTGGCCGAGTGCCGCACCTTGATCGCGCGCTACCCCGAAGGCCGCAGCAAGAGCGCATTGATCCCCATCCTGCACATCGCACAAGCCGAGAACGATGGCTGGTTGAGCGTGAACGCCATGGATGCCGTGGCGCACCTGATGGGCTTGCGTCACATCGAGGTTTACGAGGTGGCCAGCTTCTACAGCATGTTCAACCTGCACCCGGTGGGCACCTACGTGCTCGACGTGTGCCGCACCACGCCGTGCATGCTGCGCGGGAGCGACGAGCTCATCCATCACCTGGAGAAGAAGCTGGGTGTGCACGCGGGTGAGACCACCAAGGACGGCATGTTCACCCTGAAAGCCGTGGAATGCCTGGGCAGCTGCGGCAGTGGCCCCATGCTGCAATGCGGCGCCGGCTACCACGAGGACCTCACCATCGAAAAGGTGGACAGCCTGATCGAGCAGCTTCGCGCTCGGAATTCACGAACCAACTACACGGATCGCTGATGGCCCGCAAACTCCTCTTCGAGCACATCGACAAGCCCGGCATCCGTGGGCTGGAAGGCTACCGTGCGAACGGCGGCTACCGCAGCGTGGAGAAGGCCCTGAAGACCATGAGCCCCGAGGCCGTGGTGGAAGAAGTGAAGAAGAGCGGCCTGCGCGGTCGCGGTGGTGCGGGCTTCCCCACGGGGATGAAATGGAGCTTCCTAGCCAAGCCGGAAGGTGTACCCCGCTACCTAGTGGTGAACGCCGACGAGAGCGAACCCGGCACCTTCAAGGACCGCTACCTCATGGAGCGGATCCCGCACATCCTGGTCGAGGGTATGATCACCGCGAGCTTCGCGCTCGGCGCCAAGGTCAGCTACGTCTACATCCGTGGTGAGTACTTCTACGTCGCCCGGATCATGGAGCAGGCCATCGCCGAGGCCCGCGCTGCGGGCTGGCTCGGAAAGAACATCCTCGGCAGTGGCTTCGACCACGACATCCATGTGCAGGTGGGTGCAGGCGCCTACATCTGCGGCGAAGAGACCGCCTTGCTCGAAAGCCTCGAAGGCAAACGTGGCAACCCGCGCATCAAGCCGCCCTTCCCGGCGGTGAAAGGCCTATACGACTGCCCCACCGTGGTGAACAACGTGGAGACCATCGCCGCGGTGGTGCCCATCGTGAACGACGGCGGCGAGGAGTACGCCAAGATCGGCATCGGCAAGAGCACCGGCACCAAGCTCATCAGCGCGGGTGGCAACATCAAACGGCCTGGTGTGTACGAGATCGAACTGGGGGTGAGCTGCGATGAATTCATCAATAGCGATGAATACTGCGGCGGTGTCGATGGCCGTGCCTTCAAAGCTGTCGTGCCTGGTGGCAGCAGCGTGCCCATCGTTCCGTACGAGCTTTTCCTGAAGACCCCCACCGGCGAGAACCGCCTGATGACCTACGAGAGCCTCAGCGAAGGCGGCTTCGCGCAGGGCACCATGATGGGCTCCGGCGGCTTCTATGCCTACAACGACGCCCAGTGCATCGTACGGAGCACCTGGAACCACGCTCGGTTCTACCACCACGAGAGCTGCGGCCAATGCAGCCCCTGCCGCGAAGGGACCGGCTGGTTGGAGAAGGTCCTGGAACGCCTGGAACTCGGCGAAGGCCGGATGGAGGACATCGACCTGCTGTGGGACATCCAGCGGAAGATCGAGGGCAACACCATCTGCCCGCTGGGCGATGCGGCCGCCTGGCCCGTGGCTTCGGCGATCCGCCATTTCCGCGATGAGTTCGAATACCACGTCACCCACCGGGAAAAAGTGAAGGACCCGAAGCATTTTGCGCGGGAACCTTTCCGTAAGAGTGCCAAATTCGCGACCGCTTAGTCATGCCCAAGGTCACCATAGACGGCATTTCGATCGAAGTCCCCGACGGGACCACGATCCTGCAGGCTGCGCGCATGATCGGCGAGCGCAACGTGGCGGACCGCCATGTGGTGCCGCCAGCGATGTGCTACTACACTTCGCTGAAGACCAGCGGTGGCTACTGCCGCACGTGCATTGTGAAGGTGACCAAAGGCAGCGACAAGGACCCGCGCCCCATGCCCAAGCCGGTGGCCAGCTGCCGTACGGCGGTGATGGACGGCATGGAGGTGGCCAACACCACCGACCCCACCCTGATCGACGCGCGCAACGGCGTGGTGGAGATGTTGCTCATCAACCACCCGCTGGACTGCCCCATCTGCGACCAGGCCGGCGAGTGCCACTTGCAGGACCTGAGCTACGAGAACGGCAAGAGCGAGAGCCGCTACGAGTTCGAGCGCCGCACCTTCGACCCCATCGACATCGGGGATACGATCAAGTTGCACATGACGCGCTGCATCCTGTGCTACCGCTGCGTGAAGGTGGGCGAGCAGCTCACGGACGGCCGCGTGCACGGGGTGATCAACCGCGGCGATGTGGCCGAGATCAGCACGTACATCAGCCAAGCCATCGAGAACGATTTCAGCGGCAACATGATCGATGTGTGCCCCGTGGGCGCGCTCACCGACAAGACCTTCCGCTTCGCCAGCCGCGTGTGGTTCACCAAACCAGTGGATGCACATCGCAACTGCGAAAACCCGAAATGCAGCGGGAAGGTTGTGCTGTGGCTGAAGGGCAACGAAGTGCTACGTGTCACGGGCCGCAAGGACCAGTGGGGCGAGGTGGAGAGCTTCATCTGCAACACCTGCCGGTTCGACAAGAAGGACATGAACGCCTGGATGGTGGAAGGACCCCGGAAGATCGACCGGCACAGCGTCATCAGTCAGGGTCACTACGAGTTGAAGCCCGAGCAAGCCTTGCTCACCGGCCCCTCGCCCAACGTGCCGGCCTTGGCGAAACGTAAAGAACTCAAGGACCGATGATCATCACGGCCATCTTCCTGTTGGTGCTCTTCGTGATCACCTTGACCGTGGCGGCCTATTCCACCTACGGGGAGCGCAAAGTGGCGGCCTTCCTGCAGGACCGCATCGGCCCCAACCGCGCTGGCCCCTTCGGTCTGCTGCAGCCTTTGGCGGACGGCGCCAAGATGTTCATGAAGGAGGACTTCATCCCTTCCGCAGCGAATAAGCGCCTCTTCATCCTAGGTCCGGCCATCGCCATGACCACCGCGTTGCTCACCGGTGTGGTGATACCGTGGGGCGGTGAACTCACGCTCTTCGGCGAGACGTTCAAACTGCAGGGCACCGATCCGGAGATCGGCATCCTTTACGTGTTCGCCATCGTGAGCATCGGCGTGTACGGCATCATGCTCGGCGGCTGGGCCAGCAACAACAAGTTCGCCCTGCTCGGTGCGGTACGTGCGGCCAGCCAGATGGTGAGCTATGAGCTGGGCCTCGGCCTCAGCATCGTGGCGCTGGTGATGCTCACGGGCACCCTCAGCCTGGGTGGGATCGTGGACTACCAGATCGCGAACGGCTGGAATGTGATCTACCAACCCTTGGGCTTCATCATCTTTCTGGTGTGTGCCTTTGCGGAAACGAACCGTGCGCCTTTCGATATGCCGGAATGCGAAACGGAACTGGTGGGAGGCTACCACACCGAGTTCAGCAGCATGAAGCTCGGGTTCTTCCTCTTCGCGGAGTACACCAACATGTTCATCAGCAGCGCGGTGATCGCCACCCTGTACTTCGGTGGCTACCATGTGCCGGGTCTGGACAAGCTGGGCCTCGACCCGAACATCGCCACGCTGATCGGCACGGCCAGCATGTTCGCCAAAACCTTCTTCTTCATCTTCTTCTTCATGTGGGTGCGTTGGTCCACGCCGCGTTTCCGCTTCGATCAACTGATGAACCTGGGCTGGAAAGCGCTGATCCCTCTCGGGGTCTTCAACATCCTGCTCACCGGCAGCATCTATTACATCTCTGAATACATCAAGGGATGAGCACGATGCAACCCCTGACCAACCGCTCCCGGGTGGTGAGCGACAAGAAGATGACGCTGATGGAGCGCATCTACCTGCCTGCCATGGTGGGTGGTCTGCTCATCACCATCAAGCACTTCTTCCGCAAGAAGCCCACGATCCAATACCCGGAGCAGAAGCGCCCGATCGCCGGTATCTACCGGGGCCAGCACGTGTTGAAGCGTGATGAGAAGGGCCGCGAACGCTGCACGGCGTGTGGCCTCTGCGCCGTGGCCTGTCCGGCGGAAGCCATCACCATGGTGAGCGCCGAGCGCAAGAAGGGCGAAGAACACCTGTATCGCGAGGAGAAGTACGCCAGCACGTACGAGATCGACATGCTCCGGTGCATCTACTGCGGCGATTGTGAAGAAGCCTGCCCGAAGGAGGCCATCTTCCTCACCGACCGCATCGTGCAGGCCGATTACCTGCGGATGCCCTTCGTGTTCGGCAAGGATGAGCTGGTGGAGCCGATGGATCCTTCCAAGCGCGTGGACGTGAGCAAACGCCAGACGCCGGAAGTACTGAAGTTCAAGGAGAATAAACGTCAGGCGCACAACCGTTGATCGTATGCTAGCGCTCTTCTACCTCTTCGCGGCCATCAGCGTCATCAGTGCGTTGGTGGTGGTGAGCGCGCGCAACCCGATCAACAGCGTGATCGCGTTGATCGTCTGCTTCCTGAGCATCGCCGGGCACTACATCCTGTTGAATGCACAGTTCCTCGCGATGGTGCACGTGATCGTGTACACCGGTGCCATCATGGTGCTGTTCCTGTTCGTGATCATGCTGCTGAACCTGAACAAGGCGACCGAGCCCATGAAATCACTGGCCACGCGGATCGCTGCGGTGACGGCGGGCGGTCTGTTCTTCATCACCCTGGCCGCAGCCATCCGCAATGGCATCCAGGTGCAGGCGGCGAACGAGTTCGACGCTGGTGTAGGCCTGGTGCGCAGTGTGGGACATGTGCTCTTCACCGAATTCCTGCTGCCGTTCGAGGTGAGCAGCGTGCTCTTCCTGAGCGCCATCATCGGCGTGGTGATGTTGGCCAAGAAGGAGAAGCACCAAGCGGAAGCCCCTGTGGAACCCCTGACAGAAGCCGAGCGCGCACGGCGCACCGCATAGACCATGGAACAGGGCATCATCACCGCCATCCGCACGGTCCCTTTGGACCACTATGTGCTGCTTAGCTTCCTCTTGTTCAGCATCGGGGTGGCCGGCGTGGTCTTCCGCCGCAACACCATCATCATCCTGATGTGCGTGGAGCTCATGCTCAACAGCGTGAACCTGCTGCTCACCGCGTTCAGCGCTTACCACAGTGATCCGCGGGCGCAGGTCTTCGTGTTCTTCATCATGCTCGTGGCGGCTGCGGAGGTCACCGTGGGCCTTTCCATCCTGGTGATGATGAAACGCAACGTGGATAGTGTGGACGTGAACCAACTGAACCGCTTGAAAGGATGAGTACCGATCTTCTAGCGGCCCTCGTTCCGGCACTACCCTTGGTAGGTGCGGTCATCCTTGCCTCGCTGCGCCGCAAGCTGAGCGCGAACATGGCGGGCGGTCTGGCCACGGCCCTGATCGCTGGTTCGTTCGTGGCCAGCGTGCTGTTGTTCCTGGGCTTCGATGCCAACGTTGGCGGCCGCACGGTGAAACTCCTCGACTGGATCGATGTGGGTGGCATGCAGATCCCCCTGGCCTTGCGGATCGATGCCCTGTCGCTCACGATGATGTTGATCGTGACGGGCATCGGCTCATTGATCCACCTCTACTCCATCGGCTACATGCACGAGGACGAGCGGGCGCCGACCTTCTTCGCGCAGCTCAACTTGTTCAGCTTCGCGATGCTGATGCTCGTGATGGGCAGCAACTTCCTGATCACCTTCATCGGTTGGGAGGGCGTGGGCCTCTGCAGCTACTTGCTGATCGGCTTCTGGTACAAGACACCCGAGTACAACTACGCGGCGCGCAAGGCGTTCGTGATGAACCGCATCGGCGATGTGGGCGTGGTGCTCGCGATGGTGCTGCTCTTCCAGCGTTTCGGTACGCTGGAGTACGCCAGCATCATGGACATGGCTACCGGTGTGAACGACCCCTTGCTGATCGCGGCCACCCTGTTCCTCTTCATCGGCGCAACAGGTAAAAGCGCACAGATACCCCTCTTCACCTGGTTGCCCGATGCCATGGCGGGCCCCACACCGGTGAGCGCGCTGATCCACGCGGCCACCATGGTGACGGCCGGCATCTTCCTGACGGTACGCAGCAGCGTGTTGTTCGAGCTGGCTCCCTTCACCAAGGACATCATCCTCTGGATCGGCACGGCCACGGCCCTGCTTGCTGCCAGCATCGGACTGTTCCAGAACGACATCAAGAAAGTGCTCGCTTACTCCACCGTGAGCCAGCTCGGCTACATGTTCGTGGCCTTGGGCTTGGGCTCGTACAGCGCAGCGATGTTCCATGTGACCACGCACGCGTTCTTCAAGGCGCTGCTCTTCCTGGGTGCGGGCAGCGTGATCCACGCACTGGGCGGCGAACAGGACATCCGCAGGATGGGCGGCTTGAAGGGGCACATCAAGATCACCTACATAACATTCCTGGTCGGCACGGCCGCCATCGCCGGGCTGCCCTTGCTCAGTGGTTTCTTCAGCAAGGACTTGATCCTCGCGTTCGCGTTCCAACGCTCACCGGTGATCTTCGGCTTGCTGCTCTTCGGTGCGTTGCTCACCACCTTCTACATGTTCCGCCTGCTCTTCCTGGTGTTCTATGGAACGTACCGCGGGAAGGCGCATCCGCATGAGAGTCCGCTCACGATGACCATCCCCTTGATGGTGCTCGCTGTGTTGAGCGTGCTGGGAGGGCTGCTGAACCTGCCGCACCTCTTCGGCGGTAACGAGCCGATGAAGCACTTCCTGGAGACGGCCGCTGCTGGCATCGGCTACGAGCACCTCGAGTTGAGCGCGCTCACGGAGATCATCCTGATGGGCATCACCACGACCCTCGTCGGCATCGTCATCTACGTGGCCTACGGTCGTTTCGTGAAGACCACCACGCTAGAGGGCGAAGAAGCGGCGATGCCTGTCTTCAAACGTCTGATCGCACAGCGCTGGCGGATCGACGAACTCTACCGTGCCTTATTCGAGAAGCCCTATTCCTGGTTGAGCATGAACCTCTTCGCCGTAGCGGAGAAAAAGGTGATGGTGCCGCTGATGAACGGTGTCGGCGATGCGGCCATCCGTGTAGGCGATGTCGTTCGTCGTGTGCAGACGGGCAACGCGAGCTTCCACCTGCTGGCGATGTTGTGCGGACTCATTCTTTTCCTGGTCAT
>Ga0075163_10004073_pt1 | contig 19604 bp, 17 predicted proteins | sample JI1023141ADNA_FD_71478 | JGI IMG/M metagenome (GOLD analysis project Ga0075163, IMG submission 71478) | Wastewater effluent complex algal communities from Wisconsin, to seasonally profile nutrient transformation and Carbon sequestration -... | ecosystem: Engineered > WWTP > Effluent > Algae...
GGGTCCGTCGCGCCATATGATTCGGTGCTGTTCACTGCGGATGATCACCTGCTCACCGAGGCTTTCGGCATGACCTTCCACGACAGCGACCTGTATGTGATCGGGAACAGCGTGACCGGGAATGTGACCGAAGGCATTCTGCACCGCGCCCGTTTGCAACCCGATGGTTCGCGTGTTTGGACCGTCGCAGCGCGGACCAGCCAGTATGCGTGGGGCGGAAAGGCGCACGCCTTCAACAATGTGGTCGTTTCGCCGGACGGCACAGAGCTCTTCCTGAACTGTGGATCGCGCACCGACCATGGCGAAGTACAGGATGTGGATGGTGCTTTCCCCAACCTGCGCGAAGAGCCGATCACGGCCAAGGTCCTCCGTATCCCGATCGATGCGAACGAATTGGTGCTGCCGAACAACGACCTCGCATTGGATGTATCCGGACACATATTCGCCAGTGGCTTGAGGAACACCTTCGATATGGCCTTCGACGCGGAGGACCGTTTGTTCGGCGTGGAGAATTCCGGCGACCATGATGATCCGGAAGAGATGAACTGGTTGCGCGAAGGCAGGCACTACGGCTTTCCATGGATGGCAGGAGGCAACACCAACCGGACAATGGCGCCAGGCTATGACCCCATGACCGACCCGCTGCTGAACCCCGGCTATCCTTCCGCCGCCACTGACTTCTACTACGATGCCTCATTCCCAACAGGTGCGCAATTCTTCAAGGAACCTGTGCGCAATACCGGACCGGACGCCGACCGACTTCGTGATCCACTGACGGAGGGAATTCTTGACGCTACGGATGAGGGCTTGGACATGCGCACGTTCACCTGTCATCGTTCACCGTTGGGTCTTGTGTTCGATACCGACAGCATCTTGGGATCGGACCTGCAAGGCGATGGCCTTGTCTTGTGTTTCACACCGGGTGGCGACACACTGGGGTTCAGCCCCATTGCGCCGTGGGGCATTCCGGTCGTGCCTGCCGATCCCAGTGGAGACCTGCTCCACCTGAAGCTCGAGTACTACATCGGCGAGGACAATTTCAGAACGCAGGTGACGCGCATTGCAGAGGGCTTCTACCTGCCTGTGGATGCCGAATTGGTCGGCAACGTCCTCTATGTCGTGGAGAATTCCGGCGGTAACGAACGATCGATCTGGAAAGTGTCCTTGCCCCTCGCGACGGGGATCAGCGAACCCTCTACGGCAAGTAACCATTTGTCGCTATGGCCTGTGCCAGCCAACGATCACATCAATTGGAGCGCGCACGATCGACCAACAGCACTAACGCTTATCGACATGCAGGGCCGCATCATCCGATCGGAAAGACCATCGTCAATAACCGGACAATTCGGGGTCCAAGACCTGCCGGGCGGAACGTACATCTTGCGTGCAACATTCGAGAGGCACAATGCTCATCAACGGTTCAGTGTGGTGAATTGAATAAGCCTCAAGGCTCAAGCTCAAAGCATCAAGCAACGTACTTGGAGCTTTGAATTTGAAGCTTGAGACTTGAAGCTTCTCACGCTTCCGTCACCACCCCGATCGCCTTCACCACATGCCCAAGTGCAAGATCGAACTGCTCTGATGAGGTGAGTTCGCTGTTGTCGATCACAAACGCGTCGGGCGCTTGGATCAACGGGTCGGCAGCGCGGGTGGTATCATCCAGATCGCGGCGCGCGATGTTGGAAAGGACTTCCACGTATTCCACGTTAGCACCGCGGCCTTTCAACTCCTGGTAGCGCCGGTGTGCCCGCACATCAGGACTTGCGGTCATGAAGAACTTCACTTCGGCGTGCGGGAAAACGACCGTGCCGATGTCGCGCCCGTCCATTACCACACCACCACCCCGGCCGGTCTCCTGTTGCAGCTGGACCAGCTTGGCGCGCACCTCGGGGATCGGGCTCACAAGCGTCACATTGTGACTGACATCCATCTCGCGGATACGGTGTTCCACGTTGCGACCGTCCAGCCAGGTCTCGCTGCGCTGGCTGCCATCATCATGCTTGAAGCCGATGTGGATGTGGTTGAGCACCCGTAGCAAGGCCACCCTGTTCAATTCGCCATTCACCACCAGTCCGTTCTCGATCACATACAAAGCGATGGCCCGGTACATGGCGCCACTGTCGATGTACGTGTAATGCAGGTGATGCGCCAACTGCTTGGCCAGCGTGCTCTTACCGCAACTGCTGAAGCCGTCGATGGCGATGGTGATGCGCTTCACAGGCGGGGGATCGTGCGGCCAAGGTAGTGGGACGCTAGATCATGTGGACATGTGTCCCCGCCTTCGCGGGGATGACACATGTGAAAATGACCGCCTCAACCTCCAACACGGCTTAGCCGTCGACCTTCTTGAAATCCGCGAAGCGGACGGCGAGACTGATGGTATTGGAGATGCCCGCGAGGTGGAGCTGGGCAAAGCCATAGCTGATGTGGAAACGGCTCACTTTCAACCCGACACCGAAGGAGAGACCGGCGGCCCCCGGCTTATCAGCGATCACCAATTCCTGGCGGCGACGGGCGTTGTAGGCCACACGCAACATGAAGCTCTTGCTGAGCAGGACCTCCGCGCTGGGCACCAAATGCAACAAGGTCTTGTCCAGGGTGGTCACCTTGTCAACGATCACATCACCGGTCGTGGGGTCCACCACTGCGGTGGCATTGGGGTCCACATAGGTCAGGTCCCAGCGTTGCAACTGCTCCATCATCAACCCCAACCGGAACGGGGCATGCTTGAATTTGTAGGTGACGCCCAGCTGTACCTGGAAGGGCATCTTCTCACGTGTATCGGTAAAGGTTGAGGCTTGCGTGCCGATGTTGCGGAGCATGCCCGCTACCGTTAGACCGAGCTTCTTCTTGGTGAAGACGCCGCCGATGTCCAAGGCCCATGCGGAGGACTTGTACGTGTCCAAGGTGCTGGTGATGAACTTGGCATTGGCCCCGACGCTGAAGAGGCTATCGATCGGCCGCGCACCGCCCACTTGGAAGACGTACTCACCGGCATGGAACTGCCCGATTTCCGTGCCTACTTCATCGGTGCGTTTGAACGTGCCGTAATCCATGTACTGCACCGTTCCTGCCAGTGTGATCTTGCTGCTGTCCAAATGGTGCGCATACGACGCGTAACCGATGTTGATGCCCTCGAAATACGGCAGGTAGCTCAGCGAGACCTGCTTGGCCATCTCCTTGTTGAGCAGTGCCGGGTTGAAGATCCCCAGATTAAGGTCGTTGTCCTGCACGGCGATGTAGTTGCCGCCCAGGGCAGATGCGCGCGCCGAACTGGGGATATCCAACAAACGGAAAGCGGACTGGCCACCGAGTTGGGCCATCACGGCCGGACCAGCGAAGCAGAACAGGGTGAAAATGGCGGGGCGTATCCGAAATGGCATGTGCGGCTCGTGCGTGATGGGAACGCAAGATAACGGTGGCTAGTATCCGGGGTTCCTTTGACCGGAATACCTTTCCCCCATGCAACGGTCCTGGCAGGTGCTCCTGCTGTTTCTCATCCTGGTCGGTCAAGGGTGTTCAAGCTCCAACGATGTCGTGGGCCACGGGCCCTTCCAGAAAAGGAAATACCGACCGGGTTGGAGCTTGGACTTCGCCGGTCCACGGCAACATCCGGTGATCGCTGAGGTTGGCACGCCGCCTTCCGTTGAGAATGATCCGATCAGGCCTTCCCAACCTTCGCCGGTTTTAGATATCTCCTTTGATAGTGCTTCGACCGAGGTAACGGCATCATCCCTTTCGGCCAGCCTCATTGAGCCGCCGATCTTGACGCAACAGGAAACTCGGACCTCGTCACCTCTACCGATCACCGCCGAACTGACCGTGCCAATAACATCTGCCAGCCGCTATGCACCGGAACGTACGGATAGTGGAGAACCGCGCCGTTGGAACCGCATGGCCTTGGTCTCGGGGGGCTTCCTGCTCCTGGCCGTGCTCGTTGCTGCTTTAGGCGGAGGAGGGATCATCGGATACATCTTCAGCTTTTCAGTGATCACCGGCTTGATCGGCCTTATCCTGGCGATCAAGCACAACGAACGTGGCAAGGGCATTGCCATCGCAGCCATCGCCTTTCCACTGGCCGTTCTTGCCTTGGTGATCGCCGCCTTGAACTCCGCATGGTGATCACGTGCCAGGGAAGAGCAACGATCCATCGCCATAACTGAGGAAGCGATAACCGCTGTTCATGGCGTGCTCGTAAACGCGTCGCCAGTCCGGGCCGATGAATGCCGCCACCAGCAGCAACAGTGTGCTCTGGGGTTGGTGAAAGTTGGTGACCAAGGCATCGGCCATCCGGAACGTGTAGCCTGGAGCGATGAGCAGTTTAGTCGTTCCGGATAGCACTGTGTTGTCCGACGCATCGTTGTTCGATGTCCTAACGCGCAGTTGATCGATGACGATCCGTAAAGCGTCGGATGCAGTTGGGAGCTCAGTGCCTGCATGGCTGTATGGTTCCCACTGATCGATGTCCAGCTCCTCTCCCGCCCTGCCTTGCATGAGCATGACGCCGTGCCAATAGATGCTCTCCAACGTGCGCAAAGCCGTAGTACCGACAGGAATGATCGGTCCTTTCGCTTTCTGCGCAAGCAAAGCCACCAGGGTTGCCAAGGAGATACGCACCTGTTCCGAATGCATGGCGTGATCGGCCATGGTCGTACTCTTCACCGGAAGGAATGTACCTGCACCCACATGGAGCGTCAGCCTTGCGGTTGAAACTCCCTTGCTCTTCATCCGATCCAGGACCTCAGCGCTGAAATGCAGGCTGGCCGTGGGGGCCGCAACCGATCCATTGTGCTGCGCGAACACGGTATTGTAACGGGCATCATCCTCTCCCTGTGCTTCGCGCCGCATGTAAGGCGGCAAGGGAACAGAACCGAAGTGGTCCAGTTGCTCAATGAACGGGGAACCATCGTCCCAACGGAATTCGATGAGGTGCTCGCCATTGCGCAGTTCAATGCGTTCGGCGCGAAGCGTTCGTCCACCGTTCACATGCACCAGTTCCTCGCCTTTCCAGCGTTTGGCGTTGCCCATGAAACACCACCAACGCGATGCGTTCCGGTCCAGTAAGGCTTGCTCGATGGGTCGTTGCGCCTCGGGTGAAAGGACCATGCATTCCAACGCTGCACCGGTGGAACGCTGGAACCCGATGCGCGCATGCACGACGCGGGTGTCGTTCAAAACGACCAAGGCACCTTGGGGAAGCTCATCCGGCAGGTCGCGGAAGTTCCTATCCGTGATCACGCCATCGCGGAAGACCAGCAGTTTGCTGGCATCACGTTCAGTCAACGGATGTTGCGCAATACGATGTTCTGGAAGATCGTACGTGAAATCGAAGATGGAAAGGTCGCTCGGGTGCATTGGATCGACAGAGGAAAGAGCACTGGCCGAACGTTCCGCTCCCATTGATGCAGGATCGGTCACGTCCATGGATCCGCCAGTATCACATTCGGGAGATCAGCGAAGAGTGTGCAATGGCGAAGCACCGCGCAACTCACTGCTTGACCACTTCACCCACCGAGGTACGACCGGCTTGCTCCAATCGCAGATGGTACATCCCAGCGGCCCAATCGCTTGTTCCAATGGAAATGATCCCGCCGCCTGCCTGCTTGTTCGAGAACACGATCCTTCCGGTGATGTCCGTGACACTGATCTGCACCGGTGCGCCTGGCTCTGTCATCACGTTCAACTCGGAAGTGACCGGGTTCGGCCATGTGATCAATTCAACGTGTTCCAGATCAGCGATGCTGTTCAGACCAAGCACCTCTTTTACCGCACGGTAAGCGTTGATCTTTCCAGCACCCCACCGCGTGCTCCCACCTTCGGGTATCACACCGGTACTGGAATCGATGATCGGGTTGTTCTTGATGGCTTCCTTGATCTCCTCGGCAGTAAGCGTTGGATCCGCCTGGAGCATGAGCGCAACAACACCGGTCGTTGCCGGTGAAGCCATGCTGGTTCCCGATATGCGCACGAAGGGATAGGTACGGCCTTGGAAATCGACGGTGGCTATGGCCACGTAATCCTCATCCGTGAACGAACTGAAGGAGGAGGCCACATTGACCCCCGGCGCTGCGATGTCCGGTTTGATCCGCTCATCCAACGTTGGCCCGAAGGATGAGAACGGGGCTATTGCACCACCGGCGACCGTGCCACCACCCGTGAGGTAGTTGGAACTGTACGCGGCGACGCTGATCAGGCTTTGGGTACACGCCGGTTCGCTGATGCCATATTGTTTGTTGCCGGTTGTCCAACCCGTTTGCGCCGATTGGAATTCCTGTCCCCAGTTGCCCACATCATTGGTCAACTCCGTGACATTCCAGAAATGCACACGACCAGATGGCGCGGTCGCCTTCAACGCTACTTTCAGCAAAGGGCTCCTGTTCTTGGCGCGCAGACGGAAATGCGGCCTCCCGTTCAACGGATGCGCAGCTTCGGAAGTGAGGTTGAAGTAGACGGTGTCCGATCCAATGATCAACGATGAATCGAGGTAGGCTTGCTGCGTCCCGGTATTGTACCAAGGTGTCTCCAGTTGCACCTGGTTGGCATTGTTGGTCACGACCAGCCCGGCGGAGAACTCCTGACCCGCTTCACCCCACATGCTGATGCTCTGGCCCCACATCTTGGGATGCGCACTGTAGGGATAGAACTGGATGCGCGAGTGCAAAGTGTCGGAAGTGAAGTCCTTGCGGATATGGAAATTGATGTCCCCATTGTTCCCGCCGGAATTCACGAACACGACGCCTTCGGAGGAGAATTGATCGATGGCCTGGCTGATGAGCGAATTACCGTCCAACGTACCGATGTAGTAAAGGCCCCAACTCATGTTGATGACCAGGCGCTTCTCATCCTGCTCAGCGATGCCCTGCATCCAGGCGAATGCATCCAGCACGGCAGCCGCATCGACCAGGAAGGTGCAGAACAGGTATTTCGCTTCGAAGGCCACACCACGGTAGGGCGTTCCAGCTCCGCTTCCTCCGGCGATTCCGGCCACATGCGACCCGTGCGTGGCGTAGCTGTAGATGTTGGCGGTGTCCGAACCAGTGGCAAGCAGATCCTCGGTCGTGGTCAACTCGGTGCCGTAGCCATACTCCGCAGGGCTGGGACCCGATTGCCGGTAATGGTCCCACGCCGCACGCACGCGCGTTTCGGCAAGCGTGGTGTCGTAGAACATCGGATGGGTGTAGTCGAAGCCCCAGTCCGTGATGCCGATCAAAACGTCCTTGCCGGTGTAGGCCTGCGGAAGATCGATGCCGCGCACGACGCTGTCCGCATGGATGGACCAGATCACGTTGTTGAGGTCCGGCTTGACCTTTCCCGCCAGTTCCACATAGTCCAAGCCGACCAAGTCGTACACGACATCCAAGTGTTGTGCATCGATCCGCAGTGAAACGATATTGCCTTTGCGCGAACCCCAGTATACCGGACTACCCTCCACTTGTGTACCGTCGAACGCGCCATTCGCCTTCCCGAGAAAGCCGACCATGCAGCGGCCGTGGATCAAGGCAGTAGGATAATAACCCTGGGTCTCTTCCGTCAGTTTCGCCGCATCTGGGTAGCGTTGAGCAAGAGCCGACAACGCGTTCAGGTCGGCGCGCGTGGTGGCGGGCATGCTGACCTGCGCCTCAACACTTGCGGTGAGCAGAAAGAATGATAGTCCGAAGTAGCGAAGGGCCATGGCAGGAGGAAGTATCCTGCCAAGGTACACCGCCCGAACTTCACCGGATCGCCTTGGGAGCGCGCAGGAGCACATTCGCCGCTTCACTGAACTCCATCCTTCTTCTTCTCCAAAATGAAGTTGCCCTTCCTTTCCACAGCCATTGGGTCTACCACCATGCGCTCGTTGAAACTGCGCAAGAACCACATCAGTCGCTCGTATGGCTCCAGTGCAAGGAAAGCACGCTCACGCTCGGTGTTCAGTTCGTCCTTCGTACCGAATCGGATGCGCTCGTCCATGGTCCATGCCTCAGGCCACCTTCAGCGCGTTCTCCACCTTTTCCTTGAGCAGGGCGTGCTTCACCACCTCGATCATCTCGGTGACGTAGGTGAACTTCATGCCCTTGGTGTAGCGCGCGTCGATGTCCTCGATGTCCTTGCGGTTGTCGGCGCTGAGGATGATCTCCTTGATACCGGCGCGTTTCGCGGCGAGGATCTTTTCCTTGATGCCACCCACCGGTAGCACACGGCCGCGCAGGGTGATCTCGCCGGTCATCGCGGTGAACTTGCGCACCTTCTGCTGCGTGAAGGCGCTTGCAATGCTGGTGAGCATGGTGATGCCCGCGCTCGGTCCATCCTTCGGCGTGGCGCCTTCCGGCACGTGGACGTGGACGTTCCAACGCTTGAATACCTCGTAGTCGATGCCGATGATCTCGCTGTGGCCCTTGAGGTATTCCAACGCGAGTACGGCGCTCTCCTTCATCACATCGCCCAGGTTACCGGTGAGCGTGAGCTTGCCTTCGCCCTTGGTGATGCTGGTCTCGATGAAGAGGATGTCACCACCCGTCGGGGTCCATGCAAGACCGGTGACAACACCAGCAACATCGTTGCCTTGGTACTTGTCGCGTGCATGGCTGGGGCCGTAGATCTTCACGAGATCATCGATCCCGATGGTGACGCTATGCTTCTCCTTCAGCGCGATCTGCTTGGCGCGGTAGCGCACCAATTTGGCAATGCGCTTCTCCAAGGTGCGAACGCCGCTTTCATCGGTGTATTGATCGATGATCGCTTCGAGCAGACCGGGTGCCAACTTGAGCTGCTTCGGCTTGATGCCGTTCTCCGTGTACTGCTTCGGTAGCAGGTGACGGATCGCGATCTCCAGCTTCTCCTCCTGGGTGTAGCCGTTCACCTCGATCACTTCCATACGATCACGCAAAGCGGGATGGATGGAACTGAGGGAGTTCGCTGTGGCCACGAACATCACGCGGCTCAGATCGTAATCGATGTCCACGAAGTTGTCGTGGAAGGTGCTGTTCTGTTCGGGATCCAACACTTCCAGCAACGCACTGGCAGGATCGCCGTGGAAGTCCTTGCCCACCTTGTCGATCTCGTCGAGTACGAAAAGTGGATTGCTCGTACCGGCCTTCTTCAGGCTTTGGATCAAGCGGCCGGGCATGGCACCGATGTACGTACGGCGGTGTCCCCGGATCTCACTCTCATCGTGCAGGCCACCGAGGCTCATGCGCACGTACTTACGACCGAGCGCTTCGGCCATACTCTTGCCCAAACTGGTCTTGCCCACGCCGGGAGGGCCGTACAACAGCACGATCGGCGCTTTCATGTCCCCCTTCAGTTTCAACACGGCGAGGTGCTCGATGATGCGCTCCTTCACCTTGTCCAAGCCGAAGTGGTCGCGGTCCAGGATCTTCTGCGCGTTCTTCAACTCGAACTTGTCGTTGCTGTATTCGCCCCACGGCAGTTCCAGCAGGAGTTGCACGTAGTTGTACTGCACACTGAATTCCGCGCCGGCCGGGTTCATGCGTTGCAGCTTCAGCAATTCCTTGTCGAAGATCTCGCCCACTTTTGCGCTCCACTTCTTCTTGTCTGCCTTCGCGCGCATCTCCTCCAGCTCGGTCTCGATGGGGTTGCCACCGAGCTCGTCCTGGATCGTCTTCATCTGCTGGTGCAGGAAGTACTCACGCTGCTGGCGGTCCACCTCCGTTCGCACCTTGCTCTGGATCTCGTTCTTCATCTGGAGCATCTGCAGCTCCTTCGTCAAATGCGCGAGCAAGAGACTCGCCCGTTCGCGCAGGTCGGCGACCTCGAGCATCTTCTGCTTCTCGGCCACTTCGGCGTTCATGTTGCTGCTGATGAAATTCACCAGGAAGCTCGGGCTGTCGATGTTCTTCAGCGCGAACTGGGCCTCGGTCGGGATGTTCGGGCTTTGCTTGATGATCTCACCGGCAAGGTCCTTCAACGAGCTCACCAAGGCGTGGAAGCTCTTGTCATCCTTCGCCGGGCGGATCTCCTCGAACTCCTTCACGCTGGCGGTGAAGTAGGGATCCAGCTTTACCATGTCGAGTACCTCGAAGCGCTTCTTGCCTTGGATGATCGCCGTGGTGCTGCCATCGGGCATGCGCAACATGCGGATGATCGTTGCGATAGTGCCGATCTTGTTGAGGTCCTCCGCGCGCGGCTCCTCGATCTGGCCGTCCTTCTGGCTCACGACGCCGAGCGTCTTGTTGCCGCGGTACACGTCCTGGATCAGGCGGATGCTGCGGTCGCGACCAACGGTGATGGGGATGACGACCCCGGGGAACAGTACTGTATTGCGAAGCGGGAGAATGGGCAGTTCAGGCGGCGTTGTCTCCGCGTTCATCTGCTCTTCATCCTCGGCGGTGATCAGGGGAATGAGTTCGGTCTCGTTCTCGATCTGCTCGGAACTGAAAAGCTTGTCTGAATGAAGGATGTCGTTCATCGACGGGTTGGCCAGATTGTCAGGTTGCAAAGATACCCTGACCGTAGCGCCTTTGGAAGACGCGGTTTTCAACAGGGAGTGGCCTCCCTTGCCAAGCATCGTGCCGTAGGTAGACGTGTGACAGATGGGCAGGATTCGATTAGCTGATGTGGCAATTAGCCAATTAGCGAATAAACGACCACCGTCTTGGAAGCCGCAGGGGCCCTTCGTTCCTCAGGAGACCCGGCGAAGGTTTGATTTGCGTTCTTCGGAGGTGAATGGTCGCTATCCAAATCACATTAGTACTTGTTACTTACTTGCGCTTGAACAATTCATACCGGTCGCCACCCTCATCTGCCACCCAAGTAAAAAGGACAATGGAATCTTCCCGGTGATCAAGAATCAGGCTATTCCTTGACGAGCCTGCTCCGAAGCTCACTTTCGTAAACTTCAAGTCAACACACCATTTTCCGTTATGTTGGGCTATTGCCCAAGACCCTACACCACTAAAGCTAACAGGGGTGTCAATCATTCTGATAAAGAAAGCCGTTGGTACGGAATCTGCGGACATCGAGCCATTCGGAGATAATGTGACGGTTGCACCATCTGCTGATTCCCACGTACCTAACAGCTCATCCTCGATAGGCTGAGGGCCAGCACAAGAGCACATAAGTATGCTCAGCACTAGTGCGGTGAAATAGCTCGATGTTCTCATCTGTATACTTCCGCAGGCACCTACCTCAGGATCCTGCGCATAGCCGGTCTATCGTTGCGCAGCATCCGCATGCGCCATTCCGAAAACATGCCGCAAGACCGCTTCGTCGATCACCGTGAGCGGAATGTGGCGCCGTTCCATCACCACCCGTGCGGTGGATAGGGCGCGTTCGATATCGTAGGTCTCGAAGCCATTGGCGCCACCCCAGGAGAAACCGGGGATGTGCTTCGGTGGAAAGCCGCCACCGAAGACGTTGGCCGCTACGCCCACGACCGTGCCCGTGTTGAACATGGTATTGATGCCGCTCTTGCTGTGGTCGCCCATCAGCAGGCCGCAGAACTGGAGGTCCGTGGCGATCTGCTTTCCTTCCGCATAGCTCCAGACCTGCACGTTGCCGTAGGTGTTCTTCAGGTTGCTGGTATTGGTGTCGGCGCCGAGGTTGCACCATTCGCCCAGCACACTATTGCCCAGGAAACCGTCGTGGCCCTTGTTGCTGTAGCCGGTGATCACGCTATTGCTCACTTCACCACCCACCCTGCTCTCCGGTCCGAACGCCGATGGGCCATAGACCTTCGCGCCCATTTTGATCACCGCATGATCGCCCACCACGATGGGACCGCGAAGCATGCAACCTTCCATGACCTCCGCGCCTTTGCCAATGTAGATGGGTCCGCCCTTGGTGTTGAGGATGCTCGCCTCCACCACGGCGCCTTCTTCCAGAAAGATCAGGTTGGGATCGCCCACCACCGTGTTCATGGGCCCTAATAGCGCCGAACGCCGGCCTTCTGTCAAGAGATTGAAGTCATGCTCAATGGCCTTGCCGCATTGCTGGAACAGGTGCCAGGGCCGCACGAAACGGATCACTTCACCGGTGAAGGCCACGTTGCGCAAGTACGTTGGGGGTGCGGACCAATCACCGACCGCAGGATGCCCCTTCCCTTCAGATCCGAATGCAAGAGATCGTCCTTCGTGCACCAACACATCGCCGGGGCGAAGGTCCATGACGGCACCGACCAGTTCATCCGTGGGGAACAGGGATCCATCCACTTCAAAGATCGCCTGCTCGATGGGTAGCGGAAACGCTGCGCTGAGGTATGCTTCCGTACGATATCCAACACCCAAACCGCTGCGCACATACCATCCTTCTGCAATGCGCAAGATCCCGGGCCGCAGTTGAGCGACGGGGCGCGTGAAGGTGAGTGGCTGCAGGTGCTGGTGCAGACCAGCGTCCGAAAGGATGATGGACATGAGGGCGAAGTTATTCCGAACCTACCCGATCGGCACCCTTGGCCTAACGCGGAGGTACAGATCCTGATACCCTTGTCGGATCAAGCGATGAAGAACCCGCAGATCCAATACGCGATCGCTGCCAACGCGGCGCTGACCGGGATGGTGAGGATCCACGCCCAGAGCAAACGCACCGTTACGCCCCAACGTACCGCGCTAAGGCGCTTGGTGGCACCCACACCAATGATGGCACCGGTGATGGTATGCGTGGTGCTGACCGGAATGCCCAACTGCTCGGTCATGTACAAGGTCATGGCACCGGCGGATTCGGCGCATACACCTTCCAAGGGGGTCACTTTGGTGATACGGGTACCCATGGTCTTCACGATCTTCCAACCACCGCTCAACGTGCCGAGCCCGATCGCGGTGTAGCAAGCGAGCGGCACCCAAGCGTCCATGTCGGTCAGGCTCTCTTTTTTGCCCGATGCGACCAAGGCCACCATGATGATCCCCATGACCTTTTGGGCATCGTTGCCACCATGGCCGATGCTGAAGGCCGCGGAACTGAGCAACTGCAACTTCTTGTAGAGGTTGGCGGTACGCGAGGCACTGGGCGCTCGTGTCATATCCCAGATATAGGCCGCACAGAACACCAAGGCGAAGAGCGCAAGCGCGATGCGGAGCCCATCGTTCTTCAGCACGAACACGCACGTGATCGTCGTGACCACGGCAATGAGCAACAGCCGGAACCACAGCTTCTGCACCAGGGTGACAAGCGTGATGAAGATGGAGATGACCATGCCCACCAAGGGTGCCAGGAAGATGAATGCGGCGATGAGGCCGACCTTCTCAATGTTGATGCTTTCGATATCGAACCCTGCACCGGTAAGCGCTGCGCCTGCGAAGCCACCGATGAGGGTGTGTGACGAACTGCTCGGGATCCCGTACCACCAGGTGAGCAGGTTCCAGGTGATGGCCGCGATGAGGCCAGCAAGCACGACACGCAGCGTGATATAGTCCTCGTTGACGGTCTTCGCCACCGTGTTGGCCACATGGTGATCGCTGAAGATGAAGTAGGCGATGAAGTTGAAGGCCGCAGCCCATATCACCGCTTGGAACGGTGTAAGCACCTTGGTGCTGACGATGGTGGCGATGGAGTTGGCCGCATCGTGGAAGCCGTTGATGTAATCGAACACCAAGGCCAGGACAATAATGACGATGAGCAACGTCATGCCCTCACGCGTACTTCAGCATGATGGACTCGATCACGTTCCCCACGTCCTCGCACTTGTCCGTTGCGAGTTCCAAGGTGGAATAGATGTCGCGCATGCGGATCAATTGGATCGGGTCCTTCTCGTTCGCAAAAAGACGTTGGATCGCCTTGTCGTACACTTCGTCAGCCTCGTTCTCCATGCTGTTGATCCGCACCACGAATTCGCTGTTCCCACCGGTCTTAGCCATGGTGCGCAATCCCTGCACCGCCATCTGTACGATCTTACACCCCTCATTCACCAGCCGTGCGAGTTCCCTGCACGTTTCGTCCGGCTTACCGATCCCGAAGAGATCGAGGTTCTTGGCGGAGGCCAGGATGAAATCGGCTACATCGTCCAACGCGGAGGCTAGATAGTGGATGTCCTCTCGATCGATGGGTGTGATGAAGTTGCGGGCCAGGTCCGTAAAGATGGTGTGCGTCAGATCGTCGTTCGCATGCTCGGCGATCTCCAGGCGTTCCACCAAGGCCTCGCGTTGCGATCCGGGCTCCAAGGTCATGACGACCATCAGGTCCTCGGACATCTTCAACACGTTCGCAGCGGACGCTTCGAAGTGGTAGAAGAACACGCGGTCGCGCGGTTTGAAGATGTTGAGCAGGTTGTCCAGTGCCATGGGGTGCGATCTTGCGGGGCCAAATGTACCCGGCTGTTCCACAGGACAAGGTAGGCTGAAGCAGGCTTAACCTTCGCTTAACATGGGGACGTGTACTGCATCCGCCTATTGGGACCTCCGCCCATTGCTCATCTTCGACCCATGATCTACGAATTCAACAGCTATCGTCCAGTGGTCCATCCTTCGGCCTTCGTTCATCCGCAGGCGGTGGTCACGGGGAATGTGATCATCGGAAGGGATGTCTACATCGGTCCCGGTGCCGCGCTGCGTGGTGATTGGGGCGAGATCATCGTGAGCAACGGTTGCAATGTGCAGGAGAACTGCACCATCCACATGTTCCCAGGTGTCACGGTGCGGTTGGAGGAGAGTGCACACATCGGGCATGGTGCCATCATCCACGGCGCACATGTGGGCCGCAATTGTCTGGTGGGCATGAACGCGGTGCTGATGGACAATGTGGAACTGGGCGATGAGTGCGTGGTGGGTGCCCTTTCGTTCTTGCGGGCGGATTCCATCTGGCCCGCGCGCAAGGTGATCGTAGGCAACCCGGCCAAGATCGTGAAGGATGTGACCGACGAGATGATCGCGTGGAAAACACAAGGCACACGGCTTTACCAGCAACTGCCAGGTGAATTACACGCGACCTTGAAGATCTGTGAGCCGCTGCGCGAGGTGCCGAACCATCGAGAGCCCATCACGACGCGTTACAAGACTTGGAACGAAACGCGGGAGGAGTGATCCTTAGTAGAACTTCGCTTCGATCAGCTCGCGAAGTTCCGTCAAGGTCAGCAACTCGGCCATGGGAGGAACATCCTCCGGTGCCATGAATTTGATGTGACCGATGTGCATGATCGTGTTGTACTCACCGATAGTGTGGTCCAAATACAGGAATCCCACTCCCAGGAAACGCTTGTCCTCTTCGGTGTATCCCGGCAAAAGGACAGCGACGTGGACCACCGGCTTTGCCTCATCCACGTTGTAGGCCACGCGAATGTTAGCAGGGTCGATATCCAGTCCTTGGTACACGATGCGCATTCCCTCTGGAGCGGGGCGACGGAAGCGCTCAACCCTCCAGCCGCCAATTTGCGGTGCCGCTTCAGCAAGGTCGATCACCGCCTGCACTGCTTCGCGTTTGCCATCCGCGCTTATGATGAGCACGTTGGTCCCATCCGCATCACCCATCAGTTCGGGAACGATGTGCTCGTTCACGCGCTGTATCTCCGCGGACAGTCGCTGGTAAGCCGCCATGCCCTTGGCTTGGTCGACAAGCACCACTCCCACCTCGCCTTTGTTCTTTTCGAACCAGGTCCAGAAACGCTCCTTCGGGTCCTTAGAAGAACGTTTCAACAGATCGAGCAGGCCCATGGTGTGGTGATCGGTCTCATTGATCGTCGTCCAGGTGCAGGACATGCAGCATACGATGCATCAGTGGTGTCAGGATAACCGCCACCGTACCGAGCAGCGCGATGCCACTGAACAAGGCATAGAACGAGGCGAACCACTTCGCACCGTCGCTCTGCAGTTCGCCGACCGGGCCCATGCCACCGAGGATCATGCTCGCATTGAGGAAGGCATCCACGAAGCTGAACCCAGCGAAGCCCATGTAACCCGCAACACCGATCCCCAACGAAACGGCCACGAAGACCGCCGCCGCCAACAAGAAGCGCAACTGCCGCCGGAAGAAGGCCCTCTTTGAAAGCAGTGGCTGTTTGCGGTGCTCCAACATGTGGCCAAGGTATCGCGGATCAACATGCGTTGGTTGACCGAGCACACCCTTCGCTTCCGGTAGGACCACTACCGCTGGGGATCTTCGCGCAGCAAACGCGCTTCACCGTGAAAGGCCCCTGGACCATCGTCCTTCTGCTCCTCTCCAATGTCTTCATGACCTTGGCCTGGTACGGCCATCTGCGCTTCAAGGACTTCTCCTGGGGCAGGAGCCTTGGTCTCTTCAGCGTGATCCTGATCAGTTGGGGACTGGCCTTCTTCGAGTACGTTCTGCAAGTGCCCGCGAACCGCATGGGCCACATGAGCAACGGTGGTCCGTTCACCTTGGTGCAATTGAAAGTGATCCAGGAAGTGATCACGCTCGTGGTGTTCGCCGTGTTCAGCGCCATCGCCTTCAAGAACGAAGCCTTGCGCTGGAACCATGCGTTGGCCGGTGTCCTCCTCATCGCCGCGGTATGGCTCGTCTTCAAGAAATAAGGCATGCATTTCCCCCTGTTCGGTGAGTTGATCGTGATCCTTGCGCTAGCTGCGGGGATCCTGTTGCTCTTCCGACGGTTCAAGCTGCCGGGGATCCTCGGCTTCATCCTCACCGGCATGATCGCCGGTCCGCACGGCCTGGGTTGGGTGAAGGAGGTGGAAGAAGTGGAAGCACTTGCGGAGATCGGCGTGGTACTGCTGCTCTTCGTGATCGGCATGGAGTTCAGTTTGAAGAAGCTCGCCGCGTTGGGCCGTACGGTATTCATCGGGGGCAGCTTGCAAGCGGGACTGACCATCGCGGCGGTCACCGGCGTGCTCGGTGTGTTCGGCATGCGGACGGAAAGCGCGGTGTTCATCGGCTTCCTGGTCACGCTTTCCAGTACAGCGATCGTGCTGCGCCTGCTGCAAGAGAAGGGAAAGATGGATGCCACCTATGGCCGTGTGTCCACCGCGATCCTCATCTTCCAGGACATCATCGTGGTGCCCATGATGTTGGTGACGCCGCTGCTCGCGGGTAAGAGCAATGACATCGGCGGTGATCTCCTGTGGCTGCTCGGCAAAATGGTCGTGCTGATGGTGGCCGTTTACGTGAGCGGTCGTTTCATCGTACCACGACTATTGCGTGCTGCAACAAAAGGCAAGGGCAATGAACTATTCGTGATCACGATCGTGGTGATCTGCTTCGCCGCAGCGTTCGCCACGCAGGCGCTCGGCCTTTCACTGGCGCTGGGTGCGTTCTTCGCAGGTTTGGTGATCAGCGAGACGGACCACGCCTACCACGCGACCGGGATCGTGCTGCCGTTCCACGAGCTCTTCATGAGCTTCTTCTTCGTCAGCATCGGCATGTTGGTGGACCTGGAGCAGTTCATCGATGCCCCGGTGCTCATCATTGGCCTCACCCTCGGACTGATCGTGTTGAAGGTGCTGACGTCGTTGATCGCGGTGTGGGTCTTGCGCTATCCTCTTCGCACCGCGTTGCACAGCGCCCTTGCCTTGTTCCAGCTGGGTGAATTCGGCTTCATCCTCGCGATCCCCGGTTTGCAGATGGGCTTGTTGAGCGAAGAGCACTACCAGATCTTCCTCTGCGTAAGCATCCTGAGCATGGGCGCCACACCCTTCATGCTGGAATACTCCGACCGCATCGTGCGTCGGGTCTTCCTCTCCTTCGTGCCGGTAAGTGTGAGCCGTCGCCTGGACAGCTTGATGCGGGTGAAGCAGGAACAAGAGAAGAGCATCGGGAAGGTGCTGAAGGACCATATCGTGGTGATCGGCTTCGGGCTGAACGGACAGAACGTGGCCAACGCAGCGATGGATGCTGGGATCCGCTGCGCCGTGGTGGAAGAAGATCCGGACCTGGCACGCAAGGCACAGCTGGTCGGACTTACCGTCCTCGTGGGTGATGCCACGAATACCCACTTGTTGGAACAAGCACACGTGGAACGCGCCCGGGTCGTCGTCGTGGCGATCAGTGATGCACCACAGACGTTGAAGATCGTGGCCGGTGTGCGTTCGCTATCCTCCACTGCGCACATCATCGTGCGCACACGCTACGTCAAGGATATCCAGTCCAATTTCGATGTCGGTGCCAACGAGGTGATCCCCGAGGAATTCGAGACCAGCATCGAGATCTTCCACCGTGTTCTGCGGAAATACCTCGTGCCGGAAGCAAAGATCCAGGCCCTCGTCGCCAGCATCCGGAGCGATCACTATGGCATGCTCCGTGGCACGACCGGTAATCGCGTGCGCAAGAAGGAAGAGCCGTTGAAGATCCCCGGTCTGGAGATCGCCACGCTTCCGGTAAGTCTTGGGCGTGGCAAGGTCGTCGGGAAAACCGTCGCCGAGATCGCCTTGCGCGAGAAGTACGGGATCACTGTGCTGGCGATCCGCCGAGGTGAGCGGTACATCACCAACGTGAACGGCGAAGCCCGGATCCTGACCGACGACCTGCTCTACCTGCTGGGGTCGCCGGAGAACATCGTGAAGCTGGACCACGACCTGCGCTGAAACCCTGCGCCCCATCGCTGCGTTGCAAGGCTCTCCCATGCCACCTGCGAACGAGAGCCGTTTTTCGGAAGACCACATCCTGCTCGTGGATGATGAGGACGATTGCAACTTCGTAACGAAGCTCGTCCTCAAGAAGGCCGGACATACCGGCAAGCTCACCTGTTTCACCTCCGCGGAGGAGGCCCTGGAATTCCTCCGCGAGCAGGCCGAGCGACCGGATATCATGTTCGTGGACATCAACATGCCCAAGATCACCGGCTTCGACATGCTGGCGACCTGTGAGTCGGAAGGGTTGTTACCGAACGGGCACACGTCCGTGGTCATGTTCTCGTCCAGCAACAGGCCGGCGGACCTTGAAAAAGCACTCTCCTTCCGATCGGTCATCGGCTACGTTGAAAAGGCACTGAGCATAGAGAGCTTTGAGCGTGTTTCGGCGGATCACAAACGCCTTCGCTCGGCTTAGCTTTAGGAACTCTCCCATGAAAAAGATACTCATCATCGAAGACGAGACCATCATCTCCTTCGGATACCGCCTGCAGTTGGAACGCATGGGATTCGAAGTGATCGGTACCGCACGCAGTTCCGAGGAAGCGGAAGAACAATTGGCCAGGGAAACACCGGACCTGATCATCATGGACATCTACCTGAAAGGCCCGAAGACCGGCTTGGAACTGGCCCAGGAGATCCATGCGCGCAAGCCCATACCCGTCCTCTTCCTCACCGCCAGTACGAAGCCCGAAGTGATCGCGCAGATCGGGGCCTTGAAGGATTGCCAGTACCTGAGCAAACCGATCAATGCGGACAGCCTGGAGGATATGCTGCAACGGTTCGTGCGCCAACCCAGCTGAACCCGCCGATGAAGGTCAACGCTGAGCAAGCTGAACGCCTGCATCGCTTCGCGCATGACCTGCGGAACCGATTGATCGGTCTGCACCAAGCCCTTGAACAGCTCCGCCAGACGCCATCGGAAGGCGATCGTGATGAATTCGCCCTGTTCGGCGAACAGCAGTACTTCAAGGCGCTCCGCGAAGTGGAAAGCGTTCTGGACGACCTCGGTGTGGAACGTGGCGCAACCAAGCCGGTGACCGAGCCCGTTGATCTTGGTGATCTGGTCCGCAAGCACGCGGAGAATCTTCGCTTCCGGTACGAACGAAAACAGCAGCCCTTCATCTTTGAGTTGGCCGA
>Ga0075163_10004074_pt1 | contig 19602 bp, 18 predicted proteins | sample JI1023141ADNA_FD_71478 | JGI IMG/M metagenome (GOLD analysis project Ga0075163, IMG submission 71478) | Wastewater effluent complex algal communities from Wisconsin, to seasonally profile nutrient transformation and Carbon sequestration -... | ecosystem: Engineered > WWTP > Effluent > Algae...
CCAATGGTTTGCAGCATTTCGGCTGCTTCATTTTCATCGGGACCAATATGTCGCTGGATAAATTCACGATGTTGCTTTTCGAAAAGATTCATATAATATTTTTTGCAGGCTTTAATGTTGCCGTGCCAAGGCACCAAACAACGGAAATGGCAATACGCCAATGCTGGTTAACAATCCGCCGCAAATTTACGATAACCGCCTAATATTTGATAGCTGTAAGTTCTTTAGTTTTGTTCTGTGGAAAAATGTAGAATAATTATAATGTTATATTTCAACAAATGATGCAAAACATCCTTCAGAACTGGCAAAAGAAGTCGGCCGACCACCAGAAACAATACAAACAGTTCCTGGCCAAAGCCGATAAGAACAAGGTTTTGAAATTATTGCCCGACCTGGATGAAGAAGCCTTTGAAAAGGTTAATTGCCTTGATTGTGCGGCCTGTTGCCGGAATTATTCACCCCGGTTTAAGACACCCGATATCAAAAGGATTGCTAAGTTTCTCAGCATGAAGGAAGGTGCTTTTATTGAAAAATACCTGTTGCTTGATGAAGATGGAGATTATGTAGTGAACAGCAAGCCCTGTCCGTTCCTGGGTGCCGATAATTATTGCAGCATTTATGAAAACAGGCCCTCTGATTGTGCCCGTTTCCCATATACAGCCGAGGATGTACTTTTAAAAAGACCCCAGCTGACTCAGAAAAATTCAACTTTTTGTCCGATTGTATATTTCGTTCTGGAGAATTTAATAAAAACGATGAAATAAATTATCCGCCATTCAGTTCTTCCCAGGCGGCCGACAATGGTTTTTCAATCCCGCTACCTTTCCATTCGGGTGAACCGGGGATTTCCGGCGATTTTAAAAATTCCTGTTTCGTAAAGCCGGATTTAATGGCTGCTTCGGTAAAGATCAGTACATTCTTAAGATAATCGCGGAATGCCAGCAGATCTTCTTTTTTGCATACCACATCATAATCAGCTCCGGCATGACCGCATACATATTTTGTTTTTTTGCTGAAAGTTCCGACTGCTGTTTCAAGATTCGTTATCCAGCTGGCAATATTGGCGCCTGCAGATTTATCAATATTCGGATGACGCCTGTTGAATAAAAGATCACCAGTATGTACAATGTTCTCTTTCTCAAAATGCACCCAGCTGTCACCGTTAGTATGGCCGGCTCCGAAATAATACAGGCAGATTTTTTCTTTTCGAATCGATTCACACCAGATATTGGTGTACACCTGATCGGGATATAATTGCAGGGATTCTTTCTGATTTTTAATGGCTACTTTCTCCTGGTTCGCTTTGCTGTTGGCATGTGCCAGTACATGGGGCACCAGGTCTTTAAATGCAATATTGCCCGATGTATGATCCTGATGATGATGCGTATTGATCAATAACCGGAAAGGATCCGTTGATTTTTTCTTTAATTCATCTACCAGGTGCGCTGCTGTATCGGGGAACTGGGCATCTACTACCACGATTCCTTCTTTGGTAAACTTAAAGAGAATGGTTCCACCTTTTTCGGTGAAGATGCCTGTCTTTTCAGAAAGCATGGTGATTTTATAGGCAGGATCGGCGAGCAATGCAGCCAGACTTTCATGGCCGAATAATGCAAGGCTGCCCAATGTGAAACCGGAAGTTTTTAAAAATGATCTGCGTTGCATCGGACTTTTATTTGTGATTAAAAGTTACTGAATAAAATCTATAATCAGTATTCCATTTTTCTCAACGCAGGTGCTTTGAACCAGGTTGCAATCACAACGGCGATTGTCATACAACCACCAAATATTACCGAAGGAACAATGCCCATAATTTTTGCCGCCACACCACTTTCAAATTGTCCTAGTTCATTGGAAGAATTGATGAACATACTGTTGACCGACATCACTCTTCCTCTCAATTCATCGGGCGTTTTCAATTGCAGAATTGTTCCTCTTACAATAACACTCACGCCATCCATACAACCGCTGATGAGCAGGGCTGCAAAGGAAAGCCAGAATAATTTTGATAAGGCGAAAATGATGATACAGATACCAAAACCAGCCACCGCAAAGAACAGGATACGTCCCTGGTTATTTTGCAATGGCCTGATGGTAAGATAAGTTACTGTGATGATGGCTCCGATATCGGCAGCAGCATTGAGCCAGCCGAAACCGATCGGGCCGATGTGCAGGATATCTGTTGCAAATACAGGTACCATCGCAACCGCACCGCCAAAAAGCACGGCAAACAAATCGAGCGACAATGCTCCCAGTATTTCTTTGGTACGGAAAACATATTCAATTCCTTCCTTTACACTCTGCCAGGTTTTCTTACTAACAGTAACGAGTACGGGCTTTGGTTGAAGTTTATTCAATAATATAAATCCGGTTAACACCAGACCTAAAATCACATAGAATGTATGATGTATGCCAAGCCAGGCAATGCAGAATCCACCAACGGCATGACCAACAATTGAACCTACAAGCCAGGTTGCAGAACTGATCGCAGCTGCTGAAGGAAGCATCGCTTTCGGAACAACCTGTGAAATCATAGCCGAAAAAGTAGGTCCCGAAAACGCCCTGATGGCCCCTGTTAAAGCAATGACGGTAAAGATGAGAATCGCAATCGTCCAGGATTTAAAAGATTCATTTACGAGGGTTCCCGACAGAAAAATAAGTAGTCCGATGCAGCACATATACAAAACAATACAACGGAGCAACAATCTTCTTTTATCGTTCTGATCGATGTAATGACCAGCATATAAAGCCAATGAAAGGGCAGGGATGACTTCCGACAATCCTACCAATCCTAATGCAAGTGCGCTACCTGTTAACTGGTATATCCACCAGCCTATAACGGTACCGGTCATTCGCAGTCCCATGATGAAAATAAAACGGCCGGTAATGAAGTATTTGAATTCTTCAACCTTCAGCGGTGCATAAGGATTTCTATTCTTAGTGTCGGTTTGCAAAAAGGAGTTACTGTTTGCTCAAAGATAATTGCATTTGTTACAAGAATCAGGGCAGGGAGATATAATGTTGTCCACCTTCATATTCTTTATCAAGTGCATCAACTATAACCTGTATATGTGCTTCATTGCCCAGGAAGTCGGCGTTGGAAGCATCCACAAAAAGTGTTTTGATATTGTGTTGTTTGATATACTGTGTATAGGTTTCCTGCAATGTGAATAAATAATCATTGGGGATCGATTGTTCGTATTCACGGTTGCGTTTGCGGATGTTTTCCTGCAGTTTGTTAACCGGACTGTGCAGGTAAATCAGGATTTCTGGTTGGATGATCTGCGGATTGATGATTTCAAACAATTTCTGGTATAACCTGAATTCCTCATCGGGCAGGTTCACTTTGGCAAAAAGCAGGCATTTGGTAAACAGGTAATCGGAAATCGTTACCGACTGAAACATATCTTTGGTCTGAAGCAGGTCCTTCAACTGTTTGTATCTTTCGGCCATGAAAAACAATTCCAGCGGAAATGCGTATTGCTCCGGGCTTTCATAGAATTTGGGCAGGAATGGATTGTCTGCAAACTCTTCCAGTATCAGCCTTCCATTGTAATGTTTACTCAGTATATGAGCAAGGGTGGTTTTTCCGGCGCCTATATTCCCTTCAATCGTAACAAAATTGTATTTCATTTCGGCTGCAAAATAAGTGGAAAGCAAGAAAGGCGATTTAATTTTTTTTCACAGCCAGCCGATCCTTCGACCGGAGCATTAACTGGTGTATGTTTTGCCCCAAAACCGGGTGGATGAAAGAAGGCGAAAGTTCATTCAATGGGACAAGCACAAAATTTCTTTCCTGAATAAGCGGGTGGGGAAGCGTCAACAGGGCTGTCTGGCAGATTTCCTTGTTAAAAAATAAAATATCAATGTCGATGATCCTCGGGTCATTTTTTTTATCCCTTATCCTGCCCATTTTAGCTTCAATGGAAAGAATACAATGCATGGTTGCTGCTGCATCCAGTTTTGTTTCCACAACAATTACCTGATTAAAAAAATCGGGTTGATCTGTTTTTCCCCAGGCCTTGGTTTGATAAATACCAGATGATCTCTTGATAACACCGATTTTTTGCGCAATGTATTTTTTGGCTTTTTCGAGCTGAGCAATGGAATTCCCCAGGTTACTGCCCAGCAGCAGATAAGTTTTGTTCATCAGATACTGAATAGCCTTTTATCCGGGCGGAAGGATTTTGTTTTATGTATTTTTATTTTTTTGAATTCTTCATGCAACGGATTGATCAGAAAATTGAATTCTTCCTGAACCACTGCTGATGGTACTTTCAGCAGGGCGGATTTCTGAGATTTAATAAATTCATCGCCGATGAATCTCGTGTATGCTTCATCGGTATGCCAGTTTTTTTTGAGTTTGGATAAACTTATTTCCCGGATGCTGATGGTTTCCGGAACCTGTATATAAACAAGGTCTAAAGCAATTGAAAAATCCCTGAACTGTGCATGAACAAGCATTTCGAGTAAGGATAAAGAAATACTGCTTGCGGCATAGAGCATGGGATTGCCTTTTGAATTCCAGCGGGCGCCGTATAGTTTAGCCCCGGTTCCTGAAATATCCTGGCTGAAAGCAGTGGATGAAATTCTGTAAACAATCATGCGAATAATCCTTGTTGAATACGCAATAGGGTAGTCTGCACTTTCTGAATGCCCTCAAAGCTGGTCAGTGATTGAAGGGAAAGAGGACCATCCAATGATTCCTGTCCACGTTTCAGCCATTGATAAAACAATTCGTAAGTCCCGAAAGTCTGTTTGCCTTCCCTGAGCAATTTCTCCAGCATGCTGGCTCTTTCTGCATTGATAGGCGCAAAGATGCCATTGTTTTTTGCATAGCGCTGAAGGGTGCGTTCACTGATGTGCAGGATATCGGCCCATTCCGCTTGTGTGAAGGGAGCTTTGTCGGCTATTTTTTTAAACTCCTGGTAAGTAAAATCCTTTACCATTGGCAATGGCCTATTGCTCCCCACTGCTTTTGGCAAGGCGGTTTTCTTTTGGGGCATATTTTTTTCATTTCTTTTCATTGCGACAATTGACGTTAAAATTACGACATTTGTCGCAGCTTTCCAATTCTAAGTTTATTTGGATAGCTTTGCCCCGAAATTTTATTTACATGCAGTATAACCAGTTCAGGGCGATGTGGGCAATAACCAAAGCCAGTTTAAGGGCGATCACCCGCAGCCCTTCTGCAGTGATATTTGGTTTTGCATTCCCTTTTATATTTATCCTTGTTTTCGGATTCATCGGCAATAGTGGTGGTAAACAGTCTTTCAAACTGGTACTGGAAAAAGGTTCAGATACCAGCAACCTGATTTTTCAGTCGTTGCGCAACTCGGAACGCATTAAACTGGTTGAATACAAATCAGACCAGGAGTTGGAGCAGGATATGATCAAAGGAAGGTTAACTGGCGTACTCAGCATCCGGAAAAATGATCCGGGAGCACTGGTTCCTTATACAGTTGGACTTAAATCCACCAATTCGAGCAATGATAAATGGCCTCAGTTCAAAGCGCTGCTCGAAGGTGAGATCAACAGCATCAGCAATAAATTGTATGCTAACAGGCCCGCCTATGCGAATTTTCCTTTCGACTATCAAAAAGATGTAAAAGAAGTACGACAGTATAAAACTATTGATTTTATTCTGCCGGGTCAACTCGGATTTTCCTTGCTGAGTTCCGGCGTTTTCGGCGTTGCGTTCATGTTCTTCAATCTGCGCAATACCATGGTGCTGAAAAGATTTTTTGCCACACCGATCAGCCGTACTTTCATTATTCTGGGGGAAGGCCTGAGTCGTGTTATTTTTCAGATGATTACCGCCGTTGTTATCATTCTCGCCGGTTATTATCTTTTCGGATTTACACTGATCAATGGCGTACAGACTTTCTTTGAAATGCTGCTATTGAGTTTTATCGGGTTATTGGTGTTCATGGGATTTGGATTTATTGTAAGCGGACTGGCAAAGAATGACAGTTCAATTCCGCCGCTGGCAAACCTGATTACCCTTCCTCAATTTCTCATGGGTGGTACTTTTTTCAGCATCGATGCATTTCCAAAATGGCTACAGCCGATTTCCAGGGCTATGCCGTTAACACACCTCAATTCGGCTATGCGTAAAGTAGCATTTGAAGGACAACACCTGTGGAATGTTCGTTTGGAAATAGGGATTTTATTGCTTTGGGGAATCGGGGCTTATATTGTAGCTGTGAAAGTTTTTAAATGGGAGTAATATGAAAATGATCAAAGGGTTTTTATTTGTACTGATAGGTTTTGCCGTATTGATTACATTGGTTTCTCTTTTAATGCCTTCTAATGTGATGACGGCCAATACCATCATGATCAATGCACCAAAAGAGAAGATTACCGGTTTGTTATCAGATCTTAATGAATGGAAATCATGGCATCCATTGTTCAATGATACAACCAACAGGATAGAACTTTCTTCACCTGCTTCAGGTGTTAATGCAAGTGCCAAATGGAATACTAACGGTAAAGAGAATACGCTGATTATTACTGAATCCACACCTTCAGGTGTACGTTTTTCTTTGAAACGTACAGGTGAAAATGAAATCATGAATATGCTCAGCCTGAATGCAATTAAAGATAGCAGTGGCATCCAGGTAGAATGGGTGGCAACTTCAAAACTCAAATGGTATCCATGGGAAAAGTTTGCCGGTATCTTTTTTGACAAGGTAACGGGGCCTGGCTACAAGGCTTCCCTTGAGGCATTAAAGGAATATGCCGAGAAATAATTCAGCATTAAAAAGGAAAACTTATTTTACCCATACCCACTGCTGGAAAACCCGGTGCTCCTTCCCCGAAACTATTTTCTCCACTGATCAGTTCGTTCGCAAGCAGAGCAAACAGGATGGCTTCTTTTGCATCCGGATGAATGCCTTTATCTGAAGTGCTCCCGATTGAATAGCCGGGTAAAAGTTGAAGCAGGTGTTCAATCAGCAAAGGATTGTGCAAACCACCACCGCTGATTAATATGGAAGGGTTTACTTTTTCTGTTGAAAATTTTAAGATCGTGCTGGCGATAACGGTTGCAGTAAAATAATTCAGCGTTGCCAAAACATCCTGCCACATCAGAAGCTCCAGGCTGGCTTTTTTTATTGACTCTTGGATGTAACCTATATTAAATAATTCGGGGCCGGTCGTTTTCGGAACCGGCAGATCAAAAAACGGATTTACTTTGAGCGCCGATAATAAATCTTCGTTTATGCTTCCCTGTTGGGCATAGTAAGCATCTTTGTCGAACTTCCAGTTGGTATGTTGCTGAATCCACTGGTCCATCAAGGTATTGCCCGGACCAATATCTGTACAAACAATGTCTTTAAAAGATGCTGAGGCAGGAATAATAGTTGCATTGGAAATACCGCCAATGTTCAGCAATACAACTGGCTCGTCGGAGTTGGCAAACAGCAGGTAATCGCCATAAGCGGCCAGTGGTGCGCCTTCGCCGCCGGCAGCAATATTTTTCTGTCTGAAATCACTGATGGTAATGATGCCGGTATTTACTGCCAGATGATCTCCATCTCCGATCTGAAGGGTTGCATTACCATATTCAGAAGAAGGACGCATGCTTTTAGGTGAATGATAAATGGTTTGCCCATGACTCGCAATTAAATCAATATCCTCTGCAGTTGCTTTCCATTTTTTTAATTGTTCATTGATCATTTTTGCATGTTCCAAACCAACCCATTCATTCAAAACACATAATTGTTCAAGATTTACCTCTTGTTTGGAAAAAATGGTTTTGATTTTATCCCTGAATGAATCCTTGTATTCAATTGTTGTAAACCCGATCAGTTCCAGCTTGCATTCAGGTCCATGGCCATTGATTTCGCACAAAGCAATATCCAGTCCATCCAGAGATGTGCCACTCATCAGTCCGATAATCTTTTTTGATTGTTTTGCGGCAATACTGGTAAGTTTATGCAGATTCTGGTTCATTTGCGCCGGGGTTGATAAATTGAAGGTTCCTTTTAATGCCTTTGTATTTACTGCGTTTCAGGGGAGAATTGCGGAAGATGATATTGAATTTTTCTTCTGTTAATGCTTCCCAGTCTTTACTGGTAAACCCAAGTATTTCGGGAACCGGTTGAAATTTATTTTCTTTTGTTGCTACAGAAAATCTGTTCCAGGGACATACATCCTGGCAGGTATCGCAACCAAAGAGCCAGTTGTCGAACCTATTCTTCCATTGATCAGGAATCAATGCATCTTTCAGTTCAATGGTGAAATAGGAAATACATTTGCTTCCATCAATGGTTTTATTGGGTAATATCGCTTCTGTCGGGCATTCATCGATACAACGTGTACAGGATCCACAATAATCTTTTACAAACGGATCATCTGGCTGCAGTGATAAATCGGTAATCAATGTTGCAATAAAAAGAAAAGATCCCTGTTGTTTATTGATCAGGTTGCCGTTTTTGCCGATCCATCCAAGTCCCGATTTTACGGCCCATGCACGTTCCAGAACAGGAGCACTGTCTACAAACCCACGCCCGGAAATTTCTCCGAATTTCTCCCTTATCGAGAATAGCAGCGACTTCAGTTTTTCCCTGATTACTTCGTGATAATCTTCGCCCCAGGCATATTTGGCAACTTTCGGATTTTGGGAAACAGCTTTCTCTACCGGGAAATAATTCATCAGTAATGTAATCACTGATCTGGCTCCCGGAACAAGTTTTGAAGGATCGGTACGGAGATCGAAATGATTTTCCATATACTGCATCGATCCATGAAAACCTTTGCTGAGCCATTGTTCCAGGCGCCGGGCATCTTCATCAAGAAATCCGGCATTGGCAATTCCGCAGAAATCAAATCCGAGAGATTGCGCCGTGACTTTGATAAAATTGCTCCGCTCTGATAAATACATCCCGATAAAAATAATTTAAAAAATAACAGCAATTTCAATAAAATGCTTACTTTAATTATAGAATTAATCCTTATTCATACCAATTAACTGCACATCTATGCGTACCAGAATTATTTTACTATTTCCAATAGTATTCCTGATTTCTATTTTAACAAATGCACAGGATAAGTCACCAGTAAAGTTCGGTAAAGTATCAGTAGAAGATTTTGAAACAAAAAATTTAGGTGTTGATACAGCTGAAGGAGCTGTTATCATAGCCGATATTGGCTCGAGTGCCTTTGAGGGTAATACCGATGGTTGGTTCAGCCTTGTTTATAAAGTACAAAGACGGGTATTAATTTTAAATAACAAAGGCTTTGATCTCGCATCCGTTGAAATCCCTTTGTATTTGTCCAGCAAAAACCAGAAAGAAGAAAAGCTGGATAAACTTAAAGCGTATACTTATAATCTTGAGAATGGGAAAGTGGTTGAAACTAAATTATCGGATGATGCGGTATTCAAGGAAAAGAAAAGCAAAAACTGGTTAGTTAGAAAATTCACTATGCCTGCGGTTAAAGCTGGCTCTATTATTGAGTATAGTTATACTGTTGAGTCGGATTTTCTTTTTAATCTGCAGCCATGGACTTTCCAGGGTTCATACCCCAGAATCTGGAGTGAGTACAAAGTTGAAATGCCTTCTTTTTTTGAATATGTATCTTTCTCTCAGGGTTATAGGAAATGTGATATTGAGGATAAGAAAACAAGTTCACAAATGTTCAGGATCCGTATACCTGGGAATAGTGGTTGGGAAAAAGATGAAACGGTTACCATAACAGATGATGTGAATCAATACAGGTGGGTAATGAAGAATGTTCCACCGCTTAAGGAAGAAAAATATACTAGTTCACTGGATGATTATGTTTCAAGAATTGCTTTCCAGTTGTCGGCTTATAATTTCAAAGATCAACCTAAAAAACCGGTTATGAGAAACTGGATTACTGCAGCTGAAGACCTGATGAACGATGAGGCATTTGCAGCCGGACTTAAAATGCCCAACAACTGGCTGGATGCAGATATGCGTGATATGATGGCCGGTGCTGCTTCTCCATTAGAGAAAGCCATGCGCATTTATAAATTTGTACAGGAGAATATCAAGAACACCGGAAGAGGAGGAATCTATCTTACCAAATCGCCAAAAGAAGTATTTAAGTCAAAAACAGGGTTTAGCCAGGAGATCAATATGCTGCTGGTGACCATGTTGAAGCATGAGGATATTGAAACTTCTCCGGTTATATTGAGTACTATCAATAACGGACACACGAACGAAATGTATCCTTTGATGGATAAATTTAATTATGTTATCTGCCAGGCAACAATTGATGGTTATAATTATTACCTCGATGCATCCCAGCCTTATCTTGGATTTGGCAAACTTCCGGGATATGTTTACAATGGGCATGCAAGGGCTATTAATAAAAATGTACCTGCATTGTATTTCTCTCCCGATACATTAAGCGAATCTAAAATTTCGAGTGTGATGTTATTCAGAGATAAGGCTAAGCCCGGCAGTTGGGTGGGTAATTATTCCTGTACCTATGGTGGAATTGAGTCATCTGCCATCAGGCGTTATGTGATGGAGAAAGGAAAATCGGGATTGAATAAAAGCATCGAAGCAGATTATACAGGTGATTATTCTGTAAAGGAAATCAGTTTTGAAGGCATGGATGATAAGTCGGATCCTGTAAAATTAACCTGCAGTGTTAGTTACAGTCCTTCTGATAATCCTGATATTATTTATTTCAATCCGATGGTAGCATCCGGTTTCAAGGAAAATCCTTTTAAGTCGGCCGAAAGAATGTATCCGGTAGAAATGCCTTATTTAACGGATGAAGTATTTATTCTCAAAGTTGAAATACCCGAAGGTTATGTGGTTGATGAAATACCCAAATCTGAAAAAGTTTTGCTGAATGAAAGCGATGGCATGTTTGAATATATATTTTCAAAAACCGACAATGAAATAAATTTCCGTTCAAGGCTTAAGCTCGACAAGGCTACTTTTTTGCCGGAAGATTATGAATACCTCCGGGGCTTCTATGATTATATTGTAAAAAAACATGCCGAACAGATTGTTTTTAAAAAGAAAAAATAAACAATGACCCGTTCCATTTTTTTGTTTTTATGTTTATTAGCAGGTAATGCCCTCTTTGCACAGAACAATTACAGTGTACTGTTGCTGCCACCGGAATTGCTTGAAAATGCAAACGCAGTTAAACGCATGGAAGAAGTTACTATTGAGATCAGGGATATTGGTAAAGCAAACATTACCACCAGGTACGCTATAACGATTTTAAACAAAGCCGGAGATGATTGGGCTGAGTTTAATGAACATTATGATAAACTGGTTTCCTTTAAATCGGTAGAAGGGAAACTTTACGATGCTTCCGGAAAAAAGATAAAATCTCTCAAAAAGTCTGATATCAGGGATTACAGTAATACCGATGAAAACAGTCTTGCAGATGACAGTCGTATCAAACAACATAATTTTAATTATAACAGTTACCCATATACGATAGAATACGAATCTGAAGTTCAGTATAACGGTATATTTTACCTGCCCGGTTGGATTCCTGTGGAAGGCCCGCATTTTGCAGTAGAGCAAAGCAGATTGGAAGTGATCACTCCAGAAAATTACCGCCTTCGTTATAAAAATCTTCAGTATCCAGATCAGCCGGAAATTGTTTCAGAGAAAGGAAGAAATGTATATAAGTGGATGGTGAAAAAATATCCTGCTTATGCTTCAGAATACCTGATGCCTGCAGGATATGAATTTACACCCTCGGTATTCCTGGCTCCTGCTGATTTCCAGGTACAGGATTATGATGGCAATATGGACGACTGGAAGAATTACGGCATGTTTATTCATCGGCTGAACGAAAACCGGGATCAGTTGCCCGAAAACATAAAGCAGGATATCCACCGGATTACAGATCCGTTAACAAGCACTAAAGAAAAGATAAAAGCAGCCTATCAGTATCTTCAGCAGAATACCCGATATATAAGCGTGCAGTTAGGAATAGGTGGCTGGCAGACTTTTGATGCAAAGTATGTTGCACAGAATAAGTATGGTGATTGTAAGGCATTGAGTAACTACATGTATGCGTTACTGAAAGAAGCAGGAATCAAATCCTATTATACCTTATTGCATTCAAGCGGTAGCCTCAACAGGGTGATGCCCGATTTTCCATCTACACAATTTAACCATGCCATTCTCTGTGTGCCGGAAGGAAATGATACTACCTGGCTCGAATGTACCAGTCAGTCTTATCCTCCTGGCTACCTCGGTAGTTCAAACAGTAACAGGCCGGTGCTGCTGGTAGATGAAAACGGAGGTAAGATTGTAAAAACGCCGCGTTATTCTAAAAAGGACAATTTACAGTTGCGTCGTGTATCAGGAATGATAGATGACCAGGGAGAATTGAAAGCGAAAATTAAAACCAGTTACAAAGCATGGCAATATGAATTTTATCATGCGGTGATGCACCAGCTATCCCGTGAAAAAATGCTGGAGACTATGAAAGAAAGGATCGATATCCCATCATTCGACATTATTGATTTCGGGTATGCAGAAATTAAAAACAGTTTGCCGGTTGTTGAAGAATCAATCGACATGACTGTACATAATTTTATAAGCAAAACAGGAAAACGATTGTTCGTGAATCCGAACCTGATGAACCGCAACGAACGGACATTTGATGAGCAGGCAAAACGAAAAACAAATATCAGGGTAATGTTTGGTTATACAGATGTTGATAGCATAGAGTTTGATCTGCCGGCAGGATATAAACCAGAGAGTTTGCCTCCGGCAGTTAATATTGAATCTGCTTTTGGAAAATACAGCAGTACCGCAACTTTCAGTAATGGTAAAGTTGTTTATACCCGTTATATGGAAAGAAATGAGGGTGATTTTCCGGCGTCTATGTTCAAAGAATTTGCAGCCTTTTATAATAAAATTTACAAAGCAGACAGAACAAGAGCCGTCTTTGTAAAAGAAGAATAAATCAGTTTTTTAATCTTCGTCTTCCAGGTGTATACGATGAAAAAAGCGGTGTACAACCGGTGCAATCAATAATCCGAATGTTGATAGAAAAGTAATGCCACTGAAAAGGGCATAGGCAGATGCAAATACTTTGGCAGTAGGAGTGAGCTGTATGGCAGGATCAATGATGGGCCCCATGCCACTGAGGATCATCGAAGCATTCAGTAAACTATCGTACCAGCCCATTTGCGGAATGGTAAGTTTATATCCCACCACACCAAGGCTAAGGCTCAGAAAGAGTACGATGCCAGCCATCAGGGCATTTTTCCTGATCCGCTTCAGGTAAACAGTTCGGGGAGCAAGTTTTTGTTTTTTATTTTCGTACATGCCTTATGGTTAGTTTTTATTGAACGATGTACGTTTCACTTACCGGTAACTCAGAAATGAATATCATACCCGATCAGTCCGATCATTTCGAAATAACCAAATCCGTGTTTTACCGAATTTCCTTTTGATCCTTCTGTATTGGTCAAAGCATTTATATAGCGAACATAACCGGTTTTGCCGGTAAATTCAAGGAAGAATTTTTTAAATGTATATATCCTGGCTCCGCCTTCTGCACCCAGGTTATAACCGGCAATATGAAAATGATTGTTTAACCTGTTGCCTTTCCAGGTAAAATCAGTTCTCGGGATATTGATACCTGCACCGGCTTTCCAGATAATATTAATCAATGGTCTTTTGCTGCCTTTGGTTTTGTAAACGGTATGTTGTTGTACATAGTTGAAATGAAGCCAGTTGGCACCATCGGTGTGTTCGAGGTGCAGAAAATCCTTACTGGTTATAATGCTGTCGCCATCTACGTTTTTGCCATCTATTTTTCCTGTTACATGTAGTCGCTGATTATCGGTAACCACATATTTGGCATGATCGAAATTCAGTTCGATGGCTTTGGTCCTGGCTTTGTTGATGTAAAAACCAATCCTGTAATTGTATTGAGGAATGGAAACTTCCAATGGTTTTTTCAAAACAGCATCAAGATCGGGTTTGTCGTGTGCTTTTGCTTTGTGAAGTATAAAGTTGTCACCATTGGCCATTTTGAAATGGATTTTGCTGCGGGTGTACCATTCTTTGTTATATCCCCATTGAATATACATTCCACTGAAAAGTTTGTTTGATTTTTGAGCATGCGCATGCAATGATGCCATGATCAGCAGGATAGCAGTTAATTTTTTGTTCATCTTAAAGGATCATTTCCCCGGCCAAAAGTCTTATTCCCGGATGGCATCATCTGCCAGTTTTTTTAGTTCACTATACCTTTCGTGACGTCCTTTGTTGTTCAGATTAACCGTAAAGAGTACAGCAGCATAATTCAGTTGGTTATTTATATAAGGAAAACTACCAAATAAGCCCGGACTGGTAACCGCATTGCTGCTATTATCAGGATCCGAATCATTAATCACCCATTCACCAAAGCCGTAACCCCATTTACCGGCTTCAGCGGGAGAATGCTTGATTTCAAGCCCACTGGTGTAGTTTTGCTGCATCAAAATTATGCTTTTCTCTTTTAATACTTCTTTACCATTGAATTTACCTTTGTGAAGGATCATGGTAAGAAAATTGAGATAATCCTTCGCCGTACTCTTTGCTCCACCTGCAGGTAAGGGAATTGTTTTGTGACCAAAATCGGTTTGAGTCATCTCACAGGGCAAAGCAATCCTCTCAGCAAACAAGGTTTCAAAATCTTTGCCCGATATTTTTTCAATAACGGCAGCGGCTACCTGCAAACCTACACTGCTGTAATGAAAGGATTTACCCGGAACAGCTTCCATCGGCTTACCGGCAATCATCTGCATCACTTCATCCATGCTGGCAGCACCTGTAAATTCTTTGATCTCATCTTTCATATTTCCGGGTTCAATACCTGTTGTATGCGACAGGCATTGCTCAATCGTAATGGAACCTTTTCCATGCAAGCTCATTACCGGAAGGTATTTTCCAATACTATCTTTTAATGCAAGTTTGCCTTCATCTATTAAAGTCATTACAAGTGCAGCACTCAACCATTTTGAACAACTGGCAATATTGATTTTAGTATTTTCTGTTAGGTCACGCAGTGCATCATCTGTTGTTTTACCTTGTCTGCGGGCCATTATTTTAAGTCCCATTTTCTGCCTGGCCGATAAATCGTTGACTGCTTTCCGGTACACTATTTTCCCATCTTTGTAAATAAGTATTACCGCCCTTCCACCAAGTGATTGAAGGTTTGTTTCCAGCCATTTGTCAATTGGCTTAAAGGAGGATTGCGCAGCTACTCCCTGAAAGAATAGCATACCAATGAGTAAAATCGGGTAATACAGGCAGTTTCGGCTATTTTTAACTGTCATTATTTCATTAATTTTTAGTTGGACAGGGTTTTGATCATTAAGATTAAACAAACATCAAATTTAGTTCATTATGAATCTCAATAATTTCACCATTAAAGCAGCCGAAGTGGTTCAGAATGCACAACAGCTCGCTTTTAATGCCAAAAATCCTTCCATCGAAACGGAGCATATACTCAAATCGCTGCTCATGATGGATGATTCACCCGTTGATTACCTGCTCAAAAAAAACAATGTTACCGTCAACCTCGTTGATACCAAACTCGAGGAATTATTGCGCAAGCTACCCGTAACTGCGGCAGAACCTGCACAGGCACTGGGTCGTGAAGCCAATGCAGTGATGCTGAGAGCCGGGGCCACTTTAAAAACATTCGGTGACGAATTTGTAACACCCGAACACCTCTTACTTGCAGTAGTTCAGGGAAAGGATGTGGTAGCAACTTTATTAAAAGATGCCGGACTCACCGAGAAAGGGTTGATTGCTGCCATCAAAGATCTGAGAAAAGGTGGTACTGTTTCTTCACAAACACAGGAAACACAGTTTAATGCACTGAACAAATATGCGAAGAACCTGATTGAACTGGCCCGCCAGGGGAAACTCGATCCGGTGATCGGCCGCGATGAAGAAATCCGCCGAACACTGCATATCCTCAGCAGGCGTACCAAGAACAATCCGATACTGGTTGGAGAACCCGGTGTGGGTAAAACTGCCATAGCAGAAGGGCTTGCTATGCGGATTGTAAACGGAGACGTTCCCGAAAACCTGAAATCCAAAATCATTTATGCACTCGATATGGGCCAGCTCATTGCCGGTGCAAAATACAAAGGTGAATTTGAAGAAAGATTGAAATCAGTGGTGAAGGAAGTTACAGGAAGCGAGGGAGAAATCATTTTATTTATCGATGAAATACATACACTCGTAGGTGCGGGTGGAGGTGATGGAGCGATGGATGCTGCCAATATCCTCAAGCCTGCACTGGCAAGAGGAGAGTTGAGGGCCATTGGCGCTACAACGCTGAATGAATACCAGAAATATTTTGAAAAGGACAAAGCACTTGAACGCCGGTTTCAGAAAGTGATGATCGATGAACCAGGTGTAGAAGATGCAATTTCTATTTTACGTGGATTGAAAGACCGTTATGAAACTTATCACCATGTAAGGATCAAAGATGAAGCGATTATTGCAGCGGTTGAATTATCGAACCGTTATATCTCCGATCGTTTCCTTCCCGATAAAGCGATTGATCTTATTGATGAAAGTGCAGCCAAGTTAAGACTTGAGATGAACTCGATGCCAGAAGAACTGGATAAACTCGAAAGGCAGATCAGGCAACTTGAAATTGAAAGAGAAGCCATCAAGAGAGAACAGGATGATGTAAAACTGAAGGAGTTGAATACAGAAATCGCCAACCTTTCTGTTGAGAGAGATACTTATATGGCGAAGTGGAAACAGGAAAAAGAAATCGTGGAAAAAATTCAGAATGGCAAAGCTTCTATTGAACAATTAAAACAGGAAGCCGAACAGGCAGAACGCAATGGCGATTATGGCAAAGTAGCTGAAATCCGCTATGGTAAAGTAAAAGAGCAGGAGACACTGATAACGGATCTCACCAAACAACTCAATGAACTTTCTGAAAAAAGATTGCTCAAAGAAGAAGTAGATGCCGAAGATATTGCAGAGAGCATTGCAAAAGCCACAGGCATTCCCGTTAGTAAAATGCTGCAGAGTGAAAGAGAAAAACTGCTTAATCTCGAAGATGAATTGCATCAGCGGGTAGTTGGGCAGGATGAAGCCATTGAAGCAGTTTCGGATGCCATCCGCCGCAGCCGTGCCGGTTTGCAGGATGTAAAGAAACCAATCGGTTCTTTTATTTTCCTTGGAACCACAGGCGTGGGTAAAACAGAGCTGGCCAAAGCGTTAGCCGAATACCTGTTTGATGATGATGCAATGATGACGAGGATCGATATGAGTGAGTACCAGGAAAAACATTCAGTGAGCAGGCTGGTAGGTGCACCTCCGGGATATGTGGGATACGATGAAGGTGGTCAGCTAACGGAAGCGGTTAGACGTAAACCTTATTCTGTTATCCTCCTCGACGAAATTGAAAAAGCTCATCCTGATGTGTTCAATATTTTGTTGCAGGTACTGGATGATGGAAGACTTACCGACAATAAAGGTCGCGTAGTGAATTTCAAAAATACCATCGTGATCATGACCAGCAATCTCGGCAGCCAGGTGATACAGGATAATTTTGAAAATGTATCTGAGAAGAATAAAGATGAAGTGGTGGAGAAAACCAAAGCGGAAGTAATGGTATTGCTGAAACAAACGATCCGCCCCGAGTTCTTAAACAGGATTGATGAGATCATCATGTTCCAGCCATTGATGAAAAAGGAGATCAGGGGTATTATATCCATTCAACTGGAAACACTCAGGAAAATGGTGGCACAGAATGGAATCGATCTGCAGTTCAGCGAATATGCGCTTGATTACCTGGCGGAAAATGGATACGATCCGCAGTTCGGGGCAAGACCACTCAAAAGATTGATCCAGAAGGAAATTGTGAACCAGCTGAGCAAGCGAATCCTCGCCGGGGATATCGATAAAACCAAACCGGTGCTCGTGGATGTATTCGATGGAATGGTTGTTTTCAGGAATGAAGCAGCTAATCCGATCCCGGCGTAAAAATACGTTCAAAAAAAATTATATATATTATAAATGGTTGATAAACAAGGTTAAATTTACCTTTTTTAGGAATTTAGGATGCATGGTTTCTGCAAGACTTTAAAAAGCATTACCTTCAGCCGATTCCGTTTATTGGACCGGAAAATATTACAAACAGACCGAAGACCGGTATTAAAGAAAAAGGAGTTTATATGGCATTTAAAAAAGAAACGTTAGAAATCATCGAACCAAAAAACGTTTTTGTAGGAAACCCGAAAGCAGAAGTTACCCTTGAAGAATTTGGAGAATATGAGAGTGAGCCTTGTGCAAAAGCCAATGAGATTGTAAAAAAGTTGTTGTTGGACTATGATGGAAGGATCCGCTTTAATTTCAGACATTTTCCGCAGACCAAAATACATCAGCGTAGTCTGAAAGCAGGCGAAGCTGCTGTGGCTACAGCGCAGGAAGGCAAGTTCTGGGAAATGCACAATATTCTTTTTGCCAACAGGCGTAACCTGGGTACAACCAGTTTGAAACTGCATTCTAAAGAAGCAGGTGTAAACAACAAGCGTTTCCTGGATGACCTGGTGAATGCAACTTATGGCTGGCAGGTTCAGGGCGATCTGAAGGAAGGTATTGAAAGAGGCGTGAAAACCGTACCCACATTTTTTGTGAATGGTACATTGGTAACCAAACCTACGTACGAAGAAATCAGTAAAGCGATTGAAGCGGCACTTAAGAAAGTGAAGAAAAAGGCGCCGGCTAAAGTTGCCAAACAAAGAGCATAAACAGCTTATTCATAAAGAAGCCCCGGTTATTAATTTCCGGGGCTTTTTCATTTGAGTTATTTACTGTTTTACTTCAGTTTTTTCTGAAGTTCTTCATTCATTTTGATGTAATCATCATTCTTATCCTTGGTGGCCAGTTCCAGTGATTTTTTAGAACTTTCCATAGCACCTGTTTTGTCGCCCATTTCCTGCTGCACTTTAGCTTTAAACAACCACATCCAGTATGCATCCGGATTGGCCTCAATGGCTTTGGTTACATTTTCCAGTGATTTGGCCGGGTTCTTTTCATACTCATTGTAAAACTGTGCTGCCTGCCAGTATGGTTTCTTTTCTGTTTGCATGGCAGCTTCAATGCTGGCTTTTACTTTTTCCCTGATGTTAACGGTAAATGGAATGGCAACGGCTGTTTTTTCCCACATAATGTGCAGCTCACAGGATTCTGCTTTTACATCGGCAAACTGCATGGTGAAAGTTTCCAATGAGCTACCCATTTTTTTAGTATCTACTTTAATACGGGCTACATCTTCGCTTTCTTTATAACCGCCGGTTCCCCAATTGCTGGTTCCTTTGTTCAGTACAATTTCCCAGGTTTCTGCTCCAGGAATAGTATACAATGCATAACTCCCAGTGTCGATTTTCTTGCCTTTTATTTCTACAGGATCAGAAAATTTGATAATCGTTGCGCCATTGGCACCAGTACGCCATAATTTGTCAAAAGGCACGAGGTCGCCAAAAACTTTACGTCCTTTCGCACTGGGTCTTGAATATTTAAGTTCGATTGAACCAATGCCAAACTCCTGTTTGATGGTTTGAGTAGGAGAGGGCGCTGGCATTTTAACCTGTGCATTGATACCAGCCGCAGC
>Ga0075163_10004075_pt1 | contig 19601 bp, 16 predicted proteins | sample JI1023141ADNA_FD_71478 | JGI IMG/M metagenome (GOLD analysis project Ga0075163, IMG submission 71478) | Wastewater effluent complex algal communities from Wisconsin, to seasonally profile nutrient transformation and Carbon sequestration -... | ecosystem: Engineered > WWTP > Effluent > Algae...
CTCGACCCGGTGCCCGCACCCGTCTCGCCGCTCGTCTGCCCCTGGCTCGCCGTGCCGGTGCTCCCGCCCGGGTCCCCACCACACGCGGCGAGCAGGACAGTCGTCAGGGTCCACAGGACTACAATTTTTTCGGACATAAGTGCGCTCCTTCTTGTCCGCCCCACTACACCCGCCGGCCCGCCGCGAGCAAGCATCCGTGCACCCCGCCCCCGGAACACCGTGCGCGACGACCGGTGCTACCGGATCGACTCGCTCGCCCGACCGCCGCTGCGGATCGACTCGGTCAACGCCGGCACCCCGGTCGTCGGGTTTCGCCCCGGCTCGCCGTCGCATCGCGCCCGATCCGCCAGCCCGGCCGCGCGCCTCAGCGCATCCGCATAGCCCACATGCACCCGCGGGAAGTCCAGCACCTTGTCGTATCCATGCAGGTACTTCTTGAGAGCGACGCGAAGCTTCTGGCGCTCGATGTGTCCGCGCTGATCGCAGAAGTGCAGCAGCGCCCACAGCTCGAAGCACGGGTTCGACACCGCCACCGCTATCTCGTGCCGCGCAGCGAGCGCCAGCGCCTCGTCCAGGCTCGGGTGATCGTCGACGTCGAACACGCCCCAGACCTCGTCCCACCGGAGGTTCTCGTCGCGCTGCCGCTTCGCCTCCTGCTCGGCCGCCTCGCGCAGCGCGATCGCCTCCTTCACGACCGTCTTCGGCACCCCGGTCTCGCGCGCGACCTCGACGTGCACCCGCGGGTTGCGGACCGCGTGCTGGAACGCCTCGAAGTACCTGCGCTCGGTCTCCCGCCCCTCGCAGACGATCAGGATCCGGCGCAGCGGCTGGCGCGTCGGCCCGCGCCGCCCGATCGGCCGGTCGTCGAGTCGCCGCTTCGAGACCAGGTCAGTCCTCCCCTTCCCCCGTCGCCGCCACCAATTCGCCGAGGAACGGGATCGCGCCGTATCTCCCCTGCAAATATCCCCGCTCGAGGTTCTCGTCCTTGCGCGGATGGAAGTCGGTCAAGGGATAAAGGCGCGTGGCCCCGGCGTCATCCTTCTCCGTGAACCAGATCTGATCGCGCCGCAGCGGCGGCTCGCCGAGCACGTTGCCGAGCAGGTTGGTGTCGTGCGTCGTGAAGATCAACTGCGCACCGCGAGGATTGTGCTTCCGGTCCTGAAACAGCCGCAGCAGCTCGAGCGCCAGCATCGGGTGCAAGCTCGCCTCCAGCTCGTCGATGCAGAGCAGCGCGCCGCGGTGCAGGACATCGACGACCCGCAGCGCCATCCCCAGCAGCGTCACGGTGCCGGCCGACTCCACCTCGAGAGGCAGCCACGCGCCCTTGCCGTCCGCGGTCCGGTGCAAGAGCAACAGCTCGGGGGATCCTCTCCCACGTCGCTGATTCGGCCGGGTCGGCCGCTCAAATTTTATGTCGAGAATACCCAGATCTGCCGCGCATAGCATACGAAGAATACTCTCACTCTTGGCCTGCGCGTCCTCCACCGCGAACAGTGAGGCTTGCCCCGGTCCCGAGAACAACGCCGCACCCTCGACGGCCTGCGCGGCCACGGAAGGAGACGCCCGTTCAAAGTCAAAGTCGGCCGCCGAGAACCAATGATAGACCCTCGACAGTTGCGCATGATTGTTCTGCGTCGCGGCCGACAGAAACAGGCTATTGGCGCGCGTGACATTTTTAATGGTCTCGTTTTCGCCGATCAGGTGCTTCCCGAACTTGAACGCGTCCCCCTCGCGCTCGAACCACACCTGCTTGCGCCCCTTCGGCCACGCCGTCAGCCACTCCTCCTGGACGCCCCCGGCCCCGAGGACGAAGCCGTAGCGGTAGCGCGTCCCGTCGACGACGATGTCGACCTCGAAGAGCGACGCCTCCGCAATCTTCTCGGACAGCGCGAACGCCTCCCTCGGCGTCGAGCCCCCGGGCTCCCAGTCGCGGTGCGACCGGAGCACCGCGTGGCACATGAAGCTCAGCGCGTGCAGCACGTTGGTCTTGCCCGACGCGTTCGCGCCGTACAGCGCCACGACCGGCAACAACGATTCGCCGAGGCGCTCGGGGACGATCAGTCGCGGGTCGTCCCTGTCGCCGGACGCGACCATCGACAGGATCTGCTCGTCACGCAGCGATCGGTGGTTCTCGACCCTGAACTGGACGAGCATCCCGGGCCTCTCCTGGCCCCTTTTCTAACCTTTCACCCCAAATTTTGCAAGGTTCCCGCAAAAATCGGCCCGAAAAGCTTCTGGTAAGCCCGCTCACCCCCGCGCGATCGCGCGCGCCAGCCGCCACGCTGCCACGCCGCCGATCGCCGCGATCGCCACGAACACCAGCAGCAGCCCCGGGTGCCCGTGCTCGGCCAGCAGCATCGCTCCGGCCGCGAGGACATCGAGCTTGATCGTGAAGAAGCCCGCGATCGGGCTCGCCCAGGGCGTCCAGTGCGAGCTGGGCATCGTGCCCTCGCCGAGCGACAGCGCCGCGTCGAAGAACAGCCGGAACATCCACTCGAAGATGGACCGCAGGGCGAGGTGGGCCGAGAGCAGCGCCCCGAGCCCGAGCCCGAGCCACCACGCCCGGCGGGCCCACGGTCGCCACGCGCCCATGCGCTCGAGCGCGGCCGCGAAGCCGAGCATCGCCAGCGGGATGACGGGCACGAGGTGGCGCGGGCCGACGCCCCAGCCGCCGAACCAGTCGCTGCGCGTCGAGATCGTCAGCCAGCGCAGCGCGATCGCGGCGACGGCGAACCAGAACGCCGCGGGCAGGCGCCGGCGCAGCGCGCCCCAGCCGAACAGCCCGAGCGCGGCCGCCGGCGAGTACAGCCAGAAGCTGCGCCCCGGCGCCACGAGCTGCGCCAGCAGCCCCTCCCACGGGGCCACGAATTCGCTGTAGTGCCCGAAGCGACCGGTCTCCAGCGGGTCGCCGAAGCGCAGCCACTGCCCGAGCAGCAGCAGCCCGGCGCCGAGCCCGAGCAGCGCCAGCAGCCCCGCCAGGCCCCGGCGCGCGCGCGGGCCCGGGGACATCGCCGCGAAGCCGACGATGCACGGCACGAACACCAGGTTGAGCGCGTGCACGTGCAGCGAGAACCCGGCGATCGCGCCCGCGAGCCACAGCCAGCGCGCGCCGCCGCCGTTGCGATGCAGCGTCACGCAGTGGGCCGCCGCGACGATGCACAGCGCGCTGAGCGGCTCGCTGAGGAACGTCCGCGTGTACGCCCACGCCGACGTCGCCAGCGCGTAGGCCAGGCCCGTCACCAGCGCGGTGCGCAGCGCGAAGCCCAGCGCCAGCAGCCAGCGCGCCAGCAGCCACGCCGTCGCCGCGGTGATCAGCGGGTTGGTGAGGCTGACGACCAGGCGGGTCCAGTCGGCGTGGTGGCCGCGCTTGTGAAACACGAAGTGGTCGGAGCGGACCGCGTGGGGCCACGCCGGGGGCACGTGGTCCGCGGTCGCGCTGCCGAGCGCGTACAGCGGCAGCGCCGCGAGCGACAGGCCGTGCCCGAAGAACCCGTAGCGCTGGCCGTCCGGCCCCGGCGCCCAGCCGAAGGTCCCGGTCGGTCGCCCGGGCGGCTCGCCCGAGCGCCGGGCGATGCCCGGGATGTCGAGGTCGCCGTCGTCCCACAGGCTCGCCGCCGTCTGGAACACGATCTCGTCGTCGGGGAACTGGATGCGCCCCGGCGTCGTCCACATGTACACCGCGGCCGCGAGCACGCCGAGCGCCGCGGGTCCGCCGGTCCGCGGGCGCCCGCCGTCCGTCCTCATCGCGGACTCAGCCGCTGGTACCGCCCGAGTCGTCGGCCGTACACAGCTGCGTGTCGAAGGTGCAGGTCACCGCGTCGCACTGCAACGTGCCCGAGATGTAGCCCAGCGCCTCGCACGTGAACCCGTTGATGTTGTCCCCGTCGCACTGCTCGTTGCCCTCGATCACGCCGTTGCCGCACAGCAGCCCGCCGCCGTCGCCCGAGGAGCTGCCGCCGCCGCCGCTGGTGTCGTCCGCGGTCGTCGTCGTGCCCGGCGGCACACCCGTGCTCGTCCCCGGGTTCGTCGACGTTCCCGGCGGCTCGCCCGTCGACGAGTCCCCGCCGCCCGAGGCGGTCCCGCCCGTCGGCGCGTCCGTCGTCGTCACCGCCGGCCCGCCGCTGCTCCCGCTGCCCCCGCTGCTGAGGCCGCTGTCGCCGTCGCCCTGCGACGACGGAGGCGCGCCCGAGAGCCCGGTGCTCAGGGACTCGGAGTCGCCGCAAGCGACCTCGAGCGCGGCCAGGGCCGCGACGCTTGCACCTACACGCAGGTAACGCAGAGACATCATGACCCCTTTTCTCGCCCCCCTCGGCCACGGTCAAGCAAAAAGCCCGAAGCCCCCGAGAGCTGCATCACGACCCCCAGGTCCGCGACAGTCCGCGACAGTCCACGTCGGCCCACGACCGTCCACGGCCGGCCACCGCCGTCCACCGCCGGCCACCACCGTCCACGTCCGCGGCGACCCGTTTTGAGCTTGCAACGAACGCCGGTCAAAGGGATTTTCCCCCCGGATCCAACCGCTTTGAGCCGCGCACCCGAGCAAGACCCCGCCCTCGCCGCCCCGGTCAACCCCCACGCCGAGGCGCAGACCTGGCGCGAGAGTCTGCAGCGGGTCTGCGCCGCGGTGGTCTCGGTCCGCATCGACGCGACGCGGCCGTTCGACACCGAGTGGAACGGCACCTCGCAGGCGACCGCGTTCGTCGTCGACGCCGCCCGCGGGATCTTGCTGAGCAACCGCCACGTCGTGCACCCGGGCCCGATCGTCGCCGAGGCGGTGTTCCTCAACCACGAGGAGATCCCGCTGCGCCCGCTCTACAGGGACCCCGTCCACGACTTCGGGTTCTTCCAGTACGACCCCGCCGCCCTGCGCTTCATGGCCCCCGGCTCGCTGCGCCTCGCCCCCGCGAAGGCCCGCGTCGGCACCGAGATCCGCGTCGTCGGCAACGACGCCGGCGAGAAGCTCTCCATCCTCGCCGGCACCCTCGCCCGCCTCGACCGGCCCGCGCCGTTCTATGGCGTCCACCGCTACAACGACTTCAACACGTTCTACATCCAGGCCGCCTCCGGCACCTCCGGCGGCTCGTCCGGCTCGCCCGTCGTCGACATCGACGGCGACGTCGTCGCCCTCAACGCCGGCAGCCGCACCCAGGCCGCGTCGAGCTTCTTCCTGCCGCTGGACCGGGTCGTCCGCGCGTTCGAGCGCGTGCGCGACGGCCGGGACGTCCCGCGCGGCACGCTGATGACGACCCTCGTCTACACGCCCTACGACGAGCTGCGCCGCCTCGGCCTGACCCCGGCGAGCGAGCAGGCCGCCCGCGACGCCGACCCCGAGGCGACCGGCCTGCTGATCGTCGAGAAGACGATCCCCGGCGGCGTCGCCGACGGCCTGCTCGAGCCCGGCGACATCCTGCTGCGCGTCGCGGGCTCGCGCCTCGCCGGCTTCGTCCCGCTCGCCGAGATCCTCGACGCCCGCGTCGGCGAGCCCGTCGAACTCGACATCGAGCGCGGCGGCGCCCCCCTGCGCGTCGCCCCCGTCGTCCACGACCTCCACGCGATCACCCCCGCCAGCTTCTTCGAGGTCGGCGGCGGCGTGCTCCACGACCTCTCCTACCAGCGCGCCCGCAACCCCCAGGTCCCGCTGCGCGGCGTCTACGTCGCCAGCGCCGGCTACATGCTCGCCCCCCTCGAGCTCGAGCGCGGCGCGGTGCTCCTGACCGTCGCCGGCCAGCCCACCCCCGACCTCGCCGCCGCCGAGGCCGTCCTGCGCGCCCTCCCCCACGGCGCCAAGGTCCCCGTCCGCTACTACGACCTCGAGGCCCCGACCCGCGAGCGCGTCGCCGTCGTGACGATGGACCGCCGGTGGTTCGCCATGAGCCGCTCGGTCCGCGACGACGCCACCGGCCTGTGGCCGACGACCCCGGGTCCGCCGCCCCCGCCGCCCCCGCCCGCGAAGCCGACGACGACCAGCTTCCCGCGCACCGAGGACCCGCGCATCGCCCGGCTGATGCCCTCGCTGGTCACCGTCGACGTCGCGATCCCCTACAAGATCGACGGCGTCCACGCGATCCGGTTCCGCGGCGCCGGCCTCGTCGTCGACGCCGCTCTCGGCCTCGTCGTCGCCGACCGCAACACCCTCCCCGTCCCCCTCGCCGACGTCCGCCTGACCTTCGCCGGCGGCCTGGAGATCCCCGCCGAGCCGGTCTTCCTCCACCCCGAGCACAACTACGGCGTGCTCCGCTACGACCCCGCCCTCCTCGGCGACACCCCCGTCCGCAGCGTCGAGCTCCACCCCGCCTCCCTCGTCCCCGGCGACCCCGTCTCCGTCGTCGCCCTCAAGCACAACCACCGCGTGTTCTGCCACGCCACCGAGATCGCCGCCGTCGAGCCCGTCGACCTCCCGCTGCCGCGACCGCCGCGCCTGCGCGCCATGAACCTCGAGCGCGTCGCCGTCGCGGCCGCCGTCGAGTCGATCGGCGGCGCCCTGACCGACCCCGACGGCCGCGTCCTCGCGCTGTGGGCCCACTTCTCCTATCAGGACGGCAAGGAGCACCGCACCAGCGAGCACGGCATCCCCGCCGAGCTGCTCGTCGACACCATCCAGTCCCTGCGCGCCGGCCACGACCCGATCTTCTGGGACCTCGGCGTCGAGCTCGGCCTCATCACCCTCGCCGAGGCCCGTAACCACGGCCTCTCCGCCGCCTCCGCCGCCCGCCTCGAGGCCCACGACCCCGTCCGCCGCCAGGCCCTCATCGTCCAGCGCACCTCGGTCACCGCCCCCGGCTGGCGCGCCGGCGACCTCGTCCTCGCCGTCGCCCCCGACCCGCCGCCGGCCACCACGCCGCCGATCGTCCCATCGCCGACCGCGACCTCGCCGACCGCCCCCACCGCACCGCCCGCTCCCACCGACCCGCCGCCCGCGACCGACACCCCGGTCACGACGATCCGCGAGGTCGAGCGCGCCGCCGCGGCCGGCCGCCTGCGGGTCACCGTGCTCCGCGACGGCGCCGAGCAGACCCTCCACGTCCTCGCGACCCCCCGCCGCGGCTGCGGCACCGACCGCGTGATCCACTGGGCCGGCGCGCTGCTGCAGGCCCCGCACCACGCGGCCCAGATCCAGCGCAACCTCCCGCCGGAGGGCGCCTACATCTCGCTCTACTGGTACGGCTCGCCGGCCAGCCGCTCCCGCCTGCGCGCCGCCCGGCGCATCGTCGCCGTCGACGGCAAGCCCACCCCCGACCTCGACGCCTTCCTCGCCGCCGTCGCCGGCAAGCCCAGCCGCGCCTCCGTCCGCCTCAAGACCGTCGACCTCGACGACAAGGTCGAGCTCATCACCCTCCGCCTCGACCTCGACTACTTCCCCACCTACGAGCTGCGCCTCACGCCCACCGGGTGGGTCCGCTTCGACCTGTGAGCTCGCGCGTGGCCCCGGGCGCCGCGCGCAGTCGCCTCGGCGCTTGAAGCGCGCACCCGTCCCGCGGCGAGCCAGGCCCGGCCCAGGTCCGTCCTGATGGCCAAAAACTCGGGGCTCCGACCGATCGGCGCTACACCTCCGGGAGCCAGCCATGAACGACGCCACCGGCATTGCGCTCGAGGCCGACCTACAGCGCGCCCTGGATCAGGTGGTACAGGCGATCATGGAGGTGATCCCCACCAGCGACGTGATCGACCCGCACGGCCTGGTGCTGCGCTGGATGGCGAACCTCCAGCCCGAGGCGCGCGCACGCTTCCTGATGCTGGTGCTCTCGGAGGGCTGGGAGCGCCGGCTCGGCTCGATCGCGCGGGCGGTGCTCGCGGGCGACGAGTCCTGGTCGCATGCCGACGTCGCCGCGGCCGCGGACCGCCCGGCGACGGCCGACCCGGCGCTCGAGCCGACCTGACCTACGCGCCCTCCGCCCGCGACAGGCGACCCGCGAGGGCCGCCTGTCCGAACGGTCAGGTCACGCGCAGATCAGCTCGCCGCGCCGCGCTGGATCAGCTCGATCTTGTAGCCGTCCGGGTCCTCGACGAACGCGATCACGGTGGTGCCGTGCTTCATCGGGCCGGCCTCGCGGACGACCTTGCCGCCGCGCTCCTTGATCTCCGCGCACGCGGCGTAGGCATCCCCCACCTCGAGCGCCACGTGGCCGTAGCCGCCGCCGAGGTCGTACTTGGGGGTGTCCCAGTTGTGCGTCAGCTCGAGCACGGCCTGCTCGGACTCGGGGCCGTAGCCGACGAACGCGAGCGTGAAGCGGCCCTCCGGGTAGTCATGGCGCCGCAGCAGGCGCATGCCGAGGACCTCGGTGTAGAACTTGAGCGAGCGCTCGAGCTCGCCGACGCGCAGCATCGTGTGGAGGATGCGCATCGGGGCTCACTTCTTGCCGGTGGGCTTGGCGGACAGGTCCGCGGGGCCCGGGGCGGGCTTCGCGGGCGGCGTGGTCCCGCCGGGGCCGGGGGCCGTGGTCGTCGGCGCGGCGCCGCCGGCCGCCGCGCGGATGGCCGCTTCAATAAATTGGTCCTGCGCGGCCATCGTGGTCACGAGCTGGTCGCAGGGGACGTAGTCCTTGATCTTGACGAAGTTCTCCGGCATGTCGCGAAACTGGATCGTGTCGCTCTTGAGCTCCACGGTGCCGCCCCACGGGATCAGCTTGGTCGGCGAGGTGCCGGGGGCGTTGATCAGGGCGATGGCGACGCAGGCCGTGCTGTTGCGGGTGAACAGCACGTTGATCGACATGCCCTCGCAGCCGGCCTTCGGACACACGCGCTCGGGCTTGGGGCGCACGTCGATCGGGCGCCCGGGCAGCGCCTTCTCGGCGACCGCCTTGACCTTGGCCTGGACCTGGGCCGCGATCGCGGCGTTCTCCTCGGCGATCGTGCCGGGGATGATGCGCGGCCACAGCACCACGATGCCGCCCGCCGCGCCCTTGGAGTGCGAGATCTCCGGGCCGAGGAAGCGGCCGTCGTTCGGGCCGCCCGCGACCGCGTTCGGGCCCGCTCCGGGACCGCCGACCGTCGCCGTGCCCGGCTGTCCGGTGGGCCCGGTCCCCGCCGGGTCGCCCGCGCCGGGCGTCCCGGTGCCGTCCGCGGGCGGGCTGCCGATCGTCGGGCCGCCGCCCGCCGGGGGCGCGTTGGGATCTGGGGGCGTCGTCTGGGTCGTTGTCGTCGGCGAGCAGGCGAGGCCGGCCGCCGCGAGGACCAGCGCTGCGAGGCAGGGGGACTTCAGCATGGGTGGGACTATACCCGAGTGCCGCGCCCGGGTGCGCATTCCGGGCCGATGTCGACCTGCCCACCCCGGGCCTCCCTCGTTCTTGCCGCGGCGCGGGCCGTGGGAAAGTCCTCACGCGGCGCACTCGGGCCGTCGGCTCGATTTCGCGCCAGGATGGCGTAGGCTCGCGTAAACCGATGAAGCGCGCCGAGAAAGCCGAGAAGATCCGTCAGGTCCTGGACTCGCTGTATCCCCAGCCGGACATTCCGCTGAGGCACGCCGACCCCTACACCTTGCTCGTCGCGGTGGTGCTGTCGGCCCAGACGACGGACGCGCGGGTCAACATGGTGACGCCGGCGCTGTTCGAGCGGGCGTCGACGCCGGCCGCGATGGCGGCGCTCGAGGTCGCGGAGATCCTCGCGTTCATCCGCACCTGCGGGCTCGCGCCGGCGAAGGCCGCGAACATCCGCCGGCTCTCGCAGATCCTCCGCGACGAGCACGGCGGGCGCGTGCCGGCCAGCTTCGCCGCGCTCGAGGCCCTGCCCGGCGTCGGCCACAAGACCGCCAGCGTCGTCATGTGCCAGGCCTTCGGCGTGCCCGCGTTCCCGGTCGACACGCACATCCACCGCCTCGCCTACCGCTGGGGCCTGTCCGACGGGTCCTCCGTCGAACGCACCGAGCGCGACCTCAAGGCGCTGTGGCCGGAGTCGCTGTGGAACAAGCTGCACCTGCAGATCATTTACTTCGGCCGCGGCCACTGCCCGGCGCTGCGCCACGCGTTCGAGTCGTGCCCGATCTGCGCGTGGGCAGGCGTAAAGAACCGGCTCGTCGCCGAGCGTCGCAAGCCGGCGGCGTGACCGCGCGCGGATCGGGCCCGCGCGGGCCCGGACCCGGGGCCGCGCGCGCGGGCCGTCCGTGGCCGTTCCGGGGATAATCTGGCCCTCGGGACAGGTCCGCGCGACCGCGTGCGTTCCCGCCGGCGGGGCTCCGGGCTATCTTCACGGCCGTGCTGTCCCCCACCGAGTTCCAGCGGCTGCTGCGGCGCCTGCTCCTGACGCCGGTCGCCGGCCTGGCCTGGGCGGACCGGCTGACGGCCGCGCGCGCGTGTGTGGCCGAGCTCGAGGCCCGCGCCGACCCGGCGACGTCCGCCGGCGACCGCCCGCCGGCCCTCGAGATCGTGCCGTTCGCGGCCGGGCGCCGGCCGATCGACGAGGCGCTGTCGCCCGGCTTCGGCGCCAGCGAGCGCGTCGGCCTGCTGCACAGCGACGCCGCCGAGCCCGCCGTCGAGGTCGACACGGTGTGGCTGCTGTTCCAGCTCCACGACGTCGACGCGGCGCTGGCCCGGGGCCAGACCCTCGAGGTCCGCATGTCGGCCTGGTTTCTCCCGGCCGAGGGCGCGCCGGTGCCGGTGCCGGGGCTGTTCCAGCGCCCGGTCGGGCCCCAGCGGGTCTCGGCGGCCGAGTTCCCGCGGCCGGCGCTGGCGCCCGGCGAGTGGTCGGAGTTTCGCCGCGACGTGTTCGTCGCCACGCTCGCGCCGGCGGCGACGCTGCTGCCGCACGAGTCCGGCGGCCAGGGCTACGCGCGCGCCGAGCTCGACGCGAGCCTGTGCCCGCCGGACGCGACCGGCCCGTTCTGCTTCGTGCACATGTTCAAGCAGGCGCTGCGGGTCGAGCTGTCGCTGTGGATCGACGGCGCGGAGGTCGGGCGCGACGCCACCGAGATCGAGGTCTTCGACGTCGGCCGCTTCGGCTCGCTGTACGCGCGGCTGCTCGACCGCCTGGTCGTCGCGGACACGCAGGCGCAGGCGACCCGGCTCGCGCGCCCGGAGCTGCACGCGGGCTTTCACCCGTGGTTCCCGGCGCTGCGCATCGTCGGCGACCGGGCGGCGCTGTACCTGCACGCGATCCGCCAGGACCTCGCGGAGCACCGCCGCAACCTGCCCGACCCGACCTGGCTGCTGCGCGTCGGCCTGTACCTCGAGCTGCTGACCTTCCTCGGCATCGCCGGCGCGGTCGAGGCCGACTACCCCGACCTCCTCGCGCCCGCCGAGCGCGCGGCCTTCCGCGACAGCCCGGCCTTCGCCGCCGTCCGCCAGCGCGTCGACGTCGCCGCCTGGCGCGAGGTCTGGGCCCTGCGCGAGGTCGTGCCCCGCACCGGCGACCTGCCCGCCGCCGGCCCCGTCGCCCTGCTCAACCTGCGCCGCAAACAACGCGCCACGCTCGCGTTCCTCCGCGCCCACCACAACGACCTCGCCCGCGCGCTCGAGCTCGCCGGCCCGAACCTCCATGACCCGCAGGAGACCTGGCACCGGGTCCTCCGCGACGCCGAGCGCGCGGTCCTCCGCAACAGCCTCGCCGCGTTCCCCGAGCTCGGACACCTCGAGCCGCGCTGGCGCGAGCGCATCCTGTGGCACCAACACGGCGCGCCGCGACCCCCGGGCCCGACCATCCCGGACGCCATCGCCGGCGTCCTCGGCGACCACGACGGCCTGTTCGCCGCGGCCTGCCGGGCCTTCCGCACCGGCATGAACGCCGTCGCCACCGCCGCCCGCGCGCGCGGCCTCATGGAATTCTCGGGCGAGTCCTGCATCCCCGCCAGCGCCAGCCTGCTCGAGGCGACCCTGCGCGGCGACACCGTCCTGCTCGCCGCGCTGCAGCGCCGCGACGGCTGGGGCCCGCTCGACCTCGCGACCCCGGCCCCCGCCGGCGAGGCCGCCGCCCCGGCCCCCGCCCCCGCCGGCGTCGGCGAGCGCCTGCGCCAGGTCCCCGTCCTGCGCGCCCTCACCGAACGCGAGCTCGACCGCGTCGCCGCCCGCACCCGCAGGGTCCAGTTCACCGCCCACGAGCGCGTCGTCCAGCAAGGCGAGCCCGGCGACTCGCTGTTCGTCGTCGCCGAGGGCGCCGTCGAGGTGCTCATCCGCGAGGAGGACGGCCGCGAGCGCGCCGTGGCGACCCTCGAGGCCGGCGCCGTGTTCGGCGAGGCGGCCCTCCTGACCGGCTCCCCCCGCCGCGCGACGGTCCGCGCCCTCGCCGGCGCCGCCCTGTTCGAGATCCGTCGCGACGCCCTGCTGCCCCTGATCGAGGCCCGCCCCCAGCTCGTCGTCGACCTCGCGCTGCTGATGGCCGCCCGCCAGCACGAGGCCCGCGAGCGCCAGCAGGCCAGCGAGGCCCAGGCCGGCCTCGTCGCCAAGATCGGGCGCTTCTTCCTCGGCTCCTGACCTTTGGGGCATGCTCCTCGGGGCATGTGCTTTGGGCCATGTGCTTTGGGCCATGTGCTTTGGGCCATGTCGTGTGCGAGCGCGTGGCGGGCCCGGGTGCGCGGGCGCCGTCGCACGGACCGGCGCGGGTCCGGCCTGGGGTCGCGCGCAACCTGGCGCAGCCGGATGACCGGGGGAGGCCCGGCCCTCAAACACGGCACAAACCCCGTGGCTCGATTCACCACCCGGGTCCCGCCGGACTCGGTCCAAACCTCCCCCGGCCCTCCGGCACCCAGGCCTTCGCTGAAGGACCGTACGGTCGGCGGAGCCGAGAGCCGGACCCGCGCCGGCCCTGAAAGTCGCACCGTCTCGGCCCGTGGACCCGCGGCGCAGCGTCGTCGGCGAGCACGCGACCCGGCCGCGACGAAGGTCTAGAAAAAGGGCGATGAGAGCTTGCAGATGTAGATCGCGTCGACACAGACGTCGCCCTCGCAGACACCCGCGACCACGCGACCCAACGATCACGCGATCACGGGGGCAGCTTGTCCCCGACGTCGCACATGAACCGCAGGCTGATCCCACCCGCCCCCGCGACCGTCTTGTAATTCTTGACGGACCCGTCGAGGTTCCACGTGTAGATCATCGAGCAGCTCGCGCACGCCCCGTCGCCGTCCGGCTCCGCGGGATTTTTGACAGTGTCGGACACGTACCAGGGACCGCCGTCGTTCGCGCTCCACTGCGGGCAGGTCGACGGGGTCAACGCCTTGCCCAGGCAGCTGATGCCGGCCTTCACGGGGTAGATGCCGAGAATTTGCAGGTAGTCCTGGCCGGTCGCGTTGTCGCCCCCGCCCTGCGGCGCCACGTTGGGCGTGGTCGCGACCGCGAACGCCGACGCGAGGTGGGCCGGGCTGCGCGGGACGAACAGGCGCATGCCGAAGCCGGCGCACAGCCCCTCCGCCTTCTTCGAGGTGTACGGCAGGTCGTTGACGTCGGAGTCGACGTCGACCTTTAAAAAGGTGTAGCCGCCGCCGTCGGTCTCCATGTCGCAGTACACGTCGAAGCTCTGGACCGGGCCGAACGGGTAGATCTGGCGCGGGCCGGAGATCAGCGACGGGTCGGACTCGTGGATGCGCAGGCAGCTGGTCGCCAGCTGGCACGAGCCCAGGCACGCCGGGTCGGTGCCGCTGTCACATTCCTCGTGGTCCGGGTCGATCGTGCCGTCGCCGCAGTGCGCCGCGCGGGCCGAGCAGTCGGCCGCGCAGCTGCCGTAGCTGCCGTCGTTCACGCCGTCGTCGCAGACCTCGACGCCCGCCTGGACCTTGCCGTCGCCGCAGCTCGCCGCGTCGCACTCCGGCGTGCACGCGCCGTCGTCCGCGTTGGCCGGGCCGTCGTCGCAGGCCTCGTGACCGACCCACACCAGCCCGTCGCCGCAGGTGTTGCGCAGGCACGTCGGGGTGCACGCCGCCTCGTCGCCGTTGGCCGGGCCGTCGTCGCACTCCTCGCCCGGGTCGACGACCATGTCGCCGCACTCGCCGGTCGGCACGATGCTCGTCGCGGTCGTCGGCGGCGCCTCGGTGGTCGCCACCCCGGTCGTGCTCGACGCGTCCGTGGTCATCGGCCCGCCGCTGCTCGAGCCGTCGCCGCTCGAGCTCGAGGTCTCGGTGCTCGCCTCGGTCGCGGCGACGCCGGTGTCGAGGCAGCCGCCGACCAGGGCCGCGAGCAGCGGCAGACACGACGCGCGCGGGAACGATGTCATGGGGGGGTCCTCGAGCCTCAGGACGACCTTCGTCCCATGCATCGCCGGGCCCCGCAAGCGCCTGCGTCGGCGCCAATTCGTGCGGCGCTCAGGGCACGCGCGCGAGCGCGTCGGCGTGGTGTGCGACGTGGTCGCCGATGAAGGTCGCGACGAAGAAGTAGCTGTGGTCGTAGCCGGGCTGCATGCGCAGCGAGAGCGGCTGGCCGGCCCGCGCGCAGGCGTCGACGAGCGCCTGCGGGCGCAGCTGCTCGCCGAGGAACTTGTCGGCGTCGCCCTGGTCGACGAGCACCGGGCCGGGGAAGCGGCGCGACGCGAGCAGGGCGCAGGCGTCGTATTGGGGCCACGCGTCGGCCCGCGGTCCGTCGCCGTCGCCGAGGTACGCGGCGAACGCCTTGCGGCCCCACGGCGCCGCGCTCGGCTGGCAGATGGGCGCGAGCGCGGAGACCGAGCGGAACCGGTCGGGGCGGCGCAGCGCGAGCACCAGCGCGCCGTGTCCGCCCATCGAGTGGCCGCAGATCCCCAGGGCGGGGGCGCGCCACGGCAGGTGCGCGGCGAGCAGCGCGGGCAGCTCGTCGGCGACATAGCTGTACATGCGAAAGTGCGGCGACCACGGCGCCTGCGTCGCGTCGACGTAGAAGCCCGCGCCCTGGCCGAGGTCGTACGCCGGGTCGTCCGCCACGCCCTCGCCGCGCGGGCTGGTGTCCGGCGCGACGAGCATCACGCCCCGCTCCGCCGCGTGGCGCTGCGCCCCGGCCTTGACGGTGAAGTTCTCCTCGCTGCACGACAGCCCCGACAGGTACACCAGCGCCGGCACCGGGCCGCGCTCGGCGGCGGGCGGGAGGTAGACCGCGAGCCGCATGCGCGTACCTGTCTGTTCGGACAGGTGGCTGTAGACCCGCTGGACGCCGCCGAAGCAGCGGCTCTCGCTGACGACCGTGAGTGTCATGGGATCACGCGTGATCAGAACCGGCCGGTCAGCGCGAGGCCGGCGGAGTGGCGGCCGAACGACGGCACGATCGCCAGGGTCTGGGCGCGCTCGCGGTTGATGCGGCGATGCTTGGCGAGGCGCATCGCGCCGAGCACCGTAAAGCCGATGCCCGCGGCCGCCAGGAACGCGCCGACGCCGATCAGCAGCTTGCCCTTGGTCTCGGCGGAGAGCGTGATCTCGCCGGCGCTGGCGGTCGAGGTGTCGGTGCCGTCGGTGTCGCCGCTGGTGTCGTCGGTGGTGCCGTCGGTGGTCGTGTCCTCGCCCTCGCGGTTGTAGATCGGGCCGTACTTGTCGGCGGTCGCGGCGTAGTAGATCAGCGCCGCGCCGCCGCCCGCGAGCGCGATGCCGCCGACGATCGCCGGGGCGATCCACGCCGGCGGCGGCGGGAGCTCCACGGTCAGGTCGTAGGGCTTGCCGCCCGGCGCCGACCCGATCTCCGGCGGGATCTTCATGCGCGTCGGCGCCGCCGTCTCGATCTCCTTCGAGATCTGCAGCAGCCGCGCGCGCGCCTCCTGCGTCTCCGCGTAGCGCTCGCAGCCGGTCCCGTGCTTGGTCTTGCAGGCCCGCAGGTACTCCTGCAGGATGCGCTGACCCGTGCGCAGATACTCGACCTCGTTCGTGGTCACGAACAGCTGCTGATACGCGGTCACCGCGTTCGCCAGCACCACCGAGCGCGTCATATGGTTGGACTGGTTCTCCGACAGCAGGTCGAGCGCCTTGCCGTACAGCCGCGCCGCCGTCGCGTAGTCGCCCGCGTCGAAGGCCTTGTCCGCCTGGTCGCTCAGGTCGAGCCCGACCTCGACGCTCGCCCGGTTGCGCGGCGCTCCGGTCGCCCGCGTCGCGCTCCCCGTGGTCGCCGGCGCCGTCTCCGTCGTCTCCGCGCCGGAGTACGACCGGCCGTGCTGGCCCGGCTCGAGCGGCTCCTCCGGGATGTTGCCGTCACCCGCGTCGGGCCCGTCGTCCGGCGCGCTCGGCTTGCTCGCGGGCTTGCTCGGCTTGCTCGGCTTGCTCGGCTTGCTCGGCTTGCTCGCGGGCTTCTCGGCGGCGGGCTTCTCGGCGGCGGGTTCGGCGGCGGGTTTCTCGGCGGCGGGTTCGTCCGCGGCGGGCGCGTCCGCGGCGGGCGCGGCCCGGGCGGGGGTCGTCGGGCTGACGAGCGCGGCGGCGAGGGCGAGGGCGAGGCCGCGGCGCGCGGAGGTCGTGTGCGTGCGGAGCATCATCGAAGCGTGACCCCGAGGATCGCCAAGACCAGCGAAATCTGCAAGGGCTGCGGGCGCTGTCAAGCTGGCACGACGTGACATGCTGGCACGCGCCGCCGGTGACACAGTGTCACCCGCCGGGCCCCGGCGCGACAATCGATCATCGATCATCGATCACCGATCGTCGCTCGTCGGTCACCGCTCGCCGGGCGACGCGCTCGTGCTCACGTCGGCGGCGGCGTGCGCGGGCGCCCGGGGACGGGCAGGTTTTCGCCGAATTTTGGCGCGCCGGCGCCGGGTGTGATCTGGTCCGGGGCCGTGAGCACCGAGGCCGACCCCGAGGACTCCCCGACCGACGCCCCCCGCGACGAGACCGCGGCCGCAGCGCCCGCGGCGGCGACGGAGCGGCGCGCGATGGACCCGTGGCTGTTCTTCGCGGCGATGGCGCTGGCGTGCCTCGGCCTGGTGATGGTCTACAGCGCGGGCGTGTACACGGCGCGCGTGAAGTATGGCGACTGGGAGTTCTTCCTCGGCCGACAGGGGCTGTTCTTCGCGCTCGGCACGGTGATCATGCTCGCGGTCTCGCGGGTCGACTACCGCATCTTTCGCCGGTTCTCCGGGCTGTTCATGGCGCTCGGGCTCGCGGGGCTGGTGGCCGTGCTGTTCGTCGGCGACGAGGTCAACGGCGCGCGCCGCTGGATCCGGTTCCCGGGCATGAACATCCAGCCGAGCGAGCTCGCCAAGGTGGCGCTCGCGGGCTTCCTGGCGGCGATGCTGGCCCGCCAGGGCGAGCGCGTGCGCCGGTTCAAGGCCGGCTTCCTGCCGCCGCTGCTGGTCGCGTCGCTGACGATGGTGCTGGTGCTGCTCGAGAAGGACCTCGGGACCACGATCCTGCTCGGCGCGCTGACGATGACGCTGCTGTTCGTCGCCGGCACGCGCGTCGCGTACGTGCTCGCGGCCTCGCTGCTCGCGGCGCCGGTGGTCTGGCATCAGATCGTCGGCGTCGGCTTTCGCAAGGGCCGCCTGCTCGACTACCTCTCGGGCGAGCAGTCGTATCAGATCCAGCAGTCGCTGATCGCGATCGGCTCGGGCGGACCGTGGGGCCTCGGGCTCGGCGAGGGCCGCCAGAAGCTCGGGTTTTTGCCCGAGAACCACACCGACTTCATCCTCGCCAGCATCGGCGAGGAGCTCGGCTTCGCGGGCATCTGCGCGGTGATCGGGCTGTTCGCGCTGCTGGTCTGGCGCGGCCTGGTGACCGCCCGCACTGCGCCCGACCGCTTCGGCACCTACCTCGCGGTCGCGCTCTCGGCCCTGTTCGGGTTCCAGGCGCTGATCAACATGGCGGTGGTGCTCGACATCATCCCGGCGAAGGGCATCACGCTGCCGTTCCTGTCGTACGGCGGGTCGTCGCTGATGGTGAGCATGGGCGCCGTCGGCATCCTCCTGGCGATCTCACGCCGCCCGCGGCCGTGGCGGATCTCCGACCAGCGCAGCCGACGGGCCCCGGAGCCGCCGCCGGGGCGCGTGCAGCGGGTCCAACAGCGCCGCGCCGGCGAGCCCGCGCCGCGCCGCCGCTGGTGGCCGTTCGCCGCGAAGACGCCGGCACCGACGCCGCGCCGCAACGCGCGTCGCCCCGACGTGTGACGCGCGTCGCCGAGCGCGGCGCGTCGCGCGTCGCGCCGACGCCTCGCAGATCACACGCGCACCGACGCCGCAGCGTCGCCGCGACGCCCCGCGGATCACGGGCTCGTCGGGCCTTTCCTCGCGCGCGCCGACGCGACGCGAGCACGACTTCGCGTTGACCCTCGCGCCCGGCCGCGGCAGGTTCGCCGCGCATGGCTTTTCCCCTCCCGGTCGCCCTCTCGCTCGCCCTGAGCGCCGCCCAGGCTCCCACCTCGAGCCCCGCGCCCGCGTCCGCGCGGACCACGGCGCCGCCGCTCCTGGCCGAGGACGACGCGCCGAAGCCGTTCTCGCCGCACCCGGACGTCACGAAGGTCCCCCTGCCGAGGTTCGATGACGACGCGCCGACGGGGCGCGGTCGGCCGCCCGAGCCGCGCTGGCGCGGCACCGGCCTGATCGCGGCGGCGAGCGTGCTCGGGGCGTTCGGGCTCGGCTTCAACATCGCCCGCATCGCCGTCGGCCGCGGCCTGTGTCACGACCTCCGCTACGACGAGGACACGCAGTCGGTCGAGGGCCAAAACGAGTGCCTCAACGGCGGCTTCGCGCTCGGCGGGCTGGCGATCGGGGCGCTGGTGATGAACGGCGCGGCGTTCGGTCTGGCGGCCGGCGCGGGCGTGCAGCGCGGGCGCTGGAAGGCCCACCGCGTCCGCTTCGCCGGCGACCGCGAGCCCAGCGCGCAGCTGCAGATCGGGCTCGGCGCGGGGCTGCTGGCCGCGGGCATCGTCGGCTACCTCGTGACCCGCGTCGCCTCGTACGTCGACGTGCTCGGCCAGCAGACCTGCTCCGAGCGCTACCCCATCGACGACTTCGGCGACCCGATGACCCGCGCCAACGTCAACCAGTTCAGCCGCTGCATGGGCGGCCGCATCAGCGGCTACCTCTCGGGCATCACCGTGACGCAGACGATGAGCATCGTCGGCGTCGGCCTGCTCACCCACGGCGCCGCGTACCGCCGCGACCGCAAGCTCATGCAGTACATCTCCAGCGGCCGCCTGCGCCTGCAGCCGAGCCTCGGCCGCAGCTTCGTCGGGCTCACGCTCGGCGGGCGGTTCTGAGGCCACGCGCGCCGGTGCGCGCACGACCGGGCGCGCACCGGCGGCGCCGCGCCGCCGCGCTACGAGCCTGATCGCGTCAGGCCGGCGCGAACGCGGCCTGCAGGCGCTTCTTGATCGAGGACTCGAGCTTGGCCGCGTCGACGCCGAGGGCGCGCGCCATCATGCCGAGCTTGACGACGACGTCGACGCTCTTCGGGTGGATGGCGATCGACCCGCTGACGCCGGTGCCCTTGAGGGTCGCCTGGTTGCCCGACCATGCCGCCGAGACGCCGTACTTCTTGATCATCTCCTCGAAGCTCTGGATGCGGGCGCGGGCGTCGTCGACGCTGACGTTGTGGGGCTGGCTGACGCGGACTTCGCTCATGGTCGGCAGCATCGCACGACCGAAGCGCGCGGACGAGCCCCCTCGCGGCCGCTGCCGGCTTTCTGGTACCCTGCGCCGGTGCTCGCGGACCCCGACCCGCTGGACGTGCCCGCCGACGCGCTCAAGCTGCACGCGCTGGCCGCGGACGGGCTGATCGACGCGGACGCGCTGGCGTGGGCGCTGGC
>Ga0075163_10004076_pt1 | contig 19601 bp, 14 predicted proteins | sample JI1023141ADNA_FD_71478 | JGI IMG/M metagenome (GOLD analysis project Ga0075163, IMG submission 71478) | Wastewater effluent complex algal communities from Wisconsin, to seasonally profile nutrient transformation and Carbon sequestration -... | ecosystem: Engineered > WWTP > Effluent > Algae...
GCCATCGCATTACAATCAATGGCCGTCGACCCGCGTTTTGCATTTGGCATCATAGAGAGCACATTCGACGAGTTTGAAAAGGTGGCAGAGGAATACGGAGCGGACTGGTTGCTGGGCCTGCACAGCAAGTGGCTCGTCAACCGGGTGTTGCACAAATCGGCAGCCATTGCACAATTCGATCCCTGGTCAGTGAAACCGGTGGATGCTGCCGCTCAAATCAATCGCCCCATGCTGTTTATGCACGGAGATGCGGATGACAAAATTCCGATCGAATTCAACCGGCGCAATTTTGAAGCGGTGCCAAGTGTTCAGAAACAATGGATTACCGTTCCTCGCGGAGGGCACAGCAACCTGTGGCAGGCAGCAGGCGGTTCCCTGGAACCCCGCGTCACTTCCTTTCTTGAACAGCAATCCGTACGCTGAATTACGTCATTTGCACAACTTTCTCCCGGGGTTTTGTCTATTGCAAAGAGGAATGCGGTACTTTCGCTCCCATTCCCCTTTCGTCGTATGATCTTTCGATACTATTTCGCATTCCTACTGATTACAGGCTGCATTTCGCAGGCAAATGCCACGCATATTGTCGGCGGTGAAATGACTTATAAATGCCTCGGCAACAACCAGTACGAGATCACCCTAATCGTGTACCGGGACTGCTATACCGGCATTCCTCCTTTCGACGACCCCGCCTCCATTGCCGTTTTTGATTCGAGCTGGAATCTTGTTAAACATATATTGGTACCCCTGGACCCCAATTCCAATGACACCCTGCCGATCATCCTTTCAGACCCCTGCCTGACGGTGCCGCCCGACGTGTGTGCGCACGGCACGACGTACAAAACCATTGTCCAGTTGCCGAAAATACCGGGCGGGTATTCGCTGGTGTATCAGCGTTGTTGCCGCAATCAATTGATTCGCAACATCATCCGGCCCTTGCGAACAGGCATTACCATTATTTCTCACATTACCGAAGAAGCGCTGGATGCCTGCAACAACAGCGCGACTTTCAACCAGTGGCCCCCGGTGGCGATTTGCATCCACCAGCCGATCAACTTCGACCACGCTGCCACCGATGTAGACGGCGACTCGCTGGTGTACCGGCTGTGTACGCCCCTGCACGGCGCGGATTCGCTTGACCCGATTCCACAGCCGCCCTATGCGGGCCCTTACATGGATGTCATCTGGAGGGACCCACCCTACAACCTGAGTGATATGCTGGGTGGAACCCCGCTGACCATCGATGCCAGCACCGGCTTTATGACCGGCATCCCCAATCTGATCGGCAATTTTGTGGTGGGTGTGTGCGTGGATGAATATCGGGACGGCCAGTTGTTGTCGGTCAATCGCCGTGATTTTCAGTACAATGTATCCGATTGCGGCCAGCCGCTTGCGGCGTTTTTCGTGCCTGAGGTCGTATGTGATACCCTGACCATCAAATTCCTGAACCAGGGTTTGCAAAACCATTCCTATCAGTGGTATTTCAACTGGGGAGCAGATACCAGCTGGGCATCCACACAATATTCCCCACTTTGGACCTATCCGGATACCGGGTATTACACCGTTGCACTTATAGCGGAATCAAAACCTACCTGTCGTGACACCATGTTCAGAACGATCCATGTGACCGACAGTTACATCGACGCTTCGCTTAATTTTACTTTTCCGGATTGCGACCAAACGGGGCTAATTGTGCAGGCTTCCGACCTGAGCACGGATTCGCTTTTCAATGTTGTCTCCTGGCAATGGACACTGACAGGGCCGGGTGGGCTTGGCGTCCAATCCGGCGAACAGAATCCCACTTTCTCCGTCAACGAACCCGGCCAATACCGCCTCAAACTGGTGGCTACTTCCGGCAACGGCTGTACGGATACCCAATCTTTTCTCTTTTTTCCACCCATTCCGCCAACAGATTTCCTGGCAGACAGTATGGTGATTTGCCCGGGCGATTCGGTGTTTCTGTTTCCCGGAGCCGACGAAACATACACTTATCAATGGTCGCCCGGAACAGGGCTTTCGGACACGACCATCGCCAATCCCTTTGCCTATCCTGATGCTTCCATTATTTATACCCTGCTGATCAGTGGAAATGGCCCATGTATAATTGAAAAGACGGTGAAGATAACGGTGTTGCAGATGGGTGCACTTTTGGCGACTGCGGCGCCGGATACAATCTTTCCGGGCGAAACGTCCCAGTTGAATGTAACTGCTCCCGGGATTACCCAATTTGCCTGGCAGCCCGCAGGCAGTCTCTCCAACGCCAATATTTCAAACCCTGTGGCCAGCCCGCAAAGCACTACCGACTACATAGTCACTGCGCCGCTTTCCGGTTCGTGCGTTCTGCGCGACACGGTTCGGGTGGTGGTGCGGTCTGTGTTTTGCGACGAACCGTTTGTTTTTTTACCCAATGGATTTTCTCCAAACGGCGACGGCGAAAACGACGCCTTAAAACTGGAGAGTGATATCGTCACGGAGGTGTACTGGGTTGTTTTTAACCGCTGGGGCGAAAAAATATTTGAAGCCGATTCGCTGGAAGATGCCTGGGATGGAACCTATAAAGGGCAGGAACAACCGGCAGAAACCTATGGATATTTCCTGCGGGTAGTTTGCAGCGACGGGGCGGTTTTTGAAAAAAAAGGCAATTTGACGCTGTTGCGATAATATACCGGACAGAAATTCAGACTGATATGGATAACCGACAAATGCAGGCCGTTTTTAACGAGACCTTTGCGGGTCTTGCCTTTTTTTACCGGGACACCCATCTTGCCGACGAATTGGCAGCCCACTACAAGGTTGGCCAGATTTTGAAGGAGCGTGGGTTTACGGATATGAGTTACAAAGGCGGTGGTTTGAAAGGCAATTTCCGATACCTGATTGCTTCTGCATTTGGCAAGGATTTGTCTGTCATCGACCCCAATGCGGCGAAAAAAGGGCACATCATGCTCACCGCGGATGCCTTTTTCAAGGTACTGGATATATACAAAATCGGAGATAAAACCCAGTTGCTCTTGCTGAACATCCCGCCACACGCGGTAGCCTTGTTTGAAAAAGCAAGCACCAACATTGAGGCCGATATTGTGAAAAAGGCACGCGAACGTTTCGAGCAATTGGCCGCTGCAGCACCGGTGGAAGAACTTCAGACACCGGATTGGGTCAAAAGAACCAGCCAGCCCATCGGCATGAATTTATCTGGCGAAATGTTCTATCCCTGACCGCACCTGCCGGGCTGTGGTTTGCAGCGAGCAAGGTCTATTTCACCAGGGTAGCAAAACCCCTGAATTCGAAAGGCTCCCCCCTTGGTCCGGTAAATGTGACCAGGTAGACGTAAACTCCTGATGGCGACATACCACCGGTGTTTTGCGCCCGCCCGTTCCATTCATCATTCGGGTCGGTGGTCTCATACACCAGCTCGCCCCAGCGATTCCAGATGGTCATGCTAAAACCAGTGGCGCCCTCCAGGAATCCTTTGCCCAGGAATCCGTCATTCAGACCATCACCGTTGGGGGTAAATGCATTGGGCATGTGCCACAAAACAATGGGCCGGATGTCCAGAAATTTGATCATCGAGTCCTTGCAACCTTCAGCATGGGTCACAATCAGGCGGATTTTCATTCGGCCTGTATCCGGAAAAGTGTAGGTCGGGCTTTGTTCGATCGTTGTTTTGAAACGGTCGAGTTGCCAGTTCCACTGGGCTGCATCCACGGATTTGTCGATGAAATGAACTGTATTGTTGAAATTGGTCAGCAAAGTGTCGGGATCGCAGGCGAAATCGGCAATCGGAGACGGCTCTACCCGAATGAGGTCGGGGAAGGTAGCCGAAGTAAAACAGCCAATGGGTGAAGTGATGGACACGCTCACCGTGTATGAACCCGGCTCAGTATAAAGGTGCGTGGGGCTGATGGTGTCCTCCTGTATCATTCCGTCGCCGAAATCCCATTTAATGTCGTAGGAATCGTCAATGGGTGTGGAAAGGTTGTTGAAGAATATCAGGGCCGGTGCACACCCGAGATAACTGCTCGGTTCGATGATGATAAGCGGCGGCACAGGGAACCATTCGATTACCTGAATGCTGTCGTCCGAACACTTGTTTTCATCCGAGACCCTGAGCCGGACGGGGTGATTGCCCGGAATGGGATAAAGAAAATCTGGGTTTTGTTCGCTGGATTGCCCATTGGGCACACCAAAGCGCCAGTCCCACTTATTGATGACACCGTCGCCAAATGACTGGTCTGTAAAAATGACCGGCCCTGCCACACAGGTGTCGTATGCATAGGCAAAACTGGCGGTCACTTTAGGGAAAATATCCACAGAGATATAGGCAGTATCGCCGCATTCCGAATTGGGATTGAGGATGAGCAGGCCTGTGTACGAACCTGTATCCGGAAAAGGCACAGAGGCATTCCAGTTTTGTGTTTCCGTGAAAACATTGCCGTTATTCAGGTCAAAACGCCACTCCCAGGAACTGATTTTGGACTTGTCCAGACTCAGGTTTTCAAATTCCACGGTGTTTTCACCACAGGATTTGATGGCAAATTTTTTGGCGCCCACGATCTTGAACGAATCGGTTTCGATATTGGCCAGTACCGTCGGTTCGCAGTCGGCTACGTTGAACTGGAAATCGCGCCGAAGTTCGGAAAGCTGGACGCCGTTGCGAAATTCCCGCACCCGAACTCCCACCACAAATTGCCCTTGGGTGTTGGGTGTGCCTGAAATCAGACCTGTACCGGTATTGATGTTTACAGTCGGGCTGCCTCCCATCGGATTGGCCAGTGAGTAGGGTGGGGCGAAAATGACATTTTCAAAAGGAGGCTCACAGGGCGGAGTGGGTTTGGCGCCTTCACAGGAGGTCAGAGCCGGCGGCTGGAGCAAGGGGCCACCGCCTTGCAGCGGAGCCACAAAATCATAGATCAACTGGTCGCCATCGGCATCGGTGGCGGAGTGGTCAAAATTGAGGAAGAAGTCTTTGCAAATGATGATGGGCGGAAAGTTGACAAATACCGGACTGTTGTTGCAGGCGATTTGCGCCGCTGCAGTCAGTTCCATGGCATAAGTGGCGCCCACATCACCCGGGTTGATCAGGTTGGAAATGGTGAGGTTGCGACAGCAACGTTGATAAACGATAAAATAACTCGCATTGGGCAGCACCGGCAAGGTTTGCTCGAAGGTATAAATGGCTTGCTGCACACAAACGGTAGGTATTTGTGCAATACAATCGGGCGGAACCGGCTGGAGTTTGGTAATTTTGGGATTGTAAACCTGAAAGGTGAGCACTTCGGTAAAGGTTGTCCCGTTGGGCAAACCGCTGTAAATGGCCATTTCTGCCGGATTGTCATAATCAGCGCCATTCCCCAGGCAATCCCGGTAAATCTTCATGGTGAAGCGGTACTTTTTGCTGTTGTTCGGCGCGTCTCCCAGGCACTCGTAGGTTATTTCTCCCCCGATGATGTGCATGGCGAGCATGGTTTTTGGCAACAAAAACAGGACGGCGATAAGGGTGATAATTCCGCGAACGGTCATAGTAAGTTGAGTGTTTATCCGAAATTTAGATTTGATTCCGGAAAAATCAGATTTTTGTGTCCCCAAAAGTACATTTACTAACGTTTCAAAAAAGCCTATTGTTGGCAATGTTCCTGCTACGCGACGACATTTCGGAAATTGCCCGCCTTTTGGAAGGCGGAAGTATCATTTGTTATCCTACGGATACCATCTGGGGCATCGGCTGCGATGCTACCAATGAGGAGGCGATCGCCAGGGTAACAGCACTGAAAGGCCGCGTGCCTGAAAAAGGTTATGTACTGCTTGTATCCGGCATTGAAATGCTGAAGCGGTACGTCCCCAAGATACACCCCAGGCTTGAAACGCTGTTGTCATTCCATCAGCGCCCGTTGACGGTGGTGTACGAGCGCAACATCGTCGGGCTGCCTGCTGCAGTGAAAGCACCGGATGGATCCATTGCGATCCGGGTAGCGCAGGATGAATTTTGTCAGGAACTGATCGCCAAATTCGGCAAACCGCTCGTGAGCACTTCTGCCAATAAAAGCGGCGAACCCTATCCGCCCACGTTCGGCGGCATCAGCAGTGAAATCCTCGGCGGGGTGGATTATGTAGTAAAATACCGGCAGGACGACAAGGAACCGGGAGAGCCGTCATCCATTGCTAAACTGGACCGGCATCAGGAGCTGGAGTTTATCAGAGATTGACCAACGCAGGCGCTTCTTTGTAAATTGCCTTTGATGTCAACTGAATGACAGCATGTCGCTTACTGGCCCGGCACTGCCGATATCAGCCGGCGGACATATTCATTTTCCGGGTTATCAAAAATTTGTTCCGCAAAACCGATCGCTTCGATTTTGCCCCGGTTCATGATCATCAATCGATCGCACATTTGCCTTATCACACTCAGATCGTGCGAGATAAACAGGTACGTCAGTCCGAATTGTTGTTGCAAATCCTGGAGCAAATTCAGAACGGTGGCTTGCACCGATACATCCAGCGAAGAAACGATTTCATCACAGATCAGAATCCTGGGTTCTACTGCCAAAGCTCTTGCGATGCAGATGCGCTGACGCTGGCCGCCGGAAAACTCGTGTGGATACCGGTGAAAATGACCTGCTTCCAAGCCGGCAATTTCGAGCAATTCCAGCGCTTTTTCTTTCCTGATTCGTTCGTTTTCGTGCAATTGGTGGATATTCATCGGCTCCATCAGGGCTGCCCCAATGCTCATGCGCGGATTGAGCGATGAATAGGGGTCCTGAAAAACAACCTGAATGTCCCGTCTGAACGGATGGAATGATTCCGCTGTCAATTCCAGCAGATCCGGATTTTCAGAGCCCGGTTCGCCATCGTTCTGACCGGGCAAACGCCTGTAACGCACCTTGCCCGAATACGAATCAGTCAATCGCGCGATGGCACGCCCGAGGGTCGTTTTGCCACAACCCGATTCACCGGCCAGACCAAATGTTTCGCCCGGGCAGACCTCGAAACTGACATGATCCACTGCGTTCAGCCAATCGACGGACTGGCCCAGCCAGTTCTTTTTGGCCGGATAACGAACGACCAGGTTTTCCACACCAAGAATGGGTTTTTGTGCGTACAACAGGGCGCGTCGCGACTCCGTTTCCTCTTTAGTCACTTCATTGACCTTGGCAATGTTATTTTCCACAAAATCCTGCACTGTCGGCAAACGCCGCAATTTGCGGTGCAGGGATGGCCGGCTTGCCACCAGCCCTTTGGTATAGGGATGTTCGGGTGCGCTCAATATTTTCTCAACGGGTCCTTCTTCCACAACCCTGCCATTGAACATCACCGCAACGCGGTCACATACTTCGGAAATGACACCCAGATCGTGGCTGATAAACAGCATGGAAAGACCGGATTCGGTTTGCCATTCCAGCATCAGGTCGAGGATCGCTTTTTGAACCGTCACGTCCAGTGCCGTAGTAGGTTCATCGGCGATCAGGATATGGGGATGGCAACTCATGGCCATGGCAATCATTACCCGTTGTTTTTGCCCGCCGCTCAGTTCGTGGGGGTACGACTGGAATACCCGTTCCGAATCGGCCATTTTGACCCGATCAAAGAGTTGCGCTGTTGCAGAACGGGCTTCCCTGAAATCCAGTTTTCGATGGTACTGTAAGGCTTCCACTACCTGCAAACCGCACCGAATGACCGGATTCAGCGAGGTCATCGGCTCCTGAAAAATCATGGCGATTTGAGCGCCTCGGTACAAAAGCAGTTCTTTTTCCGGCAGCGAAAGCAAATTGACAGGGGAATCTGGAGCAGATGGAGGGTGGTACCAAATTTCTCCGGAACTGATTTGGCCGGGGTAGGGAAGCAGCCGCATCACGGAAAGGGCTGTGACAGACTTGCCGGAGCCGGATTCTCCCACGATACCAATCGTTTCACCTTTGTCAAGGTGGAGCGTAACGCCATCCGTCGCCCGCGTGGTGCCGCGCTGCGCATGAAAATCAATCGTCAGGTTGTTTATCTCAAGCAGCCGGGTCATAATGCAGTACCTTCACACAAATTACATGGTTAGTTTGCAAAGGCCCTCACTCCAGTCCACCTTGACTTTTCCACCCTTTTTAAGCCAGGAAACCAGTTCGGCGCCGAGCAATTCTGCCCGCCAGCCGCCCAGGAGTTCCGGGTCGAAATCGTCGCTCCCTGATTTCAGGCGATTGAAATCCCCCTTGGGGAGCAGCAATGCAGCGCTGATCTCGTGTTCGAGGCACTGTTTTTTTACAAAATGATAAAGCAGTTCCATGGTCCATTCGCGTTCCGGGTTTTCCGGCACGGGCTTGGGTATCGAAGCCAAAAATTGCTTTTCCTCATCGGTAGCTTTGGCGCGCCAAAGTTCCTGCCACGTGTCGAGGTTCTTTTTCCACACATTCTCCGGCAAGGTCCGGTTGGAACGAAAAGCGCCGGGGCCGTCTTTGGTAGCCCTCAAAACGGTACTGACAAACCTGCTTTGCAGCACCTGCTCTTTGGGCACATTGAGTTCCATGGCCCGTTCGACGCGCCAGCGGTAGAGCCGCATCAAAAACACTTGCTCGCGCAAGTCCAGTTGGTGCACAAAATCATTGGCCAGCAATTCCTTATTGGGGTTGGTGGCATAAAAATCGGGCGTTTCCCACTTGCGGTTTTCTTCCCGTGTCCAGGATTCGCGGTGATGTTTTGCCAGTTTGCGCGTCAGTTTTTCGTGTAAAACAGGCAGGTATTTGACGTCTTCTACAGCGTAGTCGAGTGCTTTGGGCTCCAGCGGCCGGGCTTCCCAATCGGCTACCGTATGGCTTTTGGCGAGTGAAATGCGCAGTTCACGTTCCACAATTTTGGCGAACCCTGCCGGGTAATTATATCCCACAAATCCCGCGGCAATTTGGGTGTCGAAAGTGTTTTTGGGGACCGTGCCATACAAGGTATTGAGCAGGCGATAGTCGTTGTCGCCCGCATGTGTGATTTTCAGGATGTCGGGGTTTTCGACAAGCGAAAGAAATTTCTGCAATTGCCGCACCCGCAGGGTGTCGATGAGGTAGATTTCATCTTGAGACACGACCTGAATGAGGCAAAGGACCGGGATATAGGATTTTTCGCCCACAAACTCGGTATCAAAGCCAATCCACGTCGATTGAGCCAGCGCATCCATCACCTGATCGAAGTCGGGCTGTCTGTCCAGGAAGTGTATTCGGTGATTCATGCGCCAAAAGTAAACAGGTTTGTAAGGATGCACAGAATTTACCAAAATTTTGCCTTGTGATTTCCTTTTTCCTTTTATGTAAAAGAATGTGTTTCAAACATCGTTTTCTTTGCTGCGTTATTTAAAGTACCCGGATCATACGGGGCACGACGCATCCGGCGGTGGCAATTCGTTAATTTTGCACGCAGGATTCCATCTTTCCAGATAACACGCTACAAATAAGCCAATTTAGCTCAATACCATGAAAAAAGTACTCTTCGGCCTCGCAATCACGCTGGTTCTGCTCCTTGGAGCGCTCATTGCATTGCCATATTTTTTTAAAGATGAAATCATCGCTCAGGTCAAAGCAGCTGCCAATGAAAGCCTCACGGCAACGGTAGATTTTAAAGACGTTGACATATCCGTGTTCAGGCATTTTCCGCAATTATCCATTGGCCTGGAAGGTCTTGACGTGACCAATGGCCCCGGCCCATTTGCCGACGTCAAATTAGTGCAGTGCGAACGCCTCGACGTGGCAGTCGATCTCTGGTCGGCTATTTTTGGCAGTGAAGTCGTCATCAAAGGCCTTTATTTCCAAAAACCGGACATCCGCGTGTACGCACTGAGCGACGGCAGCGCCAACTACGACATCACCAAACCTGAACCGGAAGGCACGGCGGCTACCGCTTCCGAATCCAGCCCGGTCAAACTCGAACACTACGGCATCACCGATGGCAAATTGCTGTACGACGACCGCAGCCTTGATATGCGTGCCGAACTGGATGGTCTGAGCCACAGCGGCTCCGGCGAATTCGCCTCCGACCTGTATGATTTCGTTATGAAAACGGCTGTGGAACGCCTGACCGTCGATTACGGCGGTGTGCAATACCTCTCCAATGCCCGCGCCGACTGGAATGCCACCCTTTCGGCAGATATGAAAAACATGAAGTTCACTTTCAAGGACAACGACCTGAAAGTGAATGCCCTGCAGGTGATGCTCGACGGCTGGGTGCAAATGCCGGACAATTCGGAAGACATCCGGATGGACCTGAAATTCGGAACGCCGGCCAATACTTTCAAAAGCCTGTTGTCTATTGTTCCGGGCGCCTACACCAAGGATTTCGACAACGTGCAGGCCAACGGCACGGTACAGTTTGCCGGTTTTGTCAACGGCACCTACAACGAGACGATCTATCCGGCATTCAAAATCAATTTTGTGGTGGGCAATGCCGATTTCAAATATCCGGATCTGCCGCTTGGCGTCAGCAACATCAATGTGGACGCCACCATCAACAGCCCCTCGGCTCGTCTGAATGACATGACGGTGAACATCCCTAAATTCAGCCTGCGCATCGGCTCCAACCCGCTTGAAGGATATTTCAACCTCAAAACGCCCGAATCGGATCCGACTGTGGATACCAAAATTGTAGGGACGCTCAACCTCGGTGAACTCTCCAAAGCATTCCCGATGGAAGGTGTGCAGGAATTGGCCGGCATCATCAAGGCCAACATCATGATGAAGGCGGCTATGAGCCAGATCGATCAGGGCAAATACGACCAGGTGAACATGGCGGGCGACTTCGCCATGACCGGTATCAGTTACAAAGCCGAAGACATGCCTGCCGTAAAAATCAATCAGTTGACCACCAGCCTGACTCCTCAGCGGGTGGATATCCAGAATTTTGATGCACAACTCGGTAAAAGCGACCTGCGTGCCAATGGCTCCATCGATAATATCCTGGCGTATTTTTCCACGAATAAAACCATGACCGGAACCATGAATTTTTCGTCCGGTCTTTTCGATGCCAACGAATGGATGGAACCTGCGCCCGCCGATGGCAGCGTGGTGCCGAGCGACGTGGAAGCCCCGGCAACGGCGAGCGCCGAAAAAGTGTTTGATCGCTGGGATTTCACCGTCGATGGCAAAATCAACCGCCTGAAATACGATACCTATGACCTGACCAACATGGTCATGAAAGGGCATTTTATGCCCAACAAAATGAACGTGGATAATTTTGGGATGAACATCGGGGCCAGCGACCTGCGCGGCAGCGGCAAAATCCTGAATGCATGGAACTACATGTTTGACAATCAAACGGTGTCGGGTGTGGTCAACCTGGAGTCCAACTATTTTGATCTCAACCAGTTCATGACGGAAGAAACGAGCCCGGCCGCCACCGCCAAAGGAGGCACTCCCGCTCCGGCACCTGCCGCTGAAATCATTCCCGTGCCCAAAAACGTGGACATGACCCTGAACGCCAATTTTGGAAAGATCAAATACACGACCTACGACCTGACCAACCTCAACGGACAAGTGGTCATCCGGGATGGCATTGCGCAATTGAAAGATTGCACCGCCAATGTAATCGGCGGCCTGGTCGCCCTGAATGGAGAATACAACACCGCCGATCCGTCCAAACCTTCGTTCGACATGGACATGGCCATGCAAAACATGGGCTTCAAAGAAGCCTATCAGACTTTTGCTACGGTGAAGGCCATTGCGCCGGTCATGCAATTGATCGACGGAAAATTCAACACTACTTTGTCGCTGAGCGGAGGCCTGGGTAAAGATATGATGCCGGACCTCACCACCTTGTCAGCCGCGGGATTCCTGGAAACCCTGAGCGCGGTGTTCAACAATTTCAAACCCATGAATGAAATCGGTTCGAAACTTGGCGTTGATTACCTGCAAAAGATGGAGTTGAAAAACACCAAAAACTGGTTTGAAGTGAAGGACGGGAAGGTGATTGTTAAGCCGTTCAATACCCAAATGCGCGATGTTGCCCTTCAGATTGGCGGCTCGCACGGGCTGGACCAGGAAATGAATTATCAGATCACAACCAAAACCCCGCGCAAGGCTTTGGAGAAAAACGCCGTAGGCAGTGCTGCCAATTCGGGCCTCAATTTCCTTAGCAAGGAGGCTGGCAAATACGGGGTCAACCTTGCACAAGGCGAATTCATCAATGTCCGCTTCGATCTCACCGGCTCACTGACCAGCCCAAAGGTGGCCATGAAAATCCTCGGCTCCGACGGGCAAAGCAGCATCAAGGAAGAAGCCGGTGCTGCGGTGCAGGCCACGGTGGACAAAGCAAAAGATTCCCTGAAAAATGTCGCCAACCGCGAACTCGACAAGGCCAAGGAACAAGCCAAGGCCGCTGCCGACAAGGCAGCCGACAGCCTGCGTGCCATAGCCGATAAAAAAGTGCAGGAAGCGAAGGACAAAGCCGCCAAGGAACTGGGTGACAAAGCAGGTGAGGCAGTGGGTAAAAAAGCAGAAGAAGTGCTGGGCGACAAAGGCAAAAAGACCACGGAAGAAGCGAAGAAGAAACTGGAAGAGTGGGATCCGTTTAAAAAGAAGAAAAACAACTAACGTTCATCCCAAATTCTTGATTTTGAAAATCCCGCGCTGGAAAAAATTGCTCTCGCATGTCATGCCGCTCACCCTGGAGGAAACCGGTTCCGAGCAGAATCCCGAATTGACGGTGATGCTCGACCGCGGTCGCCTGCAGCTGCTGAGCGGCGATGCCATTTACTCGTGGGACGACCTTTATAAAAATTTTCTGGTCGCGTTCGACCAGTTAAAGATGGACGAACGCCCGGTGCAGGATGTACTGATACTCGGCCTCGGCCTTGGCTCGGTACCCTACATGCTCGAAAAAGTATTTCACCGCGATTATTGCTACACCGCCGTCGAATGGGATGAGACGGTAGCCGAACTCGCCGCCAAATACACCCTTTCGAGGCTGAAAAGCCCGATCGACATCGTAACCGCCGATGCGGAAGTGTTTGTGCAAGTGACCGAGGAGCAGTACGACCTGATTATTGCCGATATTTTTGAAGACGACCTGACACCGCCGCAGTTTGAAACTGAGGATTTTTTACTTGATTGCGCTGAACTGCTGCGCCCCGGCGGCTTGTTTCTCTTCAACCGCCTGCATGGCGGCGACCGCTCCATCAAAATTGTCACGGAGCGTTTTTTTGAACGTGATTTCAAAGGCGTTTTTCCGGAGGCATGGGCAATTGATACCGGCGGAAACTGGATTCTTTGTTATGAAAAGGAAAAAGACTGATCCCAATCAGTGCTTAATGTGCTCCGGTACCCAACCTTACTGCACACTTTGTGTTTCCCGCCTTCAAAAGCCTTGACAATAATGTCCCAACCTGTTTCCATCTTCTGGTTTCGACGCGACCTGCGCCTTGATGACAACGCCGGATTATACCACGCTCTCAAAGGCGGCAACCCGGTGCTGCCATTGTTTATTTTTGACCGGAATATTCTCGACGACTTGCCCGAGCGGAAGGACGCCCGGGTAGAGTTCATACACCAGACTGTTGCTGATGTAAAAGGGCGATTGGAAGATTTGGGCAGCACCATGTTGGTCTATTTTGGAACGCCGCAGGAAGTGTGGCTTCAAATTCTGAAGAAATACAACGTGGGAGCGGTTTTTACCAACCGCGATTACGAACCTTATGCGCTGGAGAGGGATGCAGGTGTCCGGAATTTGTTGTCAGAAAAGGCCATTCCGTTCCATACCTTCAAAGACCACGTCATTTTTGAAAAAGACGAAGTGCTGAAGGCAGACGGCACCCCTTACACGGTATTTACGCCGTATAGTCGCAAATGGCTGGAGAAGATGCAATCCAGGCAGTTCCGGGTAAAAAACGAACAAAGTAAAACGGAAGCCCCCCCTTTTTATCTGGCTTCGTATCCAAACGAAACCTGGTCTTCCGGTTTTTTTAAAACTGCTCCTGCCGGGCTTTTGTCCCTGAATGACATGGGATTTGAGCCTTCAGGGCTTGCTTTTCCTCCTGCATCGGTTACCCGGGGTTTGATCAAAAACTACGACCAAACGCGTAACTTTCCAGCCCAGGCGGGCACTTCCCGGCTGGGTCTGCATTTCCGGTTCGGCACCGTCAGCATCCGGGAGAAAGCGCGGCATGCCTTATCACTCAATGCCACTTACCTGAACGAGCTGATCTGGCGGGATTTTTACAGCCAGATACTGACGCATTTCCCGCACGTGGTAAGTCAGCCTTTTCAACAAAAGTATGAGCGCGTGGAATGGCGTAATGCACCGGACGAATTTGCGAAGTGGTGCGCAGGTAAAACCGGCTACCCGATTGTGGATGCCGGCATGCGCGAACTGAGCGCTACCGGTTTTATGCACAACCGTGTTCGGATGATTACCGCCAGTTTTTTGACCAAACACCTTTTGCTCGACTGGCGGCTGGGCGAGGCCTGGTTTGCCCAAAAACTGCTGGACTATGACCTGGCCAGCAACAACGGTGGCTGGCAATGGGCCGCAGGCTGCGGCACCGATGCAGCGCCTTATTTTCGGATATTCAATCCGACCGAACAAACCAAAAAATTTGACCCTGAATTCAAATACATCCGCCGCTGGGTGCCGGAGTTTGGCACTCCTGCCTACCCGAAACCCATGGTGGAGCATACGTTTGCGAGGGAACGGTGCTTGGCGACGTATAAGAAGGCGTTGGGAGTAGGGGACGTTTGAAACCCTACAAAAACCACCCGTGCGGATAATTTTTCAACTTCACTTTATGAAAGGCTTCCGTTTGTTTGAGCATGCGCTGGCGCAGATATCCGAGCCGGGGTGGAGCCAGCACAGGATGGCCTTTGACCAGTACGGGCAGGTAGAGATTCTGAAAACGGTTCATTTTCATTTCAACAGGTTGATTGGAATTTTCATCCAGAAACTGGACCTTGGTTTTGCTGACACTGGCTTCTTCTTCCTGGGTGGCTGTCAGCCAAACATCTCCCAGGGGCTGGTTGCTTTTGAAAAGCCGCCGGATTTGCACCATCGGCTCCCCTGATTCATGCTGAATCTTTATCAGCCCTTCCGAAGGGAAAGGGTTTCTGGCCGTTCGGTTGACATGGCTCAATATTTCATCGGCTGTAGCGCCACCGATGTAGGCGGCCCGGATCTTCCAGCCAGAGGGGTTGAAAGGGTAGGAGGGGGGCGAGGGCGTGTCTTCCTCGGTCCATTCGCCACGTTTCCACCTGGCTGCTGCTGCGATGGTTGCCCAATGCGTAGATTCCCATACAAGCAAGTGGAGAGCCGTCTGAAGCAACTGAATTTGGGCAAGTGGCCCTTCCACCACAAGGACAGGCTCTCCGGGCATGAGCAACGCACCTTCAGGGGCCGCATTTATCTGGACGCGCAGGCGCAATCGCTGCAAATAATTCAAAAAACTTTCGCGAAATATCGAACAGCCGCGCTCGTCGGTCACCTGACCCATGTGCTGGATAACGTCAATGGAGAAGCGAAAACGGCGCACATGTTCCGCCAGCAGACCCGCTCCGCAGGCGATGGCAAATGCGCCTTCCGGTCGATACATCAGGTGAAAAATGGCGTCACGGTTGTAGGAGCCCTGCAGCCAGGATTCCTGTGCGGCAAAGGCCGGGCTGAGGTCCGAAAGCCAGTCAAAAGGGGTGGGGGAAAAGTTGGTTTCGATCATGAAAGTCGTTCGAATTGTGGATTAAATGGCACCGGTTTTAGTCAAAAGAATGACCGAAGAGATTAATTCCGATCGCAAAATAAAACAAATCGCCGTTAAGTGCAGGATTGTCACTTTCCCAATTCAACCAGTTATAGCCAACTCGAATGCGCGCACCCATGTAGGACTTGTTGGATTTCCACTCTGCCGGATCGGCAAAGTTCCTGATTTTGACATCTGCTGTAAGGGAGGCGCCGAGAAACCCCTTGATAAAGTAAAAATCTGAATAATATTCCGGCAAAGGCTCGTCTTCCGTCTCATCGGCCCCGGGTGGCTTCAAAATACTGATGCCGCCTATGATGGATGGAAAAACCCTGATTTTCTGGTTGTTCAATAAATCATAACCCAACTCCAGCTCCGGCATAATCAATGATGTCGGGTCGTTTTTGGGCCATTCAAAGGAATTTTGGTAAATGGATCGTTCAAGTTTTTGCCAACTGAAATTGCAGCGCACGCCAATATTCCAACGTTTGATCCAGTAGGCAAAGCCTATATCAAACCCGTATGGTGAGCGGACATTACGCTCCAGTTCGTCGCGCCAGCGCCCGCTGGTGATCAAGATGTCTAAACCGAACCCTCTGTCAGGTCTGATATTATTGGTCTCGGGCTTCACTTCCGGGGTGCGCAAATGGGCTTGTATGTATGCCTTGAAGCGCGACTCCGGGTGAAGATTCAAGAAAGCATCCAGACGATTGTTCCAATCTCCCGTGGCTATTTCGGCCTGGTTGAGCCTGAGCAAATAATCCAATTGAAGCAATGCAAACTGTTTCTCTTCCTCAGACAAAAATCCCCTACCTATTTTTTCATAAACAAGAAAACGGGATTCATATAAGGTACGGTCGAGCCATTCAAACAGGCTGTCATTGGGAGGTGGTATCCGGGCCGCCACGCGCTCCCGTTCGGCGGCATCGAAACGTTCTACTTCGTCGAACAGGTTGCCGTAAGCGTCCTCCCAATAATAAAGCAGCCAGCGTTCGTCCCACAACAATGCGGTGTATTTACCGTCTTCCAGCCGCATCAACGAATCGCGCCACAGGGCAGCCCCGGCCGGATCGTCGTTTTGAAAAGCCATCAGGAGTTCCTTTCTGGTTTCCATAATGCGCCGGAAAATCGGCGGCGCAAGACTTTTGGACAAACTGTCTTGTTGCGCCTGCAGGGCAGTCGTCAAAAAGATAAGGCTAAACAGAAAATGCTTGGCCATAACGTGTAGTTTTTGGTTCAAAGATGCAAAAGTTAGTGGCAGATTGTGATGGCTGCACCCCAAAAGGAGGCTGCCGAAAGAAGGACGAAATGTATCCCCTTTTTCAGGGTTCAAAGCGTTATCAAACCTTTAAAGTTCAATATTTCCTTCAAAAACCAATGCAGCAGGACCACACAGCCAGATGTCGGAAAAAGTGCCGTCGCCATTTGACCTGAACCGCACCGACAAATCTCCTCCTTGCGCATGAACCGGGATTTCACCGGTCCCGGCCTCCAATCCACGGTACAGGCTTGAAGCCAGGGCAGCAGCCGTGACACCAGTGCCGCAAGCCAGCGTTTCATCTTCCACTCCGCGTTCGTAAGTTCGTATGTCAAGGCTGCCATCCTTTTTAAGTCGCACGAGGTTGACATTGATACCTTCCTTGTTAAACTTATCCGAATAACGAACTGCCCGCCCTGCCTGCACCATATCCAGGCCCAGCACGTCTTCCTCAAAGCGGACGTAATGCGGTGAGCCGGTGTTTAAAACAAACACATTTCCTTGACAATCAATTTTTTTTACATCAGTCATTTTAAGTTCGACCCATTTTTCAGTTTTAGAATGGAGTCGGGGCGCTTCATGTGCAACAGTTGGCCCCGGTCCAATGGCAACCTCATGTTCGCCATCTATGGCCCAAAACCGGCCGCTCGAGCCAATAATGCCCAAATGTTGTGCAAATGCTGCGATGCAGCGGCCGCCATTGCCACACATGGTACTTTCCCGCCCGTCTGCATTGAAATAAACCATTTCAAAGTCAAACCCCTGGCGTTTTTGCAGCAATATCAGACCATCAGCGCCGATGCCAAAACGTCGGTCACAGAGCCGCTGAATGAGATTTGTATCGTTCCGGGTCAGCCAATATTGCTCGCGTTGATCGACCATTACGAAATCATTGCCTGCGCCCTGGTATTTCCAAAATTTCATGTTTGTCAAATTTTAAACACAAACCAATCGTGAATACTGTTTGTTTCCAACTTTTCGGCAGAGAAATTGTCCTTCTAAACTAAAATCCGATAAGCGGCGTTTTCCATCACAATCTTTTCGCCCGCAAAAATAACCGGCCAAGTTCTATGAGAAAGTACCTGCCATTTGTTCTGATTTCATTGAGTAGTTCGCTGCTCTCTGTGCTGCTTTACAGCACGATTGAGCGTCCCAACCGCGTTACCTGGACCAATTCTGAAGGGGAAGCCAGATATACCGGGTTGGTTGACAAACTGTTCAATGCACGGTCCAGCAGCACATTCTACTCGTCTGCACCCACCAATTTTACGACAGCCGCAGAAGTGGCAACGCCCGCAGTGGTCAATATCCGCGCATTGCTGGAGACCGGAAGCGGTATCTGGAGCGGCGGATCACTGACCGGCTCCTCCGGTTCCGGCGTGATTTTGTCGCCCGACGGATTCATCGTAACCAACCATCACGTGGTGGAACACAGCACAGACATCAAAGTGACGCTGGCCGACAAACGCGAATATAAAGCAAAACTCATCGGTTCCGATCCATCCACCGATGTTGCCCTGCTCAAAATTGACGAATCAGAATTGCCATTCCTGCTTTTTGGCAACAGCGATTCCGTCCGCATTGGCGAATGGGTGCTGGCGGTTGGCAATCCGTTCAACCTGGAGAGTACGGTGACAGCAGGCATCGTCAGTGCCAAAGGCCGGAATATCAACATTCTGGGGGGAGCAGCCAGCATTGAATCTTTTATACAAACGGATGCGGCAGTGAACCCCGGCAACAGCGGCGGCGCCCTCGTGAATACCACTGGCGAACTGATCGGCATCAACACGGCGATTATCACCGAGTCGGGGAGTTATGAAGGGTACTCATTTGCCGTGCCTTCCAACCTGGTCCAAAAAATCATCCGGGATTTGCGCGAATACGGCGAAGTACAGCGCGCATATCTGGGTGTTGGCATTCAGGACCTCGACAGCGAGACTGCCCGTGATATCGGGCTGCCCAATGCAGAGGGTGTTTACATCAACCGCATCACCACCGATGGCGCTGCTTCGGATGCCGGCCTGAAATCCGGCGATGTGGTCATAGGCATCAACAACACAAGAATAAAAAGCACCTCGGAATTGCAGGAACTGGTGGGGCGTTTTCGCCCTGGCGACCAGGTCAATCTGGAATACTGGCGCGGTGGCAAGAAATCGCGGATCAGGGTCACTTTGAAGGACCTCAACAACTCTACCAGCGTCGTGCGGGTGCGTGGCGACGAACTGGAAGGACAGTTGGGATTTGAATTGCGCGACCTGTCCAAGGAAGAAATGCAGCGCTTGCATTTGCAGGGCGCCATCGTGCTCAGTGTGCGCAGGGGGAGCATTGTTCACCAAACGAACATGCAGCCGGGTTTTGTCATTTCGAGTGTGAATGGCGACCGCGTTGCCAATTCGGCCGAAGCAATCGACGCCATAAAAAATGCCTACAACAGCCTTGTATTGGACGGTTACTACGAAGGCGAACCTGATTTGTATTCTTATCGCTTCAAAAAGGAAGAATGATAATCCGGGTGCGGATATTTGCAGCCGATAAATGGCTGCTTTGATCTCTCGCATTCACATACTCGGCGCACCGGGCTCCGGTGTCACCAGCCTGGGAAAAGCCCTGTCGGATCGGCTGGGCTTTTCGCATTTTGATACCGATGACTATTATTGGTTTACCGATGACGCGTTG
>Ga0075163_10004077_pt1 | contig 19601 bp, 18 predicted proteins | sample JI1023141ADNA_FD_71478 | JGI IMG/M metagenome (GOLD analysis project Ga0075163, IMG submission 71478) | Wastewater effluent complex algal communities from Wisconsin, to seasonally profile nutrient transformation and Carbon sequestration -... | ecosystem: Engineered > WWTP > Effluent > Algae...
TTGAGTGATTGGTGTCAAGTATTACACTTGGTAGAGAAGAATTCCAACAAGAGTGAGGAGATATTGATTTGGATTGCTGGTTACAAAACTTGCCGGTGAAGAACACCGGCAAGGGCGAGGCAAATCGGCTCTGGTTTTGAGGCGATTGGTGCAAGCGTTTTGCACACTATAGCTTTAAAAACAGATGGTACGCTTTGGGCGTGGGGTGAAAATCTAAAAGGTCAGTTAGGCGATGGGACTTTTGAAAGCAAGAACACTCCCACAATGATAGGATCCGGTTATACAGCGATTAGTGCAAGCTATTCTCACTCATTAGCACTAAAAACAGATGCTACTCTTTGGGCGTGGGGTATTAATGAAGCCGGCCAAATTGGTGACGGATCTTTAGTTAGTAAAAATACACCTATTCAGATAGGTTCTGATTTTGCTGCGATTGATGCAAGCTATTCGCATTCATTAGCATTAAAAAATGATGGCTCACTTTGGGCGTGGGGTTATAATGGTTATGGCGTTTTAGGAGATGGTACTAAAATAGATAAGTATACCCCAAAGCAAATAGCTACTGGATATACTGCGATTGCGGCAGGCGTTTATCATTCATTAGCTTTAAAAACAGATGGTACGCTTTGGGCATGGGGCAATAATTATTGGACCCAATTAGGTGATGGAACATCAAAAGACAGCGCCACACCTGTACAAGTAAAAGTTCACAGCTTGGAAAAATAATACCTCTTCGATTCTAAGAAGAGATCCTGAAAAAGGAATCCTTATTAACTCTATTCATCCTCCAACTAAAGGGTATCTCACCTTGCGGACTCCACATTCAGCATTACAACTCCAACTCAATCGAATCCCCCGCAGTAAAAAGTTTTTGCTCTGGCTTCTTCGCTTCTGTCTTCTCAACTTCCCGCTTCTTTACTTCTTCTTTTTTGCTTTCGAAGAGGTCTGCTTGCTTTGGTTCTTTTGGCTTTTGGGCTTTGGCTTTTGGGGGATTACCGTTGACAAGCGGTTGCTTTTTTGGCTCCCCGAAGAGGGCGGACTGACCGTCTTCTTCAATGATGATTTCATCTTGCCCGCCTGATTTTTTTTTTGGCGACTCAGCACCCTTTCCGGTTCCGGTCGCCTTTTCAAAAGCTTCTGCAAATTCTTCAAACTCATCACTGTCTTCAAGCCCGGTGTCTTCCGGCTCTTCTACCGGTTTCACCTTCGTGACTTTATGTTGCGAGAGCCGGTTGCCGAGCGACTTCCAACCCTTCACATCTACAATGTCTTCGAGATTAACAACTTCCGTTTCTTTATCCTTACCCTTTCCTTTCACCAACTCTACTTCCACTTCCGGGGTATCAGAGGTAGTCACGAATTCCAGACGCGAACCAATACCTTCCGAAATAAATCCAAACTCTTTGTCTATCGTATTGGTCTCAATTAAGAATCGCTTCACAAAATAGTGCTTGCTCTCGCCATCCACATAGATAGCCGAGATCGCTTTCTTGGGATTAAACTTCTCTACCAGAATAGTCTTCTCTGGTTCGTACCGGTTGGTGAGTTCATAATTCGTTATCTTGTAGGTGCCACTTTTCGTGATCGCAATAATCTGATCATCGCCATCAAACTTACCCACGTGTTTGCCGCGCTTGTCTTTGTTCAACCTGCCACTCGCTTCATCGAACCATAAATCAAGTCCGCTCAAAGTCGAGCCTTTCGCCTCTTTGAAATCTACCTTACGCACTGGGTATTTGGTGATCGTATTGCCCTTTGCTCCGCGGCCTTTTATTTCCAACTCCGAGAAATCGAAATCGAAAATCTTCTTGCGGGCCGTACTCGACTGGCTCAATTTCACTTCTACAATCTCAGCTTCCCCATTCGGGTTGGCACTCAAGTAATATACTTTGCTGTTGGGATTGCCCTGATCTAAATTATATTCCTTATCACGAATGATAGCCGGCATGGCAAAACGCTTGGCAAATGATTTACCACTCTTGCCATCGCTGTAGATCAGGTTATAGACCATACGCTCATCCCCTTTCTTCCACACGCCAACGTGCAGAATATCCTTACCCATAAACTTGCGCTCACCGATGCGGCTCACCAGTGCTTTCCCATCTTTGCGGATAGCAATGATATCGTCCAGTTCAGAACACTCGCAGATGTACTCGTCCTTGCGCATACCCCAACCCACAAAACCATCTTCGCGGTTTACATAAAGTTTCTGGTTATTAGCGATTACCTCTGTCGCCATTACTGAGTGGAAGCTTCTGATTTCTGTTTTGCGCTCCCTGCCCTTACCATACTTATCCTGCAGGTTTTGGTAATAGGCAATCGCGTAATCCGTAAGGTGCTTGAGGTGGTGAATGGTTTGCTTCAATTCATTCTCAAGGTCTTTGAGTAATTCATCCGCCTTGAATGAATCGTACTTTGAAATTCGCTTAATACGGATTTCGAGTAACCGCAGAATATCATCGCGGGTGATCTCGCGATAGAATTGCTTTTTATAAGGTTTTAATCCTTTGTCGGTAGTGGTGATTACTTCCTCAAACGTTTCGCAATTTTCAATGTCGCGATAGATGCGTTTCTCAATGAAGATTTTCTCTAACGAAGAGAACAGGATTTTCTCCATCAGCTCCGCCTTCCGGATCTCCAGCTCCTGTTTCAGAAGTTTTACGGTCTGGTCGGTATTGTACTTCAGGATGTCGTTCACCTTCATGAACTGCGGCTTGTCTTCCACAATCACGCAGGCGTTAGGCGAAATAGAAACTTCACAATCCGTAAAGGCATATAACGCATCGATGGCAATTTCAGGCGAAAGCCCGGCCTGCAGGTGGATGAGAATCTCTACGTCTTTGGCTGTGTTGTCGACAACCTGCTTCACTTTAATCTTTCCCTTTTCACTCGCCTTCACAATAGAATCCATCAGCGAACTGGTGGTGGTGCCAAACGGAATTTCTTTTATGGCGAGCGTCTTCTTATCAACGATTTCAATCTTGGCCCGCACTTTAATCTTTCCGCCACGATACCCTTGATCGTATTCCGAGAAATCGGCAATGCCACCAGTAAGGAAGTCAGGATAGATTTTAGGATTCTTGCCCTTCAATACATCAATGGAGGCTTTAATCAGTTCGCAAAAGTTGTGCGGCAGGATTTTAGTAGATAGGCCTACAGCAATACCCTCTACCCCTTGTGCCAGAAGCAACGGAAACTTCATTGGCAACGTTACGGGCTCCTTCTTGCGACCGTCATACGACAGTTGCCATTCGGTAGTCTGCGCATTGTAGGCTACATCGAGCGCGAACTTGGAAAGACGGGCTTCAATATAACGCGGAGCCGCTGCGCTGTCTCCGGTGCGCACATCGCCCCAGTTACCCTGGGTGTCGAGCAGTAATTCTTTTTGACCAATGTTTACAATTGCCTCGCCTATGGCTGCATCGCCATGCGGGTGATACTGCATCGTATTACCGATTACGTTCGCCACTTTATTGAAGCGGCCATCATCCATCTCTTTCAGCGAGTGCATGATTCTTCGCTGCACTGGTTTCAATCCATCCTCGATGCGCGGCACAGCGCGCTCAAGAATTACGTAGGAGGCGTAATCCAAAAACCAGTTTTCATAAAGTCCGTCCAGGGAAATTAATCCATGAACAACTTCCCCTTCTTCATTTCGTACTGACTTGTCTTTAATTGCTTTCTTCTTGCTCATAATCTTTATCACAACCGCAAAGACGCTGAGTCGCTAAGTTCTTCGCGCCTCTGCGGTTTACAGTTCATTACATTATACTTCAGCTTCTTTTTCTCTTTATACTACGAGGCGTCTGACCGCTTAGAGCGGTCTGACGCCTAAACCTCAGCTTCTTTTTCTTCTACTTCTTCGACTGCGTCCAGCTCGATGCGCAGGTTGTCAATAATAAACTCCTGCCGGTCGGGCGTGTTTTTACCCATATAGAACTCAAGAATCTTTTGCAGATGCTTCTCTTTATCGATACGCACCGGTTGCAAGCGAATATCTTCACCTATAAATGTCCCGAATTCTTCAGGTGAAATTTCACCTAGTCCCTTGAAGCGTGTGATTTCCGGTTTGCTGCCCAACTTATTCATGGCCGCCTGCTTCTCTTCATCACTGTAACAGTAGATTGTCTCCTTCTTATTGCGAACCCGGAAAAGCGGTGTCTCTAAAATGTACACATGTCCTGCTTTCACCAGATCAGGAAAGAACTGCAGGAAGAACGTCATCAGCAACAAACGAATGTGCATCCCATCCACATCGGCATCGGTAGCAACAATCACTTTGTTGTAGCGCAGGCCGTCCATTCCGTCTTCAATATTCAACGCATGCTGCAACAGGTTAAATTCCTCGTTTTCATAGACCACTTTTTTGGTGAGCCCATAACAGTTGAGCGGCTTACCCCGCAAACTGAATACTGCCTGGGTTTCCACATCGCGAGATTTGGTGATCGATCCGCTGGCTGAATCACCCTCGGTTATAAAAATCACAGACTCCGCTCCCTTCTCACCTTTCTCGTCATCAAAGTGAAACCGGCAGTCGCGAAGTTTCTTGTTGTGCAGGTTTGCTTTTTTGGCTCGTTCATTCGCCAGTTTCTTAATCCCGGCAATTTCTTTGCGCTCCCGCTCCGATTGCAAAATTCGCTTGAGCATGGCATCGGCCACCGATGGATTTTTATGTAGATAAATTTCCAGCTCTTTGGCCACAAAGTCACCCACAAAGTTCTTCACACTCGGGCCGTCAGGAGCCATGTTCATCGAACCCAATTTTGTTTTGGTTTGCGATTCAAACACGGGCTCCTGAACCCTAACCGCTATGGCTGCGACTATAGAGGCGCGGATATCCGCGGCATCAAAATCCTTTTTATAAAAATCACGAACACCCCTAACTATTCCTTCGCGGAAAGCAGCCAGGTGAGTTCCACCCTGAGTGGTGTTCTGTCCGTTTACGAATGAATAATATTCCTCTCCGTACTGACCACCGTGGGTAAGCGCTACTTCAATATCATCACCTTTAAAATGGATAATGGGATATCGGATATCCTCGGCATCCGATTTTTGCTTTAACAAATCAAGAAGCCCGTCTTTTGAGAAGAACTTCTTGCTGTTGTAATTAATAGTAAGGCCGGCATTCAGAAACGCATAGTTCCACATCAGATCATCCAGGTAATCTGGAATGAAGTGATAGTGCTTGAACATGGTGTTGTCTGGTTCGAACTCAACCAGGGTTCCGTTCTTTTCAGTCGTTTTGGTTTCTTTAGGATCTGATGTCAGGATTCCTTTTTTGAATTCAGCCAGCTTGGTCTTTCCTTCGCGGAAGGCTTGAACTTTGAAATAGTTGGAGAGTGCGTTAACTGCCTTGGTACCTACCCCATTCAATCCCACCGACTTTTGAAAAGCGCCTGAGTCGTACTTGGCTCCCGTATTGATTTTAGAAACAACATCTACCACTTTACCTAACGGTATGCCGCGACCATAATCGCGCACCACCACTCGTTGGTCTGTTATCTTCACATCAATAGCCTTTCCGTGGCCCATCATGTGTTCGTCAATCGAGTTGTCAATCACCTCTTTCACCAAGACATAGATGCCATCATCTTTGGCCGATCCATCACCCAGTTTACCGATATACATCCCCGGCCGCAGCCGGATGTGTTCACGCCAATCGAGCGATCTGATACTCGCTTCGTTGTACTCCATTTCCTTCGCCATGTCTTTAACTACTCTTTTTTTTAAGTCGCGCAAAGATTAAAAAATAGACCAGAATCTCCAGTGGGAAATTTCAATTCCGGCTCTTTACACTGATTTGAAAGTGATTCAAAAAATAACCGATCTCAAATCACTTCTAATAAAGCGATTTTTAAATTCACTACAATTACCTGTGCTTAATTTTCAATTACAAAAATTTATAAAGTGAAGGGATATAACTAACTGATTTTCAGATGTCAATAAGATGACATTCGAAGCATTTATTTCGCAAAAATTTTCTGCGAAAGCATATAAACAGGCCAACTGATTATCCAGACACAAATCAGAATCAAACTTCCATAGATAGCAGGAGCCATACGGCTATAGTCGTAACGGTCGCCTCCATTGAACACGTTTATCAGTCCTAAAGATGCTATAAAGAAGAAGTTGATGGAGATAATAAGTCCGTAGAACCAGGAAGTAAAACCCTCATTCTGTTTCCCGATCAGGTTGCGCGCTATAAACACCATCACATTTATCAAAGCAATCAAAACGATAGAAAGGTAGAACAATCCATTTCGGGAAATTGATACTGGTCCATCTTCCCACAGGGTCACGGTTTCGGGCAACCCGGCATACACGTAGAAAAAGGTAATGAGCAGGCCAACCAGCGAAAAGAACCAAACTCCTTTGAAAATCTTTAATACCATTCGACTAAATTTGACGCAAAACTAATCGATAATTCAACTTGAACCTCAACCCGATTGTTCTTTCCATCCCCATTTTTTTCATCCTGATTGGCATTGAACTGGTGGTGGAGCGCCTCTCCCATCGCAAATTATATCGGTTGCCTGATGCAATTGCCAATCTAAGTTGTGGCATTACCTCACAACTCTCCGGCCTCTTTATGCGGGTATTGGCAATTGGTGTTTATGAGGTAATTTATTCGAACCTGGCGTTCTTTACACTGGAACGAAACTGGATGTATTGGTTAGTCCTGTTTCTGTTAACCGACTTTGCTTATTACTGGGCCCACCGCATGAGTCATGAAATCAATTTGTTCTGGGGTGGCCATGTGGTGCACCATCAAAGTGAAGAATACAATCTGTCGGTAGCGCTTCGGCAAAGCAGCTTCCAGGTAGTATGGACGTTTGCATTTAGTCTGCCCATTGCCTTTTTAGGATTTAATACTCTGGACTTTGCACTAATCTCAGCCCTCAATACCCTATATCAGTTTTGGATTCATACAGAGACCATCAACAAAATGGGCTGGTTCGAATACATTTTCAACACCCCTTCGCATCACCGTGTGCATCATGGCCGAAATCCGAAATACATTGATAAGAACCATGCCGGATCGCTGATTATCTGGGATAAAATGTTTGGAACTTTTCAGGCGGAAGAGGAAAGACCAACTTACGGCATCACCAAACCCATCAATAGCTGGAATGCAGTGTGGGCTAACTTCAGTCATTATGCTGAGATGGCGAAGGAAATGAAAATGATCCCTTCCTGGGGCGACAAGATCAAATACATGTTTAAGAAGCCCGGTTGGTTACCGGATTACCTTGGAGGGTACAGGCCTGCGCCAGAAGTTGACAAGCGCACGTATCACAAATACGATACACCCCACCCGGTGCAATTGAACTACTATGTTCTGTTTCAGTATGTGATTTGCCTGGGAGTAACGGCCTTCTTTCTATTTAAACAAGCTCAGTTTACACTGGGTGAAAAAGCTATTGCCACAACCTTGATTTCAATCTGGGTTGTAAACTGTGGTGTGTTGTTCGAGTCAAAAAAGTGGGTGCAGTATTCTGAATGGATTCGGATCCTGACCTATTCCCTTTTATTGATTGCAGCAACGACCTTGTTTTCATTAAACTCATACTATTATATTATCGCCCTGGTTTATGGGCTAGTGTCGAGTGTTTGGTTCTATTCAATTTCAAATCCGCGTAATGAGAAAGTGGCTGTTGCTTAGTGTTGTTAGTTTGGTTTTTTCCTGCGGGAAACCACTACCCGATCTTAGTCCTATTGATCTGGTGCAATGGAAAGAAGACAAAGGCGGCTGCAAGCAAATCCGGTCTGCATTTTTGATTGACCTGACACAACAGAAGGACGAATTGAAGGGCCTTTCCGAAGGCGACATTATTAAGTTGCTCGGTCGCCCCGATCGCAATGAATTGTACAAACGCAATCAGAAGTTTTATTACTACGATCTGGAGCCGGGCAAAGAGTGTGACTCTACCTTAACAAACCAGCAATTGATTTTGCGTTTCAATGCCATGGGCATGGCGAAAGAAGTTTCTATTGAAATGCTTAAGTGATCAATTCAACTGTGCAGGGCATTGGCCTGAAAATGCTGCTTGCGGGTTTGAGCCCGATTAATATTTCTTCTTAAAATATTCACCAGATCATCTTTCTTTTTGTAGTTGAACGGGTAAAGGAGTGATGGTTTGAAATAAAATCTCTTTCCCAGTTGCTCAGCACTGTATAGCTCAACCTCATAAACTCCGCCTATTGTTTTAATATCAACTTCTTTAATGTTCTCCAGAGGAATAAGGATGTCCTGACCCTTCTGTATAACATAGAGATGATCTTCATCGAACTCAACCCTGTACACATTTCGATTAATCCGAATCCACAGGTAAATAGCAAACGGCAGGTATAGAAAGCCAAACCATGAAATTCGTCTACCATTGATCAATGAAGAAACCATCATATAAAGGAGAAAGCATAAAAGTCCAACCAACACTACCAACACACTATTCTTATAAAACCCGAGGTAACGGGTTGATAGACTTTTGATTCGTTGACTTTTCAATTCAGCCATTATCTTTACCAAAAGTTTAAGATACAAATTCTATGAAAAATATTGCCGTGATTGGTTCAGGTACGATGGGAAATGGTATTGCGCACGTGTTTGCACAGTATGGATACTCAGTGAGCCTGATAGATATTTCAGAGGAAGCCTTGAAGAAGGCGGTTGCTACGATTGAAAAGAATATGAGTCGGCAAGTTGAGAAAGGGATCATCACCGAGGCAACCAAAAAGAAGGCACTGTTAAACTTAAGTACAACCAGTTTCCTGAATGAAGGGGTACGCGATGCCGACCTGGTAATTGAAGCAGCTACCGAGAATATTGATCTTAAACTTAAGATTTTCAAAGAGATTGATGAATGCACCAAGCCGGGAACGATTCTGGCAACCAATACCTCCTCCATCTCTATTACTAAAATTGCTTCGGTCGCCAAAGGTCCGGATCAGGTAATCGGAATGCACTTTATGAACCCGGTGCCCGTCATGAAACTGGTTGAAGTAATTCGCGGCTATCGCACCAGTGATGCAGTGACCCAACAAATTATGGACCTGGCAAAGAAGTTAGAGAAAATACCGGTAGAGGTAAATGATTATCCAGGGTTTGTGGCTAATCGTTTACTGATGCCTATGATCAATGAAGCTATTTATACACTCTACGAGAATGTAGCGGGTGTTGAGGAAATTGATACCGTGATGAAATTAGGAATGGCCCACCCGATGGGGCCACTGCAATTGGCTGACTTTATTGGCCTGGATGTATGTCTTTCTATCCTCCATGTATTGTACGATGGATTTGGTAATCCCAAGTATGCCCCTTGTCCTCTGTTAGTTAATATGGTGCAGGCCGGACATAAGGGTGTGAAGAGCGGCAGTGGATTCTATCAGTATAAAGCCGGCAGCAAAGAATTGGTTGTTGCCGAACGGTTTAGAAAATGAAATCATCCGATCAACGCTTTCTTGAACATTGGACCAACGTAAGAATAGAAGGTCGATGGATGTATGCTGTTAAACGAGGGATACTCTTCTTTGCCTGGCCGATATATGCAGGCACCCAACTCATAAAGTACATTTTTCGCAGGGAAAATTATGACTTCTCACCCGAAAGGATTCTGGTGGGTCTGATAATCTGGACGGCCCTTGGATTCCTGTCGTTTGGATTCATCTTCTGGCAAATGCAGGAGAAGCGCTACCAGGAACTACAAAAAAAGGAGAGCCAATAGCTCTCCTTTACTTCAATTCGTCTGACCACTTGAAGTGGTCGGACGACTAAACGGTGATTACTTCTTCAGCAAATCGCGAATTTCTGTTAACAGTACTACATCGGCTGGCGGTGGGGCCGGAGGAGCCGGTGCCGCAGCTTCTTTCTTTTTAGTCGCATTCATTCCCTTAATAATCAGGAACAGAACAAAGGCTACAATAATAAAATTTATCACGGCTGACAAAAAATTGCCATACTTGACAGTTCCAAAAACAGTAAGCTCGGCAAGTTCAGTAAGGTTGGCCGCTTCTAAAGCTGGCTTGAGTGCAAGTGGTGTAATAACATCTTCAATGAAGGAGCCAACGATTTTACCAAAGGCACCACCGATAATCACACCTACAGCGAGGTCAACAACATTGCCCCGCATGGCAAAGGCTTTGAATTCTTTTAACATAATAAGTTAGGGTTAGGTAATAAAACCCGAAAGTAATAAAGAAAAGGAAACCTTAAGAGGCCTGATTGTGCCGTTGGGCGAAAGTTATTGTACAATCTTTAACTGGTTTCTCAATCCTTTAAAGCCCACCAGCTCAATCCCGGTACTGCCAATAAACATTTTCGCCTGAATTTTGATTGGGATGCGATTGTCGTCAGCCGAGATCCAGCATGTGATTGAGTTTTCCCCATCAAAAAGCTTGTTGTCCGGCATCACCGGCACCAGTTTATGACAGGGTACTTTCCCGATTTTAGTACTCACATTTTCCCTTCCCTGATACATGATTTTCATGTTGTAGGGAGTGTCTTCAAAAAAACCAGATACAGCTAAAGTATCCCCCACTTTATGTTTCGCCAGGTCGATAACCCGCAGGTATAAGAATCCCGCTACCATGTCGCGAACATTATCAGGTGTTTTATAATACTTAGGCTCACCATACTTGCCGGTCTCTTTGTCCAACACCTTAACTTCTGCCTGAAGTTTGTCATGGTCGTAGGTGATCACTTCATCTTTCCGATAGTTTCCCTCTTTGATTTTCCGATACGAAACATGGGTAACAATAGCAGCCGTGTCGATATAGGCTCCCCACTGGTCATTTACCTTTGTGATCCAGGAAACAAAACCCAGCGTTTCGCCATAAGCATCTACTTTGTAGCACGGCCGGGAGTTCATCGTAAAGATTTTCTTTTCAATTACGGTAGAGGCTTTCCCAACGGTGAAAAACCCAAAGTTGACCCGATATTCCAAAACTTCACCTTTGCCAAAACTTGTGTTCTTGAGCGGTACAAAATCCTTTCTTTTCTCACCCGTGAATGAGGAGAATAGAATCAGCACGAGTAAACTATTTAAGAATAGTTTCATAAGTCAAAATTAACCCCTTGGGCTTATAAAGACAAAGCACATGCCAAGGGGATAAATTGGGCTAAAATAGGCTATTACCAAACAAATCTTTAAAAAAGTGAGCACTATACCGAGACGTTATTTTCCCTTAATGCCTCGTTCAGCGAAGTCTTCTTGTCCGTGCTCTCTTTCCGTGTTCCAATGATAAGTGCACAAGGCACCTGATACTCTCCGGCAGCGAACTTTTTGGGCATTGTACCCGGAATAACCACCGATCGGGGTGGAACGAAACCTTTATACTCAACGGCTTTAGGTCCTGTAACATCAACAATCTTAGAACTTCCAGTGAGCACCACGTTGGCCCCCAGTACTGCCTCTTTTCCAACCCGCACCCCTTCCACCACAATACAACGCGAACCAACAAAAACATTGTCTTCAATAATTACCGGGGCAGCCTGAACAGGTTCTAATACTCCTCCAAGCCCGACACCTCCACTCAGGTGTACATTCTTTCCTACTTGCGCGCAACTTCCAACCGTAGCCCAGGTGTCGACCATCGTACCTTCATCAACATAAGCGCCAATATTGACATACGATGGCATCATGATCACCCCCCGGTTCACAAACGAACCATACCTGGCAATCGCATGCGGCACCACCCGAACCCCCAGATTTTTATAATCTTTCTTGAGTGCAATCTTATCATGAAACTCGAACGGCCCTACTTCAATAACCTCCATTTGCTGGATCGGAAAGTACATGATCACAGCCTTCTTGATCCACTCATTCACCTTCCAGTTTTCACCGTCCGGCTCAGCCACCCGCAGCTTGCCTTTATCAAGCAAAGCAACCACCTCACGCACGGCATCCTGGCTCTCCGATGTCTTCAATAATTCGCGATCCAACCAGGTCCTTTCTATTAATTCTTTGAGTTCCATTTATATCCTATTTTTAAACCAGCTTGCAATAAATGAAAAAACGAAGAATAGTCCTTGCCTCCATACTCAAACCCGTGGATGATACCCGCATGCTGGAGAAGATTGGGGGGACACTTTCGAACGTGAATGACTATGAAATTTTCGTGATCGGATATCCCTCGAATGGGACACCTAAAGCTCATCAAAGCATCACTCAACTTCCCTTAAAATCCTTTGAAAGAATTAGCCTTGGCCGGCTGCTTGCTCCCTGGCTGGTAATGAAATTAATATATAAAGTAAAACCTGAGCTACTGATAGTTAATACGCATGAATTATTGATAGTTAGTATCCTAAACAGAATTTTCTTTGGCACCCGGATTATCTATGATATCCGTGAAAATTACTGGCGAAACATTGTTCACACAAAAGCATTTCACGCACCTTTTCGTCCATTACTTGCAGCCTGGGTTCGACTCAAAGAAAAGCTAACTGCTCCCTTCTTTCATGGTTTCTTTCTTGCCGAAAAAGCCTACGAAAAAGAGCTCAGTTTTTTAAGAAACCGCCAGGTGATACTTGAGAACAAAATGGTTGTGCCAACAGGCTTTCAGAGATCGGTAAGCCATGGAAAAATCGGGCTATTGTTTAGCGGAACATTGGCCGAAAGTACAGGTGTTTTTCAAGCCATAGATCTTGCCAAAAAACTACATCATGTTGATTCAAAAATAGAACTTAAGATTATCGGATATTGCGCCCTCCCTTCCACCCTTTCAGAGATCAAAAAGGAGATTAGCGGATTGCCTTTTATTGCCTTGGTTGGCGGTGATCGGTTAGTCCCCCACCCCGAAATTCTGGAGGCTATTGCTTCTTCCGATTTTGGAATTATCTGCTACCCTCCATCCTACCATATCGAGAATCGGATACCTACCAAACTATATGAATACCTGTCCTGCCGCCTCCCTATCATTTTACAAAAGCAAGAGTCCTGGGTTGAGATTTGCAAGCCTTATCAGGCTGCGCTTACTGTAGACTTTCGGAACATTCAGCCAACCGAACTATTAGACATGATGACATCAACCAGGTTTTATAGTTTAGATCCGGTTAACGTTACCTGGACCTCCGAAGAACCCCGCCTGCTTAAAAAAGTTGGGGATATTTTAGCCTAAATTATTTTTTAGACTAATCTAAATATTTACTTTTGTGGCTTCAACCCGCAAAAGCATGTTAAGCCTCACGGAAGAAAACTACCTCAAGGCCATCTATCATTTATCGGATGGTGGCTCAAAATCCGTACTCACCAATGAACTGGCCGAAGCCATGAATACCAAGGCCGCTTCGGTTACTGATATGGTTAAAAAGCTATCCGCTAAAGAGGTTATCAGTTACGAGAAATACTACGGAGTAAATGTGACCTCCAAAGGAAAGAATGAGGCCTTAATGGTCATTCGCAAGCATCGGTTATGGGAAACCTTTCTGGTTCAGAAGTTAGGGTTCTCCTGGGATGAGGTGCATGAAGTTGCCGAACAGCTGGAGCATATAAACTCTACCCGGTTGATTGAAAAACTGGATGAATTTCTGGGCTTTCCCAAAGTAGATCCTCATGGGGATCCCATACCAGATCATAAAGGAAAATTAAAAGTACAGCCCCAGGTTGCGATTGATCAGTTACCCATCGGCTATCAAGGTAAAATTGCAGCAGTGAAAGACTCTGATTCGAATCTTCTCAAATACCTTGATAAGATCGGGGCCAAACCAGGCACGAAAATCAAAATTTTAGGTAAAGAAGAATACGATGAGTCAATGGAGATACTGATTGATGATCACCGAATTTTTATTTCAAAAGAAGTTTCACAGAACATTTTAGTAATCGAATAATGAACGCGCGGATTCAAAGAAAATCGCTCAGTGAAGTACATGCCACGGTAGATGTCACCAACCGCAAAGGTTGGAGAAAACTCTTCGCATTTCTCGGCCCGGCTTATCTGGTAAGTGTTGGGTATATGGATCCGGGGAACTGGGCAACCGACATTGCCGGGGGTAGTCAGTTTGGTTATAAGCTAATCTGGGTATTATTAATGTCAAACCTGATGGCCTTGCTTCTGCAAAGTCTCAGTGCACGATTGGGTGTTGTTCGACAACTTGACCTGGCTCAGGCTTCGCGTAGTTCATATCACCCCATAGTAAACTTCTGGCTTTGGTTGCTGGCAGAAATCGCAATTGCTGCCTGTGACTTAGCCGAAGTTTTGGGTATGGCTATTGGTCTGCAATTATTATTTGGCCTGCCATTAATCTGGGGCGTAACCCTCACCGTTTTGGACACTCTTCTCCTACTTGTTTTACAGAGTTATGGGATGCGAAAGATTGAAGCGTTTATTATAGCACTCGTTGCTACTATCGGAGCTTCATTTTTATTAGAAATGATCTGGGCCAAGCCCGACATGGGTGAATTGGCATTAGGATTTATTCCATCATTACCTTCGGATGCTGCCTTATATATAGCGATTGGGATTATTGGTGCAACGGTAATGCCCCATAATCTTTATCTGCATTCCTCACTGGTTCAAACCCGCAGGATTGACACGAGTGAAAGAGGAATCTGGAGTGCTCTTAAGTACAATCTCATTGATTCTACCATTGCTCTAAACGCAGCCTTTTTTGTTAATGCTGCAATTCTTGTGCTTGCTGCCTCAACTTTCTTCAGGGCAGGTATGTATGAGGTATCCGATATTCAGGACGCCTATAAATTCTTATCCCCTATTTTAGGAAACGACTGGGCATCGATCTTGTTTGGAGTGGCCCTGATTGCAGCCGGTCAAAGTTCTACTATTACAGGTACTTTAGCCGGGCAGGTAGTAATGGAAGGCTATTTGAATTTGAGGATCGCCCCCTGGCTGAGAAGATTGATTACACGACTGATTGCTATCATACCCGCCTATATTGTAATTATCCTTTATGGCGAAGGACAGACTGGTGAATTGCTTGTGTTCAGTCAGGTGGTTTTGAGTTTACAACTTGGATTTGCAATTATCCCACTTATTCATTTCACAAGTGATAAAGAGAAGATGGGTGTTTTTGCTATTAAACCATGGATGAAGATTGCCGCATGGCTTATTGCGATTATCATTGTTTCACTGAACGTAAAATTAGTGATCAATGAAATCTCCTCGTGGATTGAATTAGCCGGAGAAAAGTCCTGGATTGTTTATATAACTGCGATCCCGGTTTGCATTAGCGCAGCCGCACTTTTACTGTACATAACCTTTAAACCCACAATGGACAGAAGAAGAATGGATAAAATGGCAAGAATTCCCCACGGTACAGCAGCCCCATTGGTAGATTTAGGTTCAACTGTATATAAGCAAATTGCGATCACTATTGACTTCAGCTCAGTCGATAATTTAACGATTCGAAGCGCTACGGCACAAGGCGGCAAATCCGCTAACTACTTATTGGTACACGTAGTAGAAACAGCTGGCGCCATCTGGTATGGCAGCGAAATTGCCGATCATGAGTCGAGCGAAGACTCACTGGCATTGAAGGATTATCTTAATCAGTTAAAAAACCAGGGTTATCAGGTTGAGATGAAGATTGGCTTCGGTAATCCCAAGCAAGTAATTCCTGAAATTGTAGACGAATTCAAAGCAGACCTTTTAGTGATGGGGGCGCATGGGCATAAGTGGTTCAAGGATTTAATTTTTGGAACTACTGTAGATACGGTACGCCATCGGGTAAAAATACCGGTACTGATTGTGAGAGATTAACCCGATTGAATTTCTGAGGCCCAACCATTCCTGACTATCTTGCAGCATGTCTTCAACTCATTTCCGGGAGGATACCATTATAGCGCTTGCCACTCCGCATGGAGTTAGTGGTCTGGCTGTAATTCGCCTCTCAGGAAAAGGTGCTATACGGATCACGCAAACACTCTTTAGGGGCAAGAACATTTTGGATCAACCTTCACACACAATCCATTTGGGTACTTTGGGTGAAAATGACAAGACTATTGATGAGGTAATGGTATCCGTCTTCAGGGAGCCTAATTCATTTACCAAAGAAAACTCTATTGAAATTTCCTGCCATGGTTCGCCTATTGTTATCCGGGAGATAATCAAAGTTTTCCTTAAGCACGGGGTGCGCCTCGCTGAGCCAGGTGAATTCACCAAGCGGGCCTTTCTAAACGGACGCTTTGATCTTGCGCAAGCCGAAGCTGTGGCTGATCTTATCCATGCAGAAAATGACAATGCCCGGCAAGCTGCGCTTAATCAGATGCGGGGCGGATTTTCGCATGAGATAAAGCATCTGCGGGAAGAACTTATTCACTTTGCCTCGCTGATTGAACTGGAACTGGACTTTGGAGAAGAGGATGTTGAGTTTGCCAAACGGCTGGATCTACAACAACTTGTTCGTAAGATTCAAGATTATCTTAGTGGGTTGATCAGCTCATTCGATCAGGGTAATGTAATCAAGAATGGCATCCCCACAGTGATTGCCGGCAAACCTAATGCGGGTAAGTCGACCTTGCTCAATGCCTTGCTTAATGAAGAGAAGGCCATAGTATCCGATATTCCGGGTACAACCCGTGATGTAATCGAAGATGAAATCACCCTGGGTGGAATAACTTTTCGGTTTATGGACACTGCCGGTCTGCGCGAAACACAAGATACTATAGAAGCCATGGGTGTTACGCGTACCCGTGAGTCGATGAAAAAGGCTTCGTTGATCCTGTATCTTTTTGATCTTGCAGAAAGTTCGCTGGACGAAATAAAGCAACAGGAGTCTGAGCTGAGAACACTAAATATTCCCTATATAAAAGTTGGTAATAAACTGGATAAGGCTCCTTTGGAACTCATAAAAGAGATTGACAATCAGGACTTTATATTTATTTCTGCCTCCACAAAAACTAATCTGGAAGCGCTTAAAGAAATGATCCTTTCGAAGTTCAGGATCAATGAAGTGAAGCAAGGTGATGTGCTGGTGACTAATCTTCGTCACTTCCAGAAACTCAATGAAACCAAAGAAGCACTAAGTCGAGTACTGGAAGGACTGGAGTCTGGGATAACCGGAGATTTTCTCGCGATGGATATTCGACAAGCATTGCATTACCTCGGTGAGATCACCGGTGAGATAACCAGTGATGATTTACTTGCAAATATTTTTGCTAAGTTTTGCATAGGTAAATAGATCTGTTAATTACATTTACATAAGGAGTATTTCGATCACCTTGAAATAACCAACAACCAAAAAAAAATAAACCAAAATTACCATGGCAAAGAAAGCAAAAAAAGCTGCTAAGAAAGGGAAGGCAAAACCCAAAAAGGCAGTAAAAAAATCCGCTAAGAAGTCAGCAAAAAAAGTAGTTAAAAAAGCAGCTAAGCGCCCGGTTAAGAAAGCAGTAAAAAAGGCTGCCAAGAAAGCTAAGAAAGTGGCGAAAAAAGTAGCCTCAGTGGTGAAGAAAGCAATCAAGAAAGTGGTGAAAAAAGTAGCACCTAAGCCTGCTCCAGCGCCAGTAGCTGCTCCCGTTGCACCCCCGGCACCTGCACCTGCACCAACTCCAGTGCCTACTCCGCCTACTGAAAATTCGGGTAATGGTTCTGGCTTCTCTATGTAAACAAGATCTTCTCTTAACCAGAAAGAGCGATCTCTTAAGAGATCGCTCTTTTTGTTTCACCCAGGTTAAACAGTTGATATGTAAACCCTGTTTTACAAGGAGCTTTTCAGTAATAAGAAGAGGGTTATAAAATGGTAATTATTGGTAACTTGCCTCTTACCTCGTTTAAACTTTGAACTAATATAAACTCCTATGAATAATCGTAGACTTCCCTTTATCATTTTAGCCATTGTTGCATTTATAGTGATTCTGGCACTTTCATCTAGCCTATTTTATACCATCAGCGCTACCGAACGGGCTGTCTTATTTTATCCTTTTGGCAAAGGCCTTGATAAGGATAACATAGTGGGCCCAGGCACCCACATGAAAGCCCCTTGGAATGAAGTTTATGTTTACAAAGTCAACGAGACATCTTCAGAAGAAAATATGGATGTCCTGGACAAGAACGGCCTCTCAATCCACATTGATATTACAGTACGTTATTATCCAATTCCCGACAAAATCGGATATATCCACGAGCAGTTTACCAATGATTATGAAACAGTTCTTGTAATCCCGGAGGTTCGATCCACAGTTCGTCAGGTGATGGGCCGATATACGGCTGAAGAAATTTACTCAACAAAAAGAGCTGAGGTAGAGACTGCAATTACAACCGAAACAGAAACCATTCTGAACGCGAAAAATGTACATGCTACTGCTGTACTGATTCGTTCGATCATGCTGCCAGAACAAATTAAACAAGCAATTGAGAATAAGTTGCAACAAGAGCAGGAAGCACTTGCCTATCAATTCCGTCTTGATAAAGAAAAAAGTGAAGCCGAGCGTAAAAGAATTGCAGCTGAAGGTGAATCGAGAGCGAATAACATTATCAACAATAGCTTAACTGACAAGCTCTTGAAAATGAGGGGCATAGAAGCCACTCTTGAGTTATCGAAATCACCCAACAGCAAGATCATTGTTGTGGGGTCAGGTAAGGATGGAATGCCGTTGATACTTGGAAACAACTAATTCTTATAAACTCATTTTTTTCTGAAAAACGAACACTCTATCTTTAAATCATAAGTTTAAACGACTGATCTCATGGCAAAAACTGCTGAATTAATTATCGATGGTAAATCATATAAGTTTCCAATCGTTGAAGGTACGGAAGGAGAACAGGGTATTGACATCAGTAACCTGTTAGAAGAAACAGGTACGGTAACATTGGATCTGGGCTATAAGAATACAGGAGCTACCAAAAGTGCCATTACCTTTTTGGATGGTGACAAGGGGATTCTTCGTTACCGCGGCTACTCCATCGAGGATCTCGCAGCGAAATCCACTTTTTTGGAAGTATCCTACCTGCTGATCTTTGGTGAACTTCCCACTCCAGAACAATTGACAAAGTTTTCTGAAGATATCAAGAAACACACCATGGTGCATGAGGATATCAAGAAGATTCTGGATGGCTTCCCTTCGTCCTCGCATCCCATGGGAGTTTTGGCTTCTCTCTTTTGTGCTCAAACCGCTTTTTATCCTGAGGCACTTGATCCTAATCGTTCGGCTGAAGGTGTTTACCTAAGCATTGTACGTTCCTTGGCCAAGATGCCAACCTTTGCTTCGTGGGCTTATAAAAATGAGGTGGGTCATCCTGTAAATTATCCGGATAACTCGCTGGATTATTGTTCGCGTTTTTTGAAAATGATGTTTGCACTGCCAGCAGAAAACTATGAGGTTGATCCTGTGGTCGCTGCTGCGTTGGATAAGCTCCTGATACTCCATGCTGATCATGAACAAAATTGCTCTACCTCAACGGTGCGTATAGTAGGTTCTTCAAAAGCAAGCATCTACTCCTCTATCTCAGCAGGAATTAATGCCTTGTGGGGACCGCTCCATGGAGGAGCTAACCAGGAGGTAATACTCATGCTGGATCAAATCATGAAGGATGGTGGTGATACCGATAAATGGATTGCGAAAGCTAAAGACAAAAACGATCCTTTCCGCCTTATGGGCTTTGGACACCGTGTGTATAAGAACTTTGACCCTCGCGCAAAAATCATAAAGAAA
>Ga0075163_10004079_pt1 | contig 19593 bp, 17 predicted proteins | sample JI1023141ADNA_FD_71478 | JGI IMG/M metagenome (GOLD analysis project Ga0075163, IMG submission 71478) | Wastewater effluent complex algal communities from Wisconsin, to seasonally profile nutrient transformation and Carbon sequestration -... | ecosystem: Engineered > WWTP > Effluent > Algae...
GCCAGATTTCTCTCGTAGAGGCGGGCGATGAAGTAGGCCCGATCGAGATCGATCAGATCGCACAGGATGTGCTCTGCTGGCACGGTCTGACCGACGGTGGCATTGCGACTGAGCGCATATCCGGCCAGCGGTGCGCGCAGCTCGAAGCGAGCGCCGATGCTGGGAAGCTGCGCATCGCTTATGCCAAAGGACACAAGCGAGCGCCGCGCCGCTTGCGCTTCCGCCTCCAGCGCCCGCGCCTGCGCCTGCGCATCCAGCAGCTCCTGGTTCGCTGCCAGCCCTTTGACTGCCAGGCTCTCAAGTCGCGCGGCGTTTTTCTGCGCTGCCTGCACGCGCGCGGCGGCCGATGTGTAGGTCGAAGCGATGCGCGCAAGCTCGGGCGAGTCGATCACCGCGAGCAGCGCCCCGGCCTGCATGCGCATGCCCTCTTTGAACGCGACCAGGCTGATGCGACCCGGCACGCGCGCCGCGATGCGCACCGAGCGATCGGGGTCGGCCGCGACTTCGCCGGGCACTTCAAAGGTCATGGGCAGCGCTTTGGCGACCGCCTTTTCGGTGCGAATCTTGGCCGCTGCTACCACCGACGGCTGAAGACGGATGCGGCTGGGAATCGGCTCATGCTCGGCGGCCTCGTCCCGGTGCGGTTCGGCCGGCGCCGTGCCCTGATCCTTGTCTCGGTTTGAGCACGCAGCCAGCAGCGCCAGCATCAGGACTTGAAGTGCGGTGTTCGGTCGACTCACGGCTGACCTCCTTCGCTGCGCGGGACCAGCGCCAGCGGCTGACCCGCTGCGCGCAGTCGCTCAATTCGGGACAGGGCCAGGCTGCGGCGTACCTCGACATGGCCCATCAAGAACTCGACCAGGCTGCGCTGGGTCAGAAGCGCGTCGCGCGGTGCGAGCTGCCGCTCTGCAAGGGCCTGGGCCAGCGCGGCCAGATCCGTGCGCGCCTGCGCTGCCAGCTCTGCGGGGAACAGGCGCGCCTGCATCGCATAGCTTCGCTCGCGCTCCAGCGCCCGCAGGACCTCGGCGCGAATCTGCCGCTGAAGCCGCAGCACCGTGAGCCCGGCCTGCGCCACCTGGGCCTCGGCTGCGACGATCTCCCCGGCCCGGCTCGGCCCCAGCGGGGCGGGCAGCGGCAGCGGCAGCGCCAGCCCACCGCCCAGCACCTGCTCGCTAAAGCCATCGTTCTGCGCGATAAACGACAGCGTGAGGTTGGGCACGCGCTCACGCCGCAGCAGCTGCACCCGCGCGCTGCGCAGCTCCTGCTCCAGCCGCGCGGCTGCAAGCTCGCCGCGAAGCAGCAGGGCCTGCGCAACCAGCGCTTCGGCCTGCTCTGCGCTGCTGTCGGTTCCAGGCAACAGATCGAGCGAGCCCTGCACCGCTGCGAGCGTCGGCTGCCCGAGCTGCGCGGCCAGGCTCTGCCGCAGCTCATCGGCGCGCCGCTCGGCCTCATAGCGGAGCGTCGACAGGCGGGCGGCCTCGGCCTGCGCGACATGGGCATCCACGGCCGAGGTCAGCGCCGCCTGCGAGCGCGCCGCGCCGATCACGGACAGCCGCTCTGCAAGGCCCGCGACCTCGCGTCCCAGCGCAGCTGCTTCGATTGCAGCCAGCGCGTCGTAATAGGTCGAGAGCGCAGCGCTGGCGACCTCTTGCGCGGCCACCAGCACATGCCGCTGCTGCGCCGAGATCGCTGCGTCTGCGGCTCGCACCCGCACGCCGCGCTGACCTGCAATCTCGAGCTCCTGCGACAAGGTGAAATACCAGTTGAAGGTCGTCTGAACATCCCCGGAAGCGCTCAGCGGTCGCCGGCCTGCAAAGCTCACTTGAACGGCTGGGTTTGAGGGCAGCAGCGAGCGCGCGCGCAGGCGCTGGCCGCCCAGGACAAGGAGCTCCTGCTCCTGGCTGCGCAGCTCGGGACTTGCCGCGAGCGCGCAGGCTACAACGCGCGTCGGGTCTGAGATGCTGTCACACGCCGGGTCCGCAGACGCTCGACCCACACCCGGCACGAGGATGGCGATGCCGATCCCCAGGCCCAGTGCGAAGCGATAGCAGCGCCGTGCAGTCCGACGCACAAGGGCAGAAATGAGCAAGCTCATTGCTCCTCTCTTTCCATGAGCGAGATGGATGGTCTGCGGCCTGCGCTGCGCGAGGATGGCGGCAGCAGGACCGCTCGTGGAGTTCGCGAGAGGCTAGCTGCGCGGCGGGCGAAAGATGCCGGAGCTCGGAGGGCTGTCGTAGAGCCAGATGACGCGAGGAAGATCCAGCAGCTGCGGCTCCAGCAGCGCCAGCACCGGGCTGCTCCGCGGCGTGGCTACGATGGGGCGGCTGGCATGGGCGCAGCTACAGGTCGGACAGAACGGAGGGCACTCGGCATCGCCCGATTCGTTTTCGTTCGGGCAGCTGTCTGCGCAGTGCTTTTCATCGTCGATCGGCGCGAAAAATTCGACCATGGCGTGCGTGATGCCCAGGAGCTGCGACAGGCTCAGGAGCACCGCCACATGCCACAGCGTCGCAATCACGCGACGGCCTCGACCTTGAAGCCGGCGTCCCAGACCCAGCAGCGAAGCACTGCTTCGCAATGTGCGCCTTGGCTGCATGCGCGATATCCGAGCTACATACCACGGAGCCCAGGATGGGAAAAGTTATGACTGGCGCTGCAAGTGGCTTGGAGGCTCAAAAGAAAAAGCCCCGCGGCTTGAGTGAGCCACAGGGCGCGAGGGCGAAGCGAGGCGAGGCGGAGGTGGTCTACTTGGTCCAGATGGCGGCGAACTGGGTCGAGTTGGCGTAGCCCTGGATTTTGTACAGCCGGTAGCCGAGTGCGCCGAGCTCGTTGAACTTCTGCTGATAGTCGGCGGCGCTGAGGCCGAAGCGCACCGGCCAGCTGCCCGCCTTTTTCATGAAGACCCCGCCCACCCGCAGGCCGCCGGCAAGCTCCTCCATGTTGATGCTGGTCTGGGCGTAGCCGTCGCCGTATGCGTCGTTGAAGAACGTCTGGTAGTCGGCCGCGGTGTAGCTGTAGGGCGCCTTGAAGTCGTGCACGCCGTCGTTCACGAAGACCACCGCGTGGGTGCGCTTGCCGCCGAGGTTATAGGTGAAGTGATCCTCGATGCGGTAGCCCTTGGTCTTGATCAGGTCATCCCACTTGGCGCTAAACGTCGCGTCATCCAGCGCCATGAAGGTGTAGTAGCCAGCGCCGCCGCGCGCCATCCAGATGGCGCTGTAGCGAGGGTTGCCGCTGCCGTCCAGCGTGACCGAGACCTCGCGCGGCCGCAGCCCGGCGGCGTGCGCATCGTCGAAGGCATCCTGGAAGTCGGCCGGCGTGGCGTAGAAGATCGACCGCCACTGCGAAGAGAGGCCGCTCTGGAACGAGCCCGAGGCCAGGACGCTGCTGCCGCTCTTGTGGATGTTCAGGGTCTGGAGCGCCATGCCCATGCCCGGGTAGTAGTCGAAGTACTTGCTCACCAGCGCGGACGAGGCGTTGTGAAACGAGGGCGGAAAGGCTGCGTACAGGCGGCGATTCTGCGTCTCCTTGAGCAGCGCATAGCAGCCGGTGTTGATCTGGTTGTAGACGCCATAGGGATCCACGAACACCCACTTGGCAGCGTCATTGGGGTTGGGCACCGCGAAGAAGGTGTGCAGGTGGACGTTGCCATACGCGGCGTTGGTGACGTTGCCGCTGGTGTCGAGTCCATTGCCGGCGCCGCCGGGGCCGGTGTTGCCGGCATAGCCGAGCAGCTGCCCCTGGCCGACCAGGTCGCCGGGCTTCACGAGCAGGGTCTGCGACTCGGTTCCCCAGTAGAGCTCATTGGCCACGGCCTTGTTGGCGAACTTGTTGTACTTGACGTTGTTCGAGTCTGCGGCGGCGCCCGCCGGAACCGGCACAGCGCGGGCCGCGTTCACGTCGTGAGTCTTGCCGTTGCGCATGTGGGCGTAGAGCGTGCGGTACTTGCTGCCGTCCGGAGCCGTGTGCTCGATGATGACGGTGTTGCCCATCCAGTTGTCCCACACCGCGCTCAGCACCTGACCGGGGGCAGAGGCGCGGACCTCGAACGTCGGGTTCTCGCCGCTGGCCAGGCCGTCCTTCATGTAGTCCATGGCGGCGTGGAAGCCGCCGTTGTCGTAGTACCAGCCGCCGACGGCCTTGATGCGCGTGTCGGTGAACGGCTCGAAGAAGGGCATCTTGACGCGCACGTTGCTGGCAAAGGTCTCGGCGGCCGAGGTGCTGAGCCCAAAGGCGTGGTAGGGCTGCTCGTAGCGCTCGTCCTTGGTGGTGCTCTCGTTGCGGATCCAGTAGCTACAGCAGTTGGAGCCGGCCGGAGGCGTCACCTTGGCGGCCACGCAGGGGGCGCCGGCGGCGAAGATGCGCTGGCCCAGGCCAGGCGGGTAGCTGAAGCGCTCGGGCTCCGCCGGCAGGGGGCCCTCGGCGGGCGGCAAGGCGTGATCGTGGGCGGACTCGCCCTGGTCGCTGTCGGTTACGGGACGTCCCTCGGCGTCGGTGGGGCCAGCGGCGTGGGTCTCGCCGCTGAGGGCGACGGCGGGCGGCGCGGCCTCGCCAGTGGGCTCCAGCGCGGCCTGCGGATCACAGGCCAAAAAGCCGAAGAGGAGCGGGAGGGAGAGCAGATGCGAAGCGGACTTTTTCACGGCGACCTCTCTGAGATGTGTTTGATGTGCTGCTTGGTCGGCTGCTAAAGCAGCGCCCGTGCCAGCTCCGCCATTTCCCTCCATTTTTCAGCTTTTTCCGTCGGAGATTTTCGTGCCGGCCCGGCCCGATTGGGCAGATGACCGCCCATGTTTTTAACAGTCGCGGGCGAGGCTTGCTCGCGCTCAGCAGCCGGCAGGCAAGATCTGCACGCCGCGCGCAGGCAGATCTTGCCTGCCGCTGCTCAGTGAAATCGCCCGTTTGACAGCCGGTGCGCGGTGCCGCCCAGGGCCTCGGCAAACGGTCGATCGTTGGTGGCGATGAGCGTCGCGGCGCCGTCGCGGCGGCGCTTGGCGACCAGCGCTTCGATGAGCGCCACTCCCTCGGGATCCAGACCATTTGTGGGCTCGTCGAGGATGAGCAGCTGCGGAGCGCCGATGAGCGCAAAGAGCAGGCACGCCCGCTTGCGCTGCCCAAACGAGAGCGTTCCCAGGCGCTGATGCAAAAACGGCGTCACCCCCAGCTCGGCGGCCAGCGACGGCGGCGGCGGCGGCGCCTGCTTGAGCGAGCTGACCAGCGCGCAGAGCTCGGCGACCAGCAGATCGGGCAGCGGATCCGTGCTGTCGGGAACATAGCCGAGCTTGCGCCGCGCCGCAGTGCCGCCGCCGCCAAGCTCGATGCCATCCACGAGGATCCGCCCCGAGTCGGGCTCCAGGATTCCCGCGACCAGGCGCAAGAGCGTCGACTTGCCGCTGCCGTTCTGACCCAGCACCACGACCGCTTCCCCGGGGGCGCAGGTGAGGTCGATGCCGTCGAGGATCTGCCGCCGGCCGAGGCGCTTTTTCAGCGCGACAATCGCGAGGGTCAAAGACGCTCTCCTTGCTGGTCCTGTTGTTCTTGCTGGCGCTGGAGTCGCAGCCGCAGCCAGCGTCCCTGGAAGTTTGCGCGCAGGATGTCGCGGTCGAGCAGCAGCGCCGCCAGCAGCGCATAGGCGCCGAGCACGCCCTCGTGAAGCGCCCAGGAGAGCAGCGCGGCGGCGAAGATCAGGCCCAGCATGGCCATGAGCACGCGATCGCTGTCCCGCTTGTCGCCGCGCTGCGCCCACCTTGTGCAGGCGCAAGCCAGGATCGCAAGCAGCGCCCCCTGGGCTGCAACCTCGACGGCGAGACGCAAGAGCAGGGTCGGTGGACCGCCGATGAGCCAGCCGGTGAGCAGCGCAAAGAGCGCCCCAGAGAGCGCGCTGAAAGCGGCGACTGCCGAGGCCGCCGCCACAACGCGCAGACCCCCGGATGCGCCCGAGACTTCGAGCAGCCACGCGGCCTGGCGGTCGCTGCGCAGCACCGGGCCAGCCAGGCCACAGGCGCCAAAGAGCAGCGGTCCGCTCAGCACTCCCAGGGTCACAGTGGCCTGCATCTCCGCGAAGACAATGTGGTTATTGCGAATGGCCAGCGCCGCGATGGCCGCTCCCAGCAGCGACAGGAGAAAGAAGCGCAGCAGCAGCGCCGCCTGCCCGCGAAGCAGGCCCAGCGCGTGGGCCAGGGTCAGCGCCAGCAGCGCCGGCCCGAACACCAGCGCCCGGGTGGAGCCGACATCGCGCTCTGGAGCGCGCACCCAGGTGGTCACGAATCCAACCGGCACTGCGCACAGCGCCGCCCCGATCGTCAGCAGCGGCGAAGGGGCCCAGGCAACGCCGAAAAAGAGCACCGCGACTGCCAGCCAGTCGAGCGCGCGGCGGGGACGCGCTGCGATGAGCGTGTGGCCCGCCATGGCCACCAGGCACGCCGCCAGCCCGGCCAGGGCGCCGCCGCCGCGCCAAAAGAGCGCGATGAAGGGCGACTCGACCCCCAAGAGCAGGATGCCCTGCACGGCAAAGAACTGGAGGCGCCGGATGGGCAGGCTGCGCAGAAAAAACAGCGACGGTTCGCACAAGACAGCGCGCGCGGCCGGCGTTGTGGCCAAGAGCCACACGCCCAGGAAGACCAGGCGAAAGATGAGCGAGCCATTGTAGAAATGCAGCACATCCGCGGCGCGCATTCCCATCGGTGAAAAGATGATCGATGCGGCGCAGAGGATCGCAAAGTAGAGCGGCGCCGCCCGCGCAAACGCGGCCCGCCCTGCGGTGGCGAGAGCGACGCGAAACAGGTCCAGGAAGCGGCGCAACATCGGCGTGAATCATATAACGCCGCGGGCTTGCGGGATCTTCCCGAGAGAGCGAAATCCGCTGCTCTCTCGCCGCCTCTGACCTTGGGAGATTGTCGGGAATTACGTGAGGTCGTAGCGATCGAGGTTCATCACCTTCGTCCACGCGGCTACGAAGTCGCGAACGAATTTCTCCTGCGCGTCCGAGCTGCCATAGACTTCCGCGACCGCGCGAAGCTGCGCGTTGGATCCGAAGACGAGGTCGGCGCGCGTAGCGGTCCACTTCACCGCACCGCTCTTGCGATCCTTTCCTTCAAAGACATCCTTGGCCTCAGAGCAGGCGCTCCACTCGGTGCCCATGTCGAGCAGGTTGCGGAAGAAGTCGTTGGTCAGCGCCTGCGGCCTGGTCGTAAGCACGCCGTGCTTGGACGCTCCGACGTTGGTCCCAAGAACGCGCAGACCGCCGACGAGCACCGTCATCTCGGGGGCCGTGAGCCCCAGCAGCTGCGCCCGATCGATCAGCAACGCCTCGGCCGGCGCGGCCTGCTTGGTCTTCTGATAATTGCGGAACCCATCGGCAACCGGCTCCAGCACCGCAAAGGAGGCAACGTCGGTCTGCTCTTGCGACGCATCGCTGCGGCCCGGGGCAAAGGGAACCTTCACCGCGTGCCCCGCGCTCTTTGCCGCCTGCTCGACGGCAGCAGCGCCTCCGAGCACGATGAGATCCGCGAGCGAGACCTGCTTGCCGCCGCTTGCGGAGCTGTTCCAGTCGCGCTGGATGCCTTCGAGCTTGCCGAGCACTTTCTTAAGCTGCTGCGGCTCGTTGACCTCCCAGTCCTTCTGCGGTGCCAGACGGATGCGCGCACCGTTTGCGCCGCCGCGCCGATCCGAGCCGCGGAACGTCGATGCCGAGGCCCAGGCCGTGGACACGAGCTCCGAGATGCTGAGCCCCGACTCCAAGAGCTTGGCCTTGAGCGCGGCAATGTCGCTCTCATCGATCAGCGGATGGTCGACCTTGGGGATGGGATCCTGCCAGATGAGCTCCTCGGCGGGCACCTCGGGTCCGAGGTAGCGCACGCGCGGCCCCATGTCGCGATGCGTGAGCTTGAACCACGCCCGCGCGAACGCATCGGCGAACTGCTCGGGATGCTCCAGGAAGCGGCGCGAGATCTTCTCGTACGCCGGATCAAAGCGCAGCGCGAGATCCGTTGTCAGCATCGACGGCGCAATGTGCTTGGATGGGTCGTGCGCATGCGGCACGGTGCCTGCGCCGGCATCGCCCTTGGGCTTCCACTGATGCGCGCCGGCCGGGCTCTTGGTGAGCTCCCACTCGTAGCCGAACAGGTGCTTGAAGAAGTCGTTGTTCCACCGGGTCGGCGTCGTCGTCCACGTGACTTCGAGTCCGCTCGTGATCGCATCCACGCCCATGCCGGTGTTAAAGCCGCTCTTCCAGCCGAAGCCCTGCGCTTCGATGTCGCCCTCTTCCGGACCCGCGCCCACATGCGATGCCGGACCGGCGCCGTGCGTCTTTCCGAAGGTGTGACCGCCGGCGATCAGCGCGACGGTCTCTTCATCGTTCATGGCCATGCGCGCAAAGGTCTCGCGGATGTCCTTGGCCGCAGCCACGGGATCCGGATTCCCGTTGGGTCCTTCCGGATTCACATAGATAAGGCCCATCTGCACCGCGGCCAGCGGGTTCTCAAGCTCGCGCTCCCCAGAGTAGCGGGCGTCGCCGCCGAGCCACGTCTTTTCGCTGCCCCAGTACACATCCTGATCCGGCTCCCAGACATCTGCGCGCCCGCCACCGAATCCGAACGTCTTGAAGCCCATGGTCTCCAGCGCGACGTTGCCCGTGAGGATCATCAGATCCGCCCACGAGATCTTGCGGCCGTACTTCTGCTTGATCGGCCACAACAGGCGGCGCGCCTTGTCGAGGCTGACGTTGTCCGGCCAGCTGCTGAGCGGCGCGAAGCGCTGCTGCCCGCGCCCGCCGCCGCCGCGGCCGTCCCCGATGCGGTAGGTGCCCGCGCTGTGCCACGCCATGCGAATGAACAGCGGGCCATAGTGGCCAAAGTCCGCGGGCCACCAGTGCTGCGAGTCGGTCATGAGCGCCGCGAGATCCTTTTTGAGCGCCGCGTAGTCGAGACTCTGAAACTCTTTGGCGTAGTCGAACGACTCTCCCATGGGGTCGGACTTGGGCGAGTGCTGGTGAAGCAGGTCGACGCGCAGCTGGTTTGGCCACCAGTCGCGGTTCGAGGTTCCGCCGCCAAAGGAGTGATGGAGAGGGCACTTCTTTTCGGGTGTCATGGATATCGACTCCGGGGTTGGGCAGCCGCTACGGGACTGCGCAAGCAGTATCGGTGAACTTGAGATGCCCTTCAAGACGCCTGTGCTTCGGGCAGGAGCCTGCCCGCGAGCGACTTTTGCAGACGCGGCCCGAGGCGCTTTTCAGTTCACGGTGGCGGTGTTTTCCAGGATTCCGATGAGGCGGCTGCTCTTGGAAACCAGCACCAGATCTGCGAACCCGGCGTCGCTGGCGCTGATATCGCCGATGGCGATGGCGCTGACCGGCGGCAGCTGCACGCTGCCCACTGCGCCCTGCGTGGGGATGGGCAGCGCGGCGCCGGCCGAGAAGGTGCCGGTCCCCTCGTTGCTCAGGACGTACAGGGACGCGCCCTTGGCGATCACCAGATCATCCAGTCCGTCTCGATCGATGTCGCCGGCGGCCACGGCGTCGGGCAGGGGGCTCAGCAGGGCGAGACCCTTGAGCGCATCGCCGGTCGCGGCGTCGTAGGTCAGCCGCTTGCCGGCGCTGTCCGAGAGTGCGACAGAGATGTTGCCGTCGGCATGCCAGACAATGACATCGGGCTGGGCGTCGCCGTTGGCGTCGTAGACGGTCAGCGCAGCGGGCGTGGCGCCGCTGGCCGGAGAGCCGGCAATGGGAAGGGGGGTGGCGAGCTTGGCATCGGAAAAGGCCTGGACCTTGCCGCTGAAGATTCCTACATAAAGCGAGCTCGACCAATATGAGGATAGCGAGGATATGTTGCTATATGGGACTGCATCAGTGGCGCAGACGCCATCGAGCGCGCACTGGGTAAGCAGAGATATGCTGGCATTGCCGAACTCTGGAACGATCAGGCCGGACATATTGAGCGCAATGGTATGCTGCAACATATCCATCTGGGGGACAGAATTATAGGCGGAAAAGAGCGGCGGCGAAAACTTTGAGACAGCCTTATTGGCTACATCATAAAAATATTCGCCAATGGCTTGTTTGGCAATGGTGGCGATGGAGTACTCATTTAGGGTCAATATCTTCTTCGCGCTGTTTGCCTGGATGCCCACCCACGACGGCGTGGCCAGGTTTCCCGCCCCCTGATCCGCGGTCACGCTGCGCACGGCGGAGAAGGTGCCGCTGTCGAACCTGGGCGCCACGTAGATGCGGATGCGCCGCTTCTGTCCGGCGATCTCCACGTCGGCGGCGCCGGGGACGAAGCCCTGCGCTGCCAGGTCGCTGGCGCGAATGGTGGTGCGCAGCTGGCCATCCATTCCCACCAGGCCCAGCGACATCGGCTTTGTCGGACCGCCGACCTGCGTCAGGGTGGCTGCCTGGTTGGCCAGTTTTGAAAAGGCGGTGATGGTGATTTGCGTTGTCGAGTCTTTATTCAGCGTAATCCTGGGAGGCGATACCGTAAACGCCGCAACCGTGCCCCCCAGGTTCAGCTGACACATGGCTTCTGATTGATGGTCGGGATCAGAGCAATAGCTCCCTGTGCAGCCCGATAGCGAAAACCACACAGATACCAGAGATAAGGCAATAAGAAAGCGAGGCATCAACGCTTCTCCGGGACTGAGGCGGGGGCTGATTTGGTCGGCCAGAACAGCGTAAAGCCGATCCCGATCGCCAGCGCTCCAGTCAGCGCATAACCCGTCGCGTAGAGAGGCTTGTTTCTAAGCACGCATTTATCTTGAAGAACATCCGTGCGCAGGTCGCAGCCGAGCGGGGTATCGAGCCCGTCGGTGGCCGTCAGCACGATCGAGGTGAGCAGGGCCGCTCCCGCCAGACCGCCGAGCACGCCGGCCAGGACTCGCCGGGACGCTGGCAGCCTCGCGAAGAGGCCCCGGGGCTGGGGCGGCCGGCGCAGCACCGTTGGCGCCGTCGCTGGCATCGCGATCGGCGGCGGCGCTGCCGGTGTCTGCGCTGCTGCCGGCGCCGGCGCTGCTGCCGCTGCTGCCGCTGCCGCTGCCACTGCCGGCGGTGGTGGAGGCAGCACGATGGCCGTCTGCAGGGTCTGATTTGGCACCGGATTGCCCAGGCGCGCCTCGCGGCAGCGGCTGATCAGCTCATCGGCGATGTCGTTGAGCTTGTGGCCGAGCAGCGTCTTGTTGCACTGCGAGCAGGTCGCCGACTCCTGAAGCGCCGCACGTCGCACCACATCGAACAGCGTCACTGTGATGGCCAGCGATTCGGGGCTGCTCTCGTCCACCTGCGCTGTAAAGAGGAATCCGACATTCTCATGCCTGACCAGCGATTCCAGACACTCCGGAGTGGTGCAGGCGGCCGCTGCCTCCTCGGCCGAGCCCGAGACGATCTGGATGCCGCGGCGATGAAGGTGCTCGGTGAGCACGCGGCTGAGCGTTGGCAGCTCTTCGTAGCTGCTGTGGATGGTGGCCACAGCCGACTTCTCGTTTGGCAGCTCGGGCGGCTTGACGGGCCGCTCGCTCTCCGGCGGTGGCGTGCTCACCTCGATCCGAGGCATGTCCACGACCGCCTGCGCCTCTGCCCGCGTTTCAAGCCACAGCACCAGACCCAAGAGGGCGGCGACCCAGAGTCTGCGCAGCTGGCAGTTCATGTTGAGCTCTCCGATGGAATGCTGCTGGGCGCGAGCTGCATGCGACTCGCGCACCGCAGATAGGCTCGCCATCCAGGACCCGGCCATGCATCGGCACTGGAGGTTGGAGCGCTTCCATCGTAGCAAATGATCGGCGCTCGATTCAGCCAGAAAGTGCTGTTTCCACGCCTGTTTTCCGCAGCTTAAGAATGCGCTTCGATCCAGAAGCGGGGCGCTTCGATGTGCGTTCCGCGACAGGTGGGACAGGCGCCGGGGCGGGTCAGGCGCTCGCGCTTGCGGAAGACGAAGCCGCAGTCCAGACAGCTCGCGGGCTCGGTGTGCATGCGCTCGGCACCTGTGCGCAGCGAGCGCGCAATGTGTTCAAGGTGCCCAGCCACATCGCGCTCGGGAATGCCCACACGGGCAGATAACTCAAGCGCGGTAATGGGCCCACCTCGCAGCTGTGCGAGAAGGGCGGCGCGCACGGTCATGCTTCGCTCTTGTGGACCGTTTGACATCCTATGTTTATGAAGTCAGCGACCCGACATGTCCACTTCAGACGCTCTGCGGGTTAAGTGCTATGATGAGTTAGCATGATGCACCCTCAGATCGGAACGCACGTCGCCAGGGTCGAGGGCGATACCCTCTTCTTTCATCCTGTGGGTGATCTCAACCTTCAGGAAGTATTGGAATATTTCAAGCTGGCCGAGCAGGTGGTTGCCCAGCGCGGAGGTGTCTACTTCATCGATGACATCTCGAAGCTGGGCTCGGCTCCTCCCGAGGTTCGCCGCGTGGCCGGCGACTGGCTGGGGCACAATCCCTGCCTGGGGGTAGCCCTCTATGGCGGCTCGGTCGCGGCGCGCACCATCGCCCTGCTGGTCATCGGCGTGACGCGGATGCTGGGCAAGCTCTCGTTTCCGATCGTCTTTGTAAAGAGCGAGCAGGAAGCTCGTGACTGGGTAAAAGCACAGCATCGCAAGCGAGCCAAGACTCAGTCATAATCTTGTAGAATCCGATTCGGCTGCATCCGCTCTATCACGGTTAAAGCGGGCCAGCCCTTGAGCCGGTTGCTAGGCTCTGGGATTCCCTAGTTATGAGGCAATTTCCGCTTACGCGGACTCAATGTCATCCGTCTGCCGCGAGGTCTTTATGAACAATAGCTTATCGCCATCCGGTGCTTCGGGGAAGCGGGTGAAGAGCGCCGAGGACTTCAAGTCGCTCGATCCGCTACAGATCGTCTCGCAAGATCAGGCCCAGGCGCTGGATCGACTCAGCGAGGCCCGATTCATGCTGCAAATTCCCGGTCGCTGGCGGGCGCCGCTCGCAGTGAACGTCCACGCCGAGGAGCTGGGCGTGCAGACGACCGACTGGATCGCCAGCCTCGGCTGCCCCGAGTGGCAGGTGCGGCGGGCGCACGACTTTCAGGCCTCGCTCTACATCGGAATTCCCTTTGCTTCGCTCGGCTTTGAAAAGGCGCTGCTCATCAGCAAGTTCACGTCGCTGTGGCTGCTGTGGGACGATGTCGAGGTCGAGAACAACCTGAGCCCCTGGCGGATCGAGCTTCAGCACGTGCTGTCGGGCAACCCGCCGGCCGATGCCAGCATCTATGATCTGGGCTGGCTGGCGCTCTTTCGCGAGCTGGCCGCCAGCATGAGCAGGAGCTGGCTGACGGCGCTCATCCAGATCATGGTGGTGTGGACCGACGAGGCGCACAGCCAGGCGCAGATGAGTCGGCTGTTTCGCGAGCAGGGGCAGCTGCCGACCTATTCGGACTGCCTGCTCACGCGCATCAGCACCATCGGCATGTACGCGATGTCGCGGCTCATCGAGTACGCGATGGGCGTGGAGTTCCCCGAGGACTTCTTCCGCAACCCGATCCTTCGCCGCATGCAGACGCTCTCCAACGTAATCGTGGGATTGGGCAACGATATTTTTAGCTTTCCCAAGGACTATGCCGATAACTTCATCAATGTAATATTGGTATTGGCGGGCGAACACTCGATACCGTTTGCGCAATCCTTCGCCAGGATTATCGAGCTATTTAACGAGACGGTATGTGAATATGATGAATTAGAAAACAAGCTGCCGAGCTTTGGCTCCAGCTGGGATCCGCAGATCCGGATCTGGGTGCAGGAGCTGCGCTACTGCGCGCTGGGGCTCACAGTCTGGGAATCGCAGGCCCCGCGCTACAACCGGCAGAAGATCCTCTGCGGCGGCAAGGTGCTGGAGACCGGCTTCCTCTATCTCTGATATTCCTGCGCGCGCCCGCCGCCTGTGAGCAGCGTCGAGGCTGGCAGCAGGCGGCGGAGTGAGTCTTAGTCGGCGACGCCCAGGAGTTCGACGTCGAAGTGCAGCTCGGAGTTGGGGGGGATGACGCCGCCAACGCCGCGGCTGCCGTAGCCGAGCGAGGGCGGGATGATCAGCTTGCGGTGGCCGCCGACCTTCATGCCCTCAAATCCGTCGTCCCAGCCGCGGATGACCTCGCCGGCGCCGAGCTTGAACGAGAACGGCTCGCCGCGATCCTTGGAGCTGTCGAACTTCTTGCCATCGGCCAGCTTGCCCGTGTAGTGCACGCTCACGCGCTTGCCTTTGACCGCGGCGTCGCCGGTGCCGACCTTGATGTCCTCGTACTTCAGTCCAGACGGATTGGTGACCATCTTGCCTCCTGGGGCGGTTGCGCCTGCACGGTTGGGGCTTGTCTCTTCGGCCCAGGCCGGCGCTTCGTGGATCGGCGAACCGGGTCCCAGAAGTGCGCCAGCGGCCAGGCCGAGCGAGACGAAAAAGCAGGCGGGAATGAGTGACCTACGCATCGTTGTCCTCCTTGAGATGAAAGGACGACAGACGTTTAGCATGGATTGATTTTCCTCGAAAAATGTCCGCTTTCCAACTGCGCCGTGCGCGGTCAACCGACCACGTGCCACAGCGTCAGCGCCAGCAAGGCGGTCATGAAGTTCAGGAGCAGGCCCACGCGCGCCCGGTGGCGCTGGCGGGCGTCGAGCGTGAAATAGTAAAGCGATACGCTGAGATAGCCGCCGAGGTGGGCGGGATGGTCGATGTGATCGGCCGCGCCGCGCCACAGCGCCAGCAGATCCGCGGCCATGGTCAGCCAGCCCAGGGCGAACAGCGGCAGCGGCACCAGCGCCTCGAACGTGATCACGAAGGGCTCCAGCAGCACGCCCAGCGCCACCAGCCCCGCCACTGCGCCGGACGCGCCCAGCATCGGTACGCTTGGATGGCCGGGCGCAAGATACTGCGCTGTCAGGGACACCAGCGCCGCAGTCAGCGCCGCCACGACGTAGGCGCCCAGCAGGCGCAGCGAGCCGAGGTGGCGCTCGACGACCCGTCCGAACACGAACAGCGCCAGCAGGTTCCCGCACAGATGCGCAAAGCCGGCGTGGGCAAAGGCGTGCGTGACCAGCGTGGTCAGGTGGCCCGCCAGCAGCTCCTCGCGACGCAAGGCCAGCCGGCGCAGCAGCTGCGCTTCCGACATGCCGCTGTGGCGCAGGTAGACCTCGACGGCAAACACCAGCAGGTTGAGCGAGATGAGCAGCGCCGTCATGCGCGCCGCGGTGGCAAACTGCTGAAGCCGCAAGAGCGGCCGCAGCCCGTCTTCGGGACGCGCTCGCTTGTCCCCCATCACCAGGCCGCCCAGCCACAGCGGCGCCAGCAGCAGGTCGCCGATGAGGCCCCAGAGCAGCGCCGTCTCCGTCGGCACTTCCTCGGAAGCAGACGGACGCGACCGTCGCACAGCCAGATCTCGGCTGCTGGGCTGGGGCCGGTTTCGCAGGCGCGGCATCGCCGCCATGTTGATCGGGGCGCAGGCCCAGAGCAATTTTCTGGGACACTTTTTCGGCCAGCGCTCGCTGCGACGCTGCGGCCGCTGCTTCAGCGGCTCGCGCTCTTGTAGCTCTGATAGCGCTGGAGCACGGCGTAGACGTAGCGCTGGGTGGTCTCGTAGGGCGGGACGCCGCTGTACTTCATCACCGCGCCGGGGCCGGCATGGTAGCCGGCGATGGTCAGGACCAGGTCGCCGTGGAAGCGGTTTGCCAGCAGGCGCAGCAGGCGCGCGCCGCCCAGGATGTTGCGCCGCGGATCGAACACGTCGCTGACCTTCTGCTCGGTGACGACATCGGGCATGAGCTGCATGAGGCCGCGCGCCCCGGCGCAGCTGACCACGCGCGGGTCGTAGTCCGACTCGACGTGGATGACCGCGCGGATGAGCGGCTCGGGCAGGGCGAAGGCGGCTGCCGCCTCGGCGATAAACGGGCTGTAGCGCTGGTAGCGCTCGGGGCTGGTGTCGCGCGACGGCACCACGTCGGCACGCGAGTGCTCGCAGCCGGCCGGTCCGGCAGTGCCCGAGACCACCGAGGCCTTGCCGGGGCCGCTCTTCCACTCGACCCGCCACTGGTGGGAGTGGTTGCCCGACGGCGGAATGTTCGTGAAATGGATGACGCCGTTTTCTTCGTAGGACCAGATATCGGCCCGCGCCTGAGCCGGCCAAAAGGCCGCGAGCGCCGCTGCGAGCGCCAGCGGGGCGATGCGGCGGAGCCGGCCGAGACGCAAACGAGTGCTCACGAAGACCCATCCTACCTGCTGAGCGATTTTGCGCTACGCTGCGCTGCGTGTTTGTGCAAGGCAGCCACCTGGTCCTCGGAACCGCAGGCCACATCGATCACGGCAAGACCAGCCTGGTCAAGGCGCTGACCGGCATCGATACCGACCGCCTGAAAGAGGAGCAGGAGCGCGGCATTACCATCGAGCTGGGCTTTGCCCACCTGACACTGCCCGACGGCTCCACGGTTGCGGTGGTCGATGTGCCGGGACACGAGCGCTTTGTGCGCACCATGGTTGCCGGGGCCGTGGGCCTGGACGCGGTGCTGCTGGTGGTGGCTGCCGACGAGGGCGTGATGCCGCAGACGCGCGAGCACCTGGACATCTGCGAGCTGCTCGGGCTGCGCGCCGGGGTGGTGGCCCTGAGCAAGTGCGACACCGTCGACGCCGAGCTGCGCGAAGTGGCCCGGCAGGAGCTGCGCGAGTCGCTGCGCGGCACGTTTCTGGCCGTGGCGCCCATCGTCGCCTGCTCGGCGCGCACCGGCGAGGGTCTCGCGGAGCTTGTCGCCACGCTGGCCGCGGTGCTGGCGTCTGTGCCCGGCCGCGAGGCCGATGGCGTGCCCAGGCTGCCCGTAGACCGCGTCTTTGCGCTGCGCGGCTTTGGCACCGTTGCGACCGGCACGCTGTGGTCGGGACGGCTGACCGTCGGCGACGAGCTCATCCCGGTGCCAGGTCCGGGCAGGGCCGCGCTGGACATTGCGGGCTCGCCGGCGGCGACCCGGCACGGGGCCGTCAAGGTGCGCGGGCTGCACGTGCATGGCCAGGCCGTGACCGAGTCCGCAGCCGGCCAGCGCACCGCCGTCAACCTGGTCATCCCGCGCGAGGCCGTGGCCCGCGGCGACACGCTGGTCCGCGCCCGTCCTCGCGAGCAGGGGCCCGAGCTCCTGGCATCGCTGCTTATCGACGCTGAGCTCAGCTATCTGCCGGTTGCGCGCGACCGCCTGCCGCGGCGGGCGAACCTGCTCTTTCACGCGGCCGGCGCCCAGCGGCTGGCGCAGCTCACGCTGCTCGATCGCGACGAGCTCAAGCCCGGCGAGCAGGCGCTGGCGCAGCTGCAGCTGGATGCGCCGCTGGTGCTGCTTCCCGGCGACCGCTTCGTGCTGCGCGGCTTTGCGCCGCAGCTGAACCACGGCACCACCGTCGGTGGCGGCACTGTGCTGCGCACCCTGGCGGTGCGGCAGCGGCGCGGCGCTGCGCCGCTTTTGCAGACGCTGCGCGAGGTCGCGGACACGCTTGTCCGCCTGCGCCATCCGGGCGAGGCCGCTGTCGCCGCCACCCGCCTGATCGAGCTGGAGCTTCAGCGCCGCGGTCCCGCAGGCGCCAGCCTGCCCCAGCTGCGCATGGTGATTCCCGTCGGAGAGACGCTGATAAGAGCAGCGCTGCGGAGCCTCTGTGACGCCGGGTCGCTGCTCGCCCTGGGCGAGCCCGCGGCAGAGCCCGACGAGCTCCTGTATGTCAGCCGCGCGACGGCCGACAGCCTCGCTGCGTCGCTGCTAAAGACCCTGGCGGGCCAGCACAAGCGCGAGCCGGGCGCCGCGGGGTTTTCGCGCGCGACCTTGCGCTCGCAGCTCACGGCCACCGGCGCCGCTGGCAGCCTGGCGCAGCGCCTGTTTCAGTGGCTGCTCGACGAGCTGGCGCGGCGCGGCCAGCTGGTCATGGGCGGCAAAGATAGGGACAAAGATCTGGTGCGGCTCGCCAGCCATCAGGTGGCCAGCGACGACAGGGAGCGGGTGCTGGCCGAGCGCCTCACTGCCATCTACGCCGCTGCTGGACTCGGGCCGCCCCGGCTCGACGAGCTGCCGGCGCGACTGGGCCAGGATCTCGCGCCCGCCCCCAAGGTCATTGCCAGCACCGTCGAGTCGCTGGTCCGCAGCGGCGCGCTGGTGCGCATTCAGGACTTCTTCTTTTCCCGCCCTCACGTCGAAGCGCTGCGGCAGCGGCTGGTGCGCCACTTCGAGACCCAGCGCGAGGTGACGACCAGTCAGTGGAAGGAGCTTGTTGGACAGAGTCGCAAGTTTGCGATTCCGCTGGGTGAATATTTTGACGCCGAAAAGCTGACGATGCGCGTCGGTGAGTCCCGGCGCCTGCGGGGACGGTAGGGGAGCGCCATGTCGCTGCTGCCGCTCATCGGCGTGCTGATCGTTGTGATCGGCTTTGCGCTGCGCCTGCACCCGATGGCCGTGGTGATGGGGGCGGCGCTGGCCAGCGGCTTTGCGGCGCACCTGGGTGTCGTGCAGCTGCTGACCGTGCTCGGTGCCGCATTCCTCAAGAACCGCTTTCTGCTGCTGTTCGTGCTGACGCTGCCGGTCGTGGGGCTGCTGGAGCGCGAGGGTCTGCGCGAGCACGCCGAGTCGCTGATGCGCGGCCTGCCCACGGCCCGATTTCGCATGACCGCGGGGCGGCTGCTCTTTTTCTACCAGCTGCTGCGCCAGCTGAGCGCGGCGCTGGGGCTGACGGCCCTGGGCGGCCATCCGCAGACCGTGCGGCCGCTGCTGGCGCCCATGGCAGTGGCGGCGGCAGAGCAGGGGCGCGGCGCGCTGGATGGGCGCTGGCGGGAGCGAATCTTTGCGCTGGCCGCGGCCACCGACAATGTCGCGCTGTTCTTCGGTGAAGATCTGTTTCTGGCCTTTGGCGCGGTACTGCTGACCCAGGGCGTGTTCCGCCAGCACGGCATCTTCGTCGAGCCGCTGCGAGTCGCCCTCTGGGCGCTGCCCACCGCGCTGGCCGCGGCTGCGATTCACGGCTGGCGCCTCTTCAGGCTGGACCGCCGGCTCGCGAGGGAGCCGTGATCTCGCTGCTGCCGGTGCATATCGCGGCCGGGCTGCTGCTGGCCTGGGTCGCGTGGCGAGGGGCCGCCAAGGGGCAGCGGCTGCGCGGGGTGTTCTGGGGCCTGCTCAGCCTGGCGTTTCTGGCGGGAGACTGGATTCCCCAGGCGGTCATGGGCGCGCTGGTGGTGCTGCTGGCCGCGCTGGCCGCGCTGGGAGCCGTGAAGCCGCAGACCTGCGCGCAGCCGCCAGGCGCAGCCCGACTTGGGAATCGCCTGTTCGTGCCGGCGCTGCTGATTCCCGCTGTGACGCTTTTCAGCATCCTGGCGCTCAAGTCCGTGCATGTGGGCGGCGCTGCGCTTTTTGCGGAGGGCAGCTTGACGCTGAGCTGCCTTGGGCTGGGCTGCGTCTCGGCGCTCGCCGTGGCGCTGGTGCTGACCCGGCGGCGGCTGCCGCTGGCGCTCGACGAAGGGGGGCGACTGCTCGACGCGATTGGCTGGGCGGCGACGCTGCCGCTGCTGCTGGCGACGCTGGGCGGGGTCTTTGCCGCAGCTGGGGTCGGAGACGCCATCGCCGAGAGTCTGCGCCTGCTCCTGCCGCTGCAAAAT
>Ga0075163_10004080_pt1 | contig 19586 bp, 6 predicted proteins | sample JI1023141ADNA_FD_71478 | JGI IMG/M metagenome (GOLD analysis project Ga0075163, IMG submission 71478) | Wastewater effluent complex algal communities from Wisconsin, to seasonally profile nutrient transformation and Carbon sequestration -... | ecosystem: Engineered > WWTP > Effluent > Algae...
CCCAGAACCGCGTCCTCGACCTCGGCTACAACTTTCCGCTGAACCCGATTCTCATCGGCATCCTCGGCCACCTGATCGTCTTCGTGGTCGGGTACGTTGCCAGCCGTTTGCTGGGTGGTTACGTCCCGCCCAATGTCGACCAGCTGACCTTCCGTCGGGAATCGCCATCCCGGTGACTTGCGCACCGTCGCTTCCGCCCTAAAAATACGACTCATGATCCGCCTGACCCTCTGCCTGTTCCTCGGAGTCCTTCCGCTCGCGGCGAAAGTCACTTTCGAGCCAGCCGCAGCCCCTCGCGTCCGCTATGGCGTTCAGCGTCTTGAAACCGCGCTCGCCGGCACCCCGGCCGCTGACATCGTCGTCGGCACGCGTGGCGACCCGGTCATCCGGCGGCTGACGGAATCCGGACAATTGACCTTGGCGCCCCAGGAACCGAACCAGCCCGAAGGCTTCGAACTCGTCACCTGCCGCGATGGCACCATCGCGGTGATCGGCACAGATGACACCGGCGCACTGTACGGCTGCCTTGAACTGGCCCGGTTGCTGCCCGCCGGCTGGCCCAAAGGTCCCCAACGCCTCGCCGACGCCCCGGTCATGGTCCTGCGCGGGCCCTGCATCGGCATGCAGAAGACGTATTACCTGCCCGGACGCAAAGTCTACGAGTACCCGTACACGCCGGAGGAATTCCCGTTCTTCTACGACAAGGCAATGTGGACCGAATACCTCGATTTCCTCGCCGACCAGCGGATGAACACCCTCTACCTGTGGAACGGCCATCCCTTCGCCTCGCTCGTGCGCCTGCCGGACTACCCCGAGGCCGTCGAGGTGAGCGACGAAGTCTTTGCGAAAAACGTGGAGATGTTTCACTGGCTGACCGCCGAATGCGACCGCCGGGGCATCTGGCTCGTGCAGCAGTTCTACAGCATCATCATTTCGAAGCCTTTCGCGGAAAAGCACGGCCTCTCGACCCAGCTCCACGAATCCACGCCGCTCGTCGACGACTACATGCGAAAGTCGATCGCGGAATTCGTCCGCCAGTTTCCGAATGTCGGTCTCATGCCCTGCCTCGGCGAGGCGCAGCAGGATCAAGCGGCCCAGACCCGCTGGATGACCGACGTCATCTTGCCCGGCGTGAAGGACGGCATGAAAGCCGCCGGCCTGACGAAGGAGCCACCCATCGTCCTGCGCACCCATGCCACGGATGCCACCAAGGTGATGCCCGAGGCCCTCAAGGTTTATCACAACCTCTACACCGAGGCGAAATTCAACGGCGAATCGCTCACTACCTGGGAACCGCGTGGCGTCCGCCAGGAACTCCACCTCACGATGAGCCGCGTCGGCTCCACCCACATCGCCAACGTCCACATTCTGGCCAACCTCGAGCCGTTCCGCTACGGCGCCACCGACTTCATCCAGAAGTCCGTCCTCGCCATGCGCGACCGTCTCGGCGCGAAAGGCCTGCACCTTTACCCGCTGTTCTACTGGGACTGGCCCGTGTCGCCCGATATCGTCACGCCTCAGCTTAAACAATGGAACCGCGACTGGATATGGTTCGAAGCCTGGGCCCGCTACGCGTGGAATCCCGACCGCGACGCCACCGGCGAGCGCGCCTACTGGACCGCGCGTCTGGCTGAGCACTACGGCCCGGCCGCCGCCGCGCTCATTCTCGACGCCTACAACTTCTCCGGCGAATGCGCCCCGCGCCTTCTGCGCCGCTACGGCATCACCGAGGGCAACCGCCAGACGATGTCGCTCGGCATGACCCTCGACGAACTCGTCCATCCCGAAAAGTACCGCGAGTTTCCCGAACTCTGGGAATCCCAGTCGCCCCCCGGCGAGCGCCTCAAGGAATACGCCGAGCGCGCGTGGAAAAAACAACCGCACGAGGGCGAGACCCCGCCCTCGATCAATACCGAGGTGCTCGACTTCTCCGCCCGCGCGGTCGCCGCGATCGACGCCGCCGCGCCCCTCGTCACCGCCAACCGCGCGGAGTTCATCCGGCTGCAGAATGATATCCATGCGATCCGGGCCATGTCCCAAAACTACGTGGCCAAGACCGAGGCCGCCATGGCCGTGCTGCGCTTCCGTTACAGCAAGGACCTCGCCGACATGGAGCGCGCCGAGCGGGCGCTCGCCGAAAGTCTCAAGCACTACCGCATGCTCACGGCGCTCACGAAGGACACCTACACCGCCGCCAACTCGATGCAGACCGCCCAGCGCCGCATTCCCGTCCCCGGCGGCGTCGGTGGCAAGGCCGCCAACTACCACTGGACGCAACTCCTCCTGATCTACGAAAAGGAACTCGCCGACTTCCGCGCCCAGGTCACCGCGTTGAAATCCCCCGGTGGCGCCCAGGGCCGCACCCACGCCCCGCTCACCCCCGCCGCGTGGAAACTCCTCACGCCCGGCCTCACCACCTTCACCGTGCAAGTGGGGAATACGGTGTTCCCCGACTCCCCCGCCACCTTCACTTCCGTCGCCCCCGAGTTGGAAGGCCTGCAGGGCATCAGCCTGCCCCGCTCCGGCCAGACTGACTCGATCGAGTTTGAGTGCTCCACCCCTGTCCGCGTGCTCATTGGCTACTTCAACAACCGCGCACCCGAGTGGCGCCAGCCGCCCACGCTCGAAACCGACGCCTCCGCCGCCGACAACGGCGGCGCCGAACCCTTCATCCTCGACGCCGCGAAATTCGACCAGCTCCCCTCGCTCAACGTCCACGCCTTCGACTACCCCGCCGGCCGCCACAAGATCGAAGTCCGCGGTTCAGGAACCTACGTCATCCTCGGCATCGTCCGGTAAGGCGCTGAGTCCCCTCGCCAGGCATCATTCTCCTTCTCCGCCCGATTGGGGATTAAGAGTACGAGAAAGAGAAGGAGCTCCCGGTGGAGGGCCGGTCTCCCGACCGGCCGTGCCTTGAATGAACGTGATTCCTTCCCAACCACGGTCGGTCAGGAGACCGACCCTCCATTATACTAATCGCCCGATGCTCTTACACATTGCGTGACAACGCAGGTAGGGCGGGCACTCCGCTGTCCAACGTGCTTCGTAGCGCATGTCCGGCGCGGACCGGCGCCCCCCAAGTGGAGGGCCGGTCTCCCGACCGGCCGTGCCTTGAATGAACGTGATTCCGCTCCCAACCACGGTCGGTCAGGAGACCGACCCTCCATCAAGGCAGTGGCGCCGGCGGCGCGCATGTCAGGATGGATCCTTCGCATGGCTCAGGATGACAACCAGAGATGCCTTGAACTCCCATCCGTGTAGATCCGTGCAATTCGTGGTCAAAAGGATCGAGGCTCGGGTTCATTTGACCAGCAGGGAGATGATCTTCGGTGAGCCGCCGAGAGTGACCAGCGTCACCGTGTAGTCACCCGCGTTCATGCCGACGTCGTCGAGCGTCACGGTGTTGCCGGCGGTCAACGCCAGTTCCAATTTACGCGACCCCATCAACGTGCCATCCGCGGCGTGAACCTCAAGCTCGACCGGCACGGGCAGGGGACCGGGGTTGGCGTAGCGGATCGTGAAATCATGCGCGCCGCCGAGGCCGACTTGGATGGACCAGACGAAACTGCCACCATCCTGTTTCGCCTGCGCCACGGGATAAGCCATTTCACCCGGTAGGGGCGGTTGCTCCCCACCACCCTGCTTCGGATGCGAAGACCCGCCCGAAGAGCCGATTGGGGAAACGGCTTCGGCCAGAATCGTGGCCTTCATATCCGCCGTGGAAATCGCAATGGCCGAGATGACCGCCTGATACGACGTCACCCGGGGGAAGGAAATCGTCAACCGGCCATCCTTCGCCCGGGCGGTGACCACTTTCTTCGTCGCCCGGGAAAAACCGGCCTCTTTCCACAAGTCCACGTCACGCAGCACGGTCTCGCCGTTCACCGCGACATCGAACAGCCGCCAACCGGTGCAATCGCCGCCGCCGGCGCCGTACCACGGCTCGGAAAAATACAGCTCCACGCGATACTCGCCGGCCGGCACGGCAAACTCGTAGCGCAATTTTTCCCGGCCGTAGCGGTAGGCTTGAAACAGCCCCGCGTCGTTCGTGCCGCGGATGATCTCGCTGCTCACCCGCTGGCTGCCGAAGTGGGCCGGCACATCCGGGTATTCTCCGGCCCACGAGACCGAACGCCATGAAGCATTCGTTCGGGAGCCGTCATCCGCCGTCCAAAGCTGACCATTTGTATCCGTGTAGTCAGGCCCTCCACAATTCACCCGGTAAAGATAGTTCTGTCCGGTTGTCGCCGCGGTAAGATTCACCTTCAGTCCGCCAAGTTCGCCCAGCCGTGCCGCACCGGGCAGATTGCGCAGCACGATGGCGTCGGTCGCCACCACCTGCCCGTTCACGCGGCCTTCGGCATAGAGGACGTTGGTCGCGATCTCGACGTCGTCCCACGAGAAATGCGTGCCGACTGCACCGCGCTTTCTCACCCCGAGCGAGTGATCCTTCACGTCGTTGAACAATTCGACCTCGTCGCAGTTGGAGTAAACGATAATGCCGCTCCTCTTGCCCGGGCCGTTCCAGCGGTCGGGCCAGGTGTGGGAAACGATGTAGACCATCGGGTCTTTCGCCCCGGAAACGTAATTGGCCCGATAGAGGTAAAACGCATCCGTCGGCTCGCCCCAGAGCGTGAGCAGGCCCTTGTTGTTGGCCGGCCCGACCCGGTCCAGCTCCGCCCAGCCGTCGCTGCCCTGCTGCTGCTGCTTGGCGTTGATCGTGCGTCCGGGATTGTCGTGCGTCGCAAAGGGCCAGTGAAAGTGCCCGGCCACCTCGCCGCGCACCGACTCGGCCAGGAGAATCTTCTGTTCCATCAACGCCGCCATGCGGTCCTCGCTCAGCGGGTTGTCCCGGATGTAGCCGCCTTCTGTGTGGAGGCCGAGGCTGCGCCATGCGCCATATTCGCCGACGAGTTTCTGCCGCTTCAGGTCCTCGGCGTATTCCTCGGGCTTGCCGCCGTAGGTGCCCGTCCAGTTTTGCGGCACGTTCCAGTCGGTGCCTTTGCCCGCATTGCAGGTGGTCACGAGGCGTTGGGCTGGTGAGGTCGGATCGAGTTCCCGGATGAGCGCCACGCACTCCGCCGCGAAATCGGCCGGCAGCTTGCTCTCGTTGGCCAGCCCCCAGAGGACGATGGACGGACTGTTGCGCCGCTCGCGCACCCAGTCGCGGAGCAGTGCCTTGAAGTTCGCCCGGAACTCCGGTGTATCAAACCAGATCTGCGCCGCCATCTGCGGCCACCAGAGCAGGCCATCGCGGTCCCAATACTCCTGATAACGCAGGTTGTGCGGCTGGTGGGCGTCGCGGAAGGCGTTGAAGCCGGCCGCCTCGATCTGCCTCACCCGGGCGCGGATCTGCTCGTCGGAGAAGGCGTGGCTTGCGCCGAGGACATGCTCGTACTCGCAGGTACCGTTGATGAAGACCGGTTTTCCATTCAGGCGGAACGGCCCGCCCGCCGGGTCGTCGGGGTTCACCCACTGGATCGTGCGGATGCCGAAGGACGTCTCGACGCGGTCGAGAATGCGATCCCCGTCGCGAATGGTGGTCGCGAGCGTGTAAAGCGTAGGCGATTCGAGCGACCACAACGCGACGTCCTGCAGGTCGACGCTGCCCTCGACCTGCGACTCACCGGGGAGGAATTCCCGGCCCTTGCTCACGGCGACAACCTGCTCGCCCAGGGGATTCAGGATCCGTGACTCCACGACCAGCGGTCGCATCTTTCCATGGTGGCTGACTTCGATCGTGAAGTGAACCCGGGCCGTGTTCGCCGTGACGGAGGCGTCATTCCATACGTGCACGCCGAACGGCACGACCCGCGTCTGTTCCGTCGTGACCAGCGTCACGGGACGAAAGATCCCCATCGGCTGGCTCCCCTCGGAAAACCCCGGCGCCGTCGAGCAACCGCCGCAAACCCACGGCAGATCTGTGATGCCCGCCGGGTGGTCGGCCCGCACTGCCAGCAGATTGGTCCCGCCGACTTTCACCAAATCGGTCACATCCAGTGTAAAGGTTGTGCGTCCGCCCGCGTGTTTTCCGGCGAGCCGGCCGTTTACCCAAACCGTCGCATAGGAGCCCACGCCCTCGAAGAAGAGGAACACGCGCCGGCCCCGCTCGGTGGCTGGCACCTCAAACGACCGCCGATACCACGCATAGCCGTGGCGGTTGCCGTGCACGAGCCGGTGCGCGCCGCCATAGTCGTCCCAGTTGTGCGGGACGTCCACGCGCATCCACGCCGAGTCGTCGAAACCGGGCTGCTCGAAGCCGTCATAGCGGGCGCGATTGTCATCATCGACCACCGTCCGCCAGCCGGCGTCGAGGCTCGTCTCGTGCCGGGGAGATTCGCCCGCCGTGGCAGAAAATATCGTTCCCAGAAAACACAGAACGCCGAACAGGATTCGTGTGTGCAGCTGTAGGGTCGGCGCTTGCGCCGACCTTGCGGACGAGGTCGCCGCAAGCGGCGACCCTACACCAGGCGGCGGGGCTTGGAGACCCCGTCCTACAGCCGATGCAATGAAACCCGTCATTTCCAATTCGGTGCGATTTGGCGTTTGGATTTTGGCCCTTGGGATTTTCCGCAAATCACGGCTGATCCAGCAACCGGATCACGAGCGAGCCCTTCACCGGTCCGGTGATGTTCTGTGGCTGACCCTGCGGGCCGAGATTCGACGGCAACGATCCCTTCGTGCCGATGCCGGGAATCACCTGATACGCACCGAGTCCGAGCCGCGGCAGGGCGAGCACGGGGTTGTTCTTGCCGTCACGCGGCGAGTAGACGCCGAAATAGGGCTGTCCGCCGTTGTTCAACAGCGCAAAGCGCCCTTCGGTCGTGGTGAAAGCCATCCACTCCCAGCGCGAGAACCAGCCCTTGAACTCCGGGTAGGTCCAGCTGAGCCCCGGAATCGGGTCATTGTACTCGGTCTCCCAACGCTCGAGCTGCACGCCACGGAGCCGGTTGGCCCAGACGCGATAGGGACCGCCGCCGAACCACTCCTTCGACTTCATCTTTTCCTCCGGGTAGTCAAAGTCGACGCCGAGGATGTCCACCAGACCCGGTCCGGTGAACTCATAATCGAGCTTCACGTCGCCATCGGGTGAGACCGTCCAGCGCACCTCGCGGAAGGCGCCGTCGTAGTTTGCGGTCACCACCACATTCTCACCCTCGCGCACGGTGGTGAGCTTGGTGAGTTTGCCACTGTCACCCCCAACTGGCACGAAGCTGCGCGCGACGCGCTGGTAAGCCGTGAGACGCGGTCCGTTCGCGAGCGAGATTGTGCGGCCGTCGCGGGCGAGCGAGGCCAGCCGCCCCGTGGCGGTGCTGAAATGGGCGGCATTGCGTCCGGTGGTGACGACGATCTCGCCGTCCGCCTCCGCGGTCGTCACCGCCGCGTGGTTGGTGAAGGCATGGCCAATGGCCTCGGCTCCGCTCTTCCAGCGCCAGGTCCACGTCCAGATCGCGCGGTTGCGCGCATCGCTCGCCGTAAGCACGAGGGTGTCGGCATCGCGCCAGTCGGCCGGCAACGCCAAAGCCAGCGTGCCATCCGTGCGCGGGGCGAGGTCGGGGCCTTGGAAACGGCCGAGCGCCAGCAGCGTGCGGTGAAACAGCAGCGCGCCCGGCGGCGCGTGCTTCATCAGCCGCCACTCGAACGTGACGTGGCTGAGGTTTGTGTGATCATAACGGTTGCGCACCGGCAACGTGCCGGCGAAGTCGGCCGGAAGCGCTGCGAGCGGCACCTGCACCGGCGACCAGATCTCGCGGATGGCGTTGAAGCTGCCTTCCTTCTCGTGGTGCGGACCGACGATGCCGTCAGGCGCGAGGTCGCGGCGCGCGTCGAGTCGTCCGTTCTCATCGGTGCGGGCCACCGCCTCGTCGGCCCAGACCCAGAGAAAGCCGCCGGCGGCGTGGGGCTTTTCGCCGAGGTATTTCCAGAGATCCTCGAGTCCGGCTCCGTGACCGCCGTCATAGAGACCGTGGAGGAATTCCGTCGGCATGAAGATGTCGGGGCCTTCCGAATACTTCACCGTGTCGGCGTACTCGCGATAGTGGAACGTGTTCATGCCCCGGAAAGACAGCGCCCACGGGTGCAGCACCGGACGCTTCTGCGGGTCGTGCTTGGCGAACTCGTCGTCGTTCTCGGGATTCTCGCCGCCCTCGTTGCCGTTGTCCCAAAACAAAATGCTCGGGTGGTTGACGTCCCGGGCCACCATGCCGGCGATCAGGCGGCGGCCGGTCGGGGTGTCGTAGCAACCCTGCCAGCCACTGAGTTCGTCCAGCACGTAGAGCCCGGCCTCGTCGCAGAGGTCGAGGAATTCGCGGTCCGGCGGGTAGTGCGACATGCGCACCGCATTCATGTTGGCCTCCTTGATCAGGCGGATGTCCTCGCGGTGACGTTCGAGCGAGAGCGTGCGGCCGGTCTCGGGCCAGAAGCTGTGGCGGTTGACGCCCTTCATGGTGATCTTTTTCCCGTTCACGTAGAGCCCGTCACCCACCCGGAGTTCAAAGGTGCGGAAGCCAAAACGCTGGGTGAGCATGTGGGACTCCGGAACGATCGCCCCGGACCGCAGCGTGAACTCGGCGAGATAGAGAGCGGGCGTTTCGGCCGACCAGGTGGCGGGGGCCTTGGCCTGGGCGCGGACCTTGACATGGGTCGCTCCGGCCGGCACCGCCTGGGCGACCGGATCGCCAACCGCCGTGCCGTCGAGCGTGCGCAGTTGGAGCAGCAGTTCCGCGGCCGGTTGCGTGCCACCGAGAAAGACGTCCGCGGCGAAGCTGCCATCGGCCTTCGCGTCGATGGCGACCCGGTCGATGAACTGCGTCGGCAGCGCCTCCAGGCGCACCGGGCGGAAGATGCCGCCGAAATTCCAATAATCGCCGACCCGTTCGGCCCGGTTCACGCTGGCATTGGCCGAGTGCTTGCTGACGGTCACCTCGAGAAGATTCGGGGCGTCGAAGCGCAGCTTGTCGGTGATATCGTATTTGAACTGGTAGAAACCGCCCTGGTGGACCGGACCGGCGGCCTGGCCATTGATCTTCACCTCGGTGTCGGTGAGCACGCCCTCGAATACCAGCCGCACCACCCGGCCGCGCCACGCCGCCGGCACCGTAAATTCACGACGGTAAAGCCCCTGCTCATCCGGAGCCTTGACCTGTTCGGTCAGCCGCTTCTTTGGCTGGTTTTCCACCCCGTAATCGTAGGTCCCAAAACCCTGCTGCTCCCAGCAGGACGGAACATTGATCGTGGTCCAGAAACCGCTGTTGCGTCCGCCCGTGCAGTAGAAGTCCCAGGGCTGGGCGTCGTCACTCCCTTTGCCGGAGAGATAGAGGTTTTCGGTCTGGGCCGCGGAGACGCCGAGGACGGTGACAAGAAACAGGAGTACGGAGGGTATTCTCATGGGGGGCGGAGGCTGACAGAAACACGAGCGTATCAGGACCCTCAAAAATCCCTTCACCAACGACGCCTGCAAGCCTTTAAGCCCACAGAATCCACCCGCGCTCTTGCCGGATCCTAACCGCGCTTTCCCCATGCTGGCAATTTACCCTTCGCTCGCTGCGTTGTCCGCTCTGCCCTCGGAACCCGCCTGGGAGAATCGCGCGGGCGACGGCGTTACCCGTTGACGTATTTCTCAGTGAAGCGCACCGGGCATTGACGGTATTCGTCCATCACGCCAGTCTGCATCGCTCAAGCCCCTCCTCAGCCTTGCTTTCTCCGGCCTACCCATGAACTCACGTGTATTCGCCCTGCTCGGTCTCTTGCTCTCGCTCCCGGTCGCCTGCCTGCAGGCCCAGGATGCCTTCGCCACCGACCCGGCGTTCCTCAGTCCGGAAACCACCACGGCGGACGCGCCGCCGCGCTTCAAGCACAAGGTCCATGCGGAATACCCGGACGACCTGAAAAAGGAGGATGTGCAGGGTTACGCGCTGACCTTCTGGCGAATCGATCCCGCCGGCGGCAAGGTCATCGTCGCCAATGCCGCCACCCACCCGCTCTTTGGCGGCGTGCTTGGCATGCTGGGACGCGAGGAAGGCGCCACCACGCCGATGCTCAAGGACGGCAAGCCTGTCGCCGGCCTGATCTGGCACAGCGTGATATTCAACCCCGCCTCGGCCGGGACCAAGAAAAAGGATGCTTCGCCCCGGCTGCTCGCCGTGGCCCCGGCCCAGGTCACCCCGAAGGAACTCGGCAAGGTGAAACCGCCGGAGTTGCCCTACACCTGGGTCAAGCTCCAGCTCGACGCCACCGGGGCGATCACCTCGTTTGAGCTGGAGAATCCGGAGGCGGAGAAATTCAAGCCGGCCATCGCCACGGCGCTCAAGGCCTGGCGCTTTGCCCCGGCCCGGCAGGGCGGCGAACCGATCGCCGTGGAGTGGCGCGCCCCCGTGGTGATCTGTCCCGACTTTCGCGCGGTCGTCAACCGGCTGGACCAGGTCCCCCCCAAGGTGCTGCGCGCCGTCGAACCCGTGTACCCCCGGGCCCTCGTGCGCGATGACATCCGCGGGGAGGTCAAGCTGAACTGCCTCATCGACGAACAGGGCAAGGTGAAGGAGATCGTGGTGGAAAGCTCCAGCCATCCGGTCTTCTCCAAACTGGCCATCGCGGCCATGGAGGAATGGAAATTTGCGCCGGCCACGAAGGCGGGCAAGCCCGTCAGCACCAAGATCAGCCAGAGCTTCCACTTTGCTCCCGATGGGATGGATGTGCAGAGCGGTCAGAATGCGGTGCGGATCGAGAAACCCAAGAACCTCGACAAACTGCCGCCGGAACTCCGTTACGACACCCCGCCCAAGGCGACCGGCGTCGCCCTGCCGGTTTACCCGCATGCGCAATGGGTCGCCAAGACCAAGGGCAAGGCGTCCGTCGCCATGGTCGTCGACGCGAATGGCAACGTTTCCCAGACGAAGATCCTTGAGGCCTCGAGCCCGGAGTTCGGCCTCGCCCTCGCCGCGGCGGTCGAAGAAAGCACCTTCACGCCAGCCCTCAAGGACGGTCAGCCGATTCCTGCGGCCGTCCGCCGGAATCACGATTTCCTGCCGTCCGGCAGTGATATCCTCTCCACCGATCAAGACCGGGACATGCTCAAGGTTATCGCGAAACACCCCGAACGCATCGTTGCCGCCAGTGCCTTGGACAAGGCGATCAAGCCCACCCTGGCCCGCAAGCCGCTCATCCCGACCGCCCACCGCCAGAGCGGTGCCACCGGATCGGCCACTTTGGAAATGATCATCGATCCGGAAGGCCGGGTGCTGCTGCCGCAGATCATCGAGGCCAGTGCCCCGGAATTCGGCTATGCCGCCGTCCAGGCCGTCAAGCAGTGGACCTTTGTCCACCCGACCGTCGACGGCAAACCGGTCTACGTCCGCGTGCGGATTCCGATCGATTTCGTCATGCCGGAAAGCGCGAAGAAGAGCTGACAGCGCCAAGAGGCCCCGTCTTCCGATCTGTCGTGTTGCCGGGCTGCCGCTCGTCGGCCGGCCGATTCGTGAGCAAATACCGGCCCGGCAACCAGCGCCGGCCCTACCCGCCTGAACCTGAATTCCGCAGAAGGATTGGCCACAAAAGGCACAAAAAGCACAAAAGCAGAAAGATGAGGCAGATTGATCGTCTTAAAGACATTCACTTCGCAGGTGATTCGACTTCTGGGTGGAATTGATGGATCTCCTCTCCGCGCTCTCTGCGATCTCTGTGTTTCAACTGCGCTTTTTAGGCTGAATGCCGATCCACTCCTTCGTGCGTGGAATTCGCTCCGCGGCATCGCGCCCGGTAAGAATGCGGCATTCCAAGGACGCTGAGGGGACACAAACCGACCGACTTCGGCTTCCTCCTCGCCCAGTCGGGTCGGTTTCTGTTCCCAGAAATGGAGCGGCCCCGGTTGTCGTGCGAGGTTTTGCCTCTCTCGCACGACTCCCGGGGCCGTATACCCACACACTTCACTAACCAACCTATTGAGACTTACGTTAACAAGTGACACCCGCCACTGCCTGATTGCGATGCTCCCCAACACACCCCGCCCTGGCGGGCACCCCTCTTGCTAGAGGGGATTTCCGGACCAGTTGATTGGGTCCCCTATAGGAAGAGGGGTGGCGCGAAGCGACGGGGTGTGTCTTTTCTTTGCGTATCCTTCAATTAAGCATCTGCCGATCAGAAGCGGAGCGTGACGCTCGCCATCAGCTGGCGTCCGTCGAGATAGATGTTCGACGGGAACTGCTTCGAACCAAAGTACTGGTAACGGAGCGTGTTCGAGAGATTCACGCCCTGCACCGCAATCTGGACGTTCTTGGTGAGGCTGTAGTTCAGCGAGGCGTCCAGGTCGGCGTATCCTTCCATCTCCTGGTTCAGCAGGCCGGTATTCACGTAGTACGCGAAGCCGGTCACGAAGTTGGAGCGGTAGTTGTAGGCGACGCGGGCCGAGAACGGACCCTTTTCATACATCGCGATAATGTTGTAGCTGCGCTTCGAAAGGTTCGTCAGCGGAGCGTTCACGGGAGCGCCCACCCCCGAAACCGTCGTCGGCGTGGAGCTGTCGACGTAGGTGAAGTTGGCCTGCAGGCCCAACCCGTCAAACGGCGCCGGCAGCCCGGAGAAGAACGTCTGGAAGCCGACCTCAAAGCCCTTGATCGTCGCCGGGCTGAGGTTTTTGGAGGTGCGGATCAGGTAGGTCACGCCGTCAAAAACACGCGGTTCCGAGAAAGCACCGATAAAGCCGGTGACGTCCTTGTGAAACACCGTGGCATAGGCGACGTCGGACTTGTTGAAGTAATACTCCAGCGAGAGATCATAGCCGGTGGAGCGCACGGGCTTGAGGTCCGGATTGCCCTGCGAACCGGAGTTCAGGTTCGGGTCAACCGGGTTCGCGTTCAGTGTCACGGAAGGCGTCAGCGATCCGAAGGACGGACGCGTGATCGTCTTCGAGGCGGCGAAGCGGAGGAACAGCTGTTCCTTCAGTTTCAGGCGGAAGTTGAGGCTGGGGAGATAGTCCCAGTAGGAACTCTTCAGCGTCAGGGGCACGGAAGAGGCCGAGGTGGCGCCCTTGTAGCCGTTGGCCTTTTCCTTCGTCTGCACCGCGCGGTAGCCCGCGTTGCCGTCGAAATGCAGGCCGGCGATCTTGCCGGCGAACTGCGGCATCAGGTACAGCGCGCTCGTGGTCTCCGTGATCTCAAAGAGACTGAGCTTGTTGACCGTGGTCGAGGTGGCCGGGGTGTTGGTGGCGTTGTAGGACTTGAACAGCTTGTCCGCATCGCGGAGCGTGCTCGTATCCGCCACCATGTACTGCTGGAACTGCGGCTGGCTGTAGCCGGAGAAGATGTCCTGGATGGGCGACTGCTTCCAAAGGCCGGGATACTGGCTGAGCAGGTTGGCCGTGGACGGAATGTTGAACGAACCGAGGAAGAGGCCGGTGGGCAGATTGTCGCTGCTCATGCTGGAATAGCGCACGCCGGCGAGGACCTTCGTCAGGATGCCCTGCTTCACGTTGTACTCGGCGTCGATCCGGCCCGCCTTGGCGCCGGAGTTGGACGGGAAGAGCCGGTAGGCGACCTGGGCCAGACGGTACTGGCTCGGGTCCTGCAGGCTGACGCCCGTGATGGTGACCGAGGGAATCGCGCCAGCGAGATCGTAGGTGAGCGACGGAATGGCGATCGAGGCAAAGACGATGTTGTTATAGAACCGGTTCGAACCGGTGAACTTGTTGGCGTCGAACTTCACGGTCAGATCACCGGACGTGTATTTGCCACCAAAGTTGTACATGTTGAGCTTGTTCTCCAGGTCGCGGATCAGGCCGTAGGCCGTGCCAGTGATGTTGGTGAACGTGGCGGCGCGGGTCGCCGTCGTGCTGCCCGAGAACATGACACCGGAACCCGCCACCGAGGCCGAAACCGGGGTGGACGTGCCAAATTGCACGGTGTCCTGGGTGTTCCGCCAGTTGTTGTGGTTGGCCCCCACGTAGAGCTCGAGGTGCTCGCTGGGCTGCCACTGCAACACGGTGTTGAAACCTTTGGTCGTGAACTTGCCCTCGGAGGAACTGTTCGTGTAGCCGGTGCTGGTCAGCGCCGTGGCCACCCCGGTCGTCACCGTGGCATTGGGCGTGGGGTTGCCGATGCCGATCGCATCCTCACGCCAGGGCGTGTCGATGTTGCTCAGGGCAAAAAGGAACCCGATCTTGCCGGCATCCGTCTTGCGTGAGATGTTCGCAAACACGTTGTAATTCTGCTCGTGCCCGCCGCGGAGCGTCGAGTGCGCCGTGCCCAGCGTCGCCCCGTAGGACGCGCCCTCGGCGAAGTCGAAGGGCTTGCGCATGCGCACGTCGACCAGACCGCCGAGACCGCCGTCAATCTGGTTCGCCGCCGAAGACTTGTAGACGTCGATGCCCGCGATCAAAGCGGAGGGAATCTGCGAGTAGTCGAAGGAGCGCTGGCCGACGCCGACCCCGCCGGTACCGTTGGCAATGCCGCCCGGGGTGTTGACCTCGCGGCCGTCCACAGTGTTCACGATCTGGTTGAGACCGCGGATGGTCACGCCCCCGTTGCCACCGAGACCGGAAAACGTGTGCGCCATCTGCACGCCGGGAATACGCGACAGCGCGTACGAGACGTTCACGTCAGGCAGCTTGTCGATGTCGCTCGCGACAATCGAGTCCACGAACTGCATGTTGGACTGCTTGATCTCGGCCGCCGACGCGAGACTGCCGCGCAGACCGGTGACGACAAGGGTGTCGAGGGTGACGACCTTTTCGTCTTTCTTGGTTTCTTCCGGGGTCGCCGCGACCTGGCCGAAAAGGGGTGACCAGCCGACGGACAAAAGCGCCAGCATGCCGGCACTCGTGAGGGTTTTTAGTTTCGATTCCATGGGTTCATAATCCTGGCGATGCCAAGGGCGATCTCAGGTGTAGTGGTTGGGGTTGCTTGACTGTCTTGAATGTCGCGCAAAATGCGGGCGGTGGGGAGACGTGACAAAGAATGTCCGGCTCCAACCGATCACATGCAGGGGTTACATGAGCCGGGAGCCGACACGGAGAATCCTTGATCAGGCCCGGTTGCTTCGCAGGTGAAGCAGCCAGACTTCCCGGACAGGGATGGCGGGAGACGCCAGACGTGGATTTTTCCATGAAGCGGGGGTAAGCTCATGTCCCATCCTTATAGAGAATTGATCCCGATTGTGCTGCCGCGTTTGTTCACGGTTTATGCGGGATCCTAACCGCAGCTGCGGGTCGGCACGACCGGGATGAAGCTAACGCGACGCTCGGTCGTGACTCCTCCCGTACGCATCACGGCGTGGTTTTCCGCGAGTGCGACCGCTCTAGGAGCCCGTCCAAAAAAAGGATCCGCCCGCACACCAAGCCCGCAGCCGGCGCGTGCTCAGGCGGCCGTGCCGATCAACGATTCTCCGGATTGGAAAATTCCACGCGCACCGGATTCAACACGCGCACGGGACCAAGCAGACCCGAAGCGACGAGCGGCTCCTGCTGGTAATAGAATTTCCAGGTGGAAAACGTGACGCGCCCTCCCGGTGGTTTGGGCTTACCCTCGCGATACCAGGCGGGCAGCTGGCTGATGCCGCCGGCTTCCACGCCGCGTTCGTCGCTCAGGCCAAACTTGTCCTCCACCGGCAGGAACTCGTCGCCGATCAGCCGGTTCGTCCATAGATTCGTCACGGCGATCTCCAACCGGTTGGGCCCCACCTGAACCGCGTCCGTGATGTCCAACCGGTACGGCTCCTTCCAGACGACGCCGAGGTCGTGACCGTTCACGGTGATTCGGGCGAGCACCTCAACGCGACCAAGGTCCAGGACAACCCGGCGGCCCTTCGCGAGCCAGTCGGCGGACACCGTCAGATCGTGATGATAGGTGGCCGTGCCGGAAAAATATGTCACCGCGGGATCGCTGTTCAGGTGCAACGACTCAAGCGCGGGCAACGACATCTCGGCCGGCGCTCCCCTGCCCTTTTGGAAAGTCACCTGCCAGGGCCCGCCGAGCACCTGCGGGACGGGCACCGTGGCCGTTGCGACGGCGCGATCACCCACGGCATAGGCGCCGCTTGCCCAGACGAGCGCTTCCACCCGATCGTCAGCACGGCGCCGGACATCGGTCACGATCGGCAGCGCCGGCGGCGGAACGCCTTGTTGAGCCAGCGCTGCGATCTCCTTCTCCGCCAGCGGACGGTCGTAGGTCTTCGCAGCGGCGGAATTGCCCTCAAAGACGAAAACTTGCCCACGGGACGTCGGCGGCAATTGTCCCGCCGCGCGCGTCAATGCTTCGATGCCGGGAAAATGCAGCAGATAATCCACCGGGGGAATCGGCGCCCCGACGCCCGAGTGGACCGCCTTCCCTGAAACGAGACCCGCACGCACGAACCGGCCGTTGAGGTACAGGCGCGGTTCGCCGTCTTGATACGTGACCGCCACGTGCGTCCAGCCGGAGACCGGCACCTTGGCGACCAGCACCGCCGGACAGCTCTCCCACGCGCGCTCGACGACAAACACGCCGTTGCGGCCGACAGCGAGCCCGGCGGTGGCGTGCCCCGGACCAAAGCGCCTGTCGCCGGGATCGGCGGGAATCGCATAGAACTTCCCGACCTCGTCAATGCGCCCACTCGTCGATTCGCTCGGCAGCACGCGCAGGTCGGTGTCGGGCTTGACCCAGATGGCCATCGTGAAGTTGTTTGCCGGCGAAACCGGTGCGACCGGCGGCGTCGCCGTAGCCGTCACCAGCGGGCGTTCATCTTTCTTCAGGACCGCCGGAGCTGGCTCGCTGGTCGGTTTTCTGAATAGCACGAAGACCGACTCCGCTGGTTCCAGCCGCAAGGGCACGACCGCGCGGCCATTTTCCACCGCGTGGATCGCCACGGTCTCCTGCTTGCTGGTTTCCGGGCGCCAGACCTCGGGTTGGCGTCCGGCCATGCCGCGGAAGGAGGCCGTGATCACTTCTGCCCGGCGCAACCGGTTCGCTACGAAATACAGGTCGCCCTCCGGCAGCACGCGGTGCTCCCAGGAAACGGAGGCATCCGCACTCTCGCCGTGAAACGCAAAATCAGGTTGCGCGGCGAGTGCACTCAGCGCCTCGGCAATGGGCCGGCTCGTCAGCACGCGTCCGGCGCCCGCCCGCTCGGGATTCCAAAGCCCATCCGCGATTCGCCGCATCTCCGCCTCGCTCGCCGGATAGCCCTCCAGCGTCGGCGAGAAGACCGGCTTAGGCCCCATGACCGCGGCACCCTGATCGACGAATTCCCGGAGCTTGCGGACGAGCGTCAGGCTCATGGCCTTGAGTTCGGGCGGCAAAACCAGTAGGCGGTAGCGCCCGCCTTCCGGCAGCACGAAGGCCCCGTCGCGCACCGTCACGCGGTTCAGCAGCACGTCGGCGTTGACCAGATCGTAGTTGAAACCGGCCGGCAGCACCGGCAGCGCCATCGACGACGGATCCGGCGCGCGCTCGCCGGTGAAGTACAAAACGTCGGCCGCGTAGGTGCCCTGCTGCAGCATGAACTGCGTCCGGCTCAGCGTGTCGATCCAGGCTCCGGCGTCCGCGAACCAGGTGTTCGTCCGCTCGAAGTTGAAACCATAGGGACCCATGGCCATGCCGGGCACGGCGTCGGGATGCGGCTGGTGAGCGTAGCGATGGAACACCATCTGGTTCATCCCATGGGCGAACATCTCGTCGCCGAGCGCCTTCAGCGAATAGGGATAATCCAGCCAGCGGGAGGTCTGCGCCTCGCCGGTGAACGATTCGGCGGCGACCACCGGCTTGCCGTAGATGTGCGCGGCCGACGTTACCATCTTCACCGAGCGGTTCGGCGTCCATGGCGTGCGCGTCCAGAATTCTGTCATGGGCACGTCCGGCAGTCCGCTCACCGTGAGCTCGTTGAAATTACCCGCCCCATAGCCCTCGATGTAGAACTTCAGGCCGCGCGCATGGGCCAGCGTCTTCATGCGACCGTAATAATTCTCCGCCATCAGGTCGGCCTGCACCCGGCGAAAATCGTAGAGAAACCGCTCGGAGCGCGCCGCATCGCCGACCACCCGGCCGAAAAGGGCCGGTACATAGCTGCGCAGATCGTAGCCGGTCCGCTTCCGGAATTCCTCCGGCATCGCCGCCGTCCAGTTCTGCATGCCGGCCTCGTAGCTGTCGATCGTCAGCGTGTCCAAACCCTTCGTCCCGACCGCGGCCGCATCCGCGAGTACGCGCGCGACGACGTGGCTGAAATGGAGCTCCGCGGCGGCGGGGTTGAACTTGTCGCATTCCAGCCCGCGTCCGGCGGCCGAGGCCGCGACGTTTTCCTTGCCGGTCGCCGTGTGCCCGACGCGCAAAACCGTCCAGGCCCCGGGTGGCGCTTGCCACGTGAGTCGGTCTCCCTGCAGGTGACCGGAAAGATCAACCACCGTCGCCGGATCGATGGCGGCCGCGTTCGGCACCGGTTCCGGCAGGGTGAGCTGGCCGCTCACGCGATAATCAAAATTCGCCTTCGCCACCCAGTCCGCGATGCGGGGCGTGCGATGCAGGACAACTTCCGCGATCTCCCCTTCCCGGGAAGGCAGCAACCGGACATAGCGGGCCATCACCGGGGCAAAGCTGCGCACCGCCGGCGCGATGATGCCGTGGCGTCCGGGGTTGCTCACCGTCGCTACCTTGGTGAAGGACTTTCCATCGGCTGAGACCTCGACCTGCAGCGTGGGAAAACGTCCGTTCGCCGTCGGCTGGACGGTGAGCGCGGCGAGTTCCACCGACTCCTTGAATTCGATCAGCAGAAAATCCTGCGGACTCACCGTCACGCTCGTGGCCAGCTGGCCGTCACTCAAGGCGGCCATCGGCACCGCCCGCCCGGTGCCAGTCGTGATCCGCGCCAGCGCGTCCTCGTATCGCGTCTGCTCCGCGGCCAAAGCCGGAAACGCGATCACCATCGCATCCCGGTAATAACCCTCATTGGTCTGCGGCTGCGGCAGCACCACCTCGACGGGCGCCCCACCCTGCACGGCAGTTTCGGTCCAGACAAGTTGTTGCATCGCCAGCTCGGGCTTGATCCAGGGACCGCCGCTGCTCGACCAGCCGGGCGCGTTGTGCATGCCAACATCGAGTCCGAGCCGGTTACCCTCCTGGATCGCATGCGTCATGAGCTCACGCCAATGCGGCGTCAGGTACTCCGCCGGCCCGGCCGGCAGATAGGTGCCTCCGTCAAAGATCATGACCCCACCGAGGCCGATCCGGTGCATGGCCTCCAGATCGCGCGTAATCCCGTCCCGCGTCACATTGCCATTCATCCAATGCCAGAACGTCCGCGGCCGGGCCACCGCCGGGGGGTGGTCGAAGCCGGCAGACAACGGATCGGACACCGCGGCGTGGGCCGAGAGCAGGCCCAGCAGCACAATCAGAATGGGGGGTAGTCGGTAAGCCATCATTGAACGAATCGTCACGATAGCGGGTTCCGGCCAAAAAGCTCCCAGTATTTCGCCGAAAGTGTGTCGCATTCATTCCACTATCAGGACCTGGACTCAAACGCCGGATCGGTCCCTGACCGGTCGGGGTTGGCGGCGCGGGCGGATTGCTTGACGCCAGCGCCTTTCCGCCGCGGAGCGAAGCCGCCCTGCCCAACGGGACAACGACCAGCCG
>Ga0075163_10004081_pt1 | contig 19583 bp, 12 predicted proteins | sample JI1023141ADNA_FD_71478 | JGI IMG/M metagenome (GOLD analysis project Ga0075163, IMG submission 71478) | Wastewater effluent complex algal communities from Wisconsin, to seasonally profile nutrient transformation and Carbon sequestration -... | ecosystem: Engineered > WWTP > Effluent > Algae...
CCCGCAGTCTCCGAGCCACACGCGGCGCCGAGCAGCGCGAGCACGACGCTGCGACTCCACCAAGATACACGACGACCATATCGCATATACCCCTGCACCTCTCCCACCCGCGAGCGAGCCCGCGGTCGCACCATAGCCAATACTTCGCTCGACCCTACATCCCCGGGCAGCGCGGCGCAACCTCGCGTCACCGCGCCGCGCGGGAACGTCGACGCCCACCGCCGCCGTACGACTGTCCGTCTCTGCCGCGCTCAGCCCCGCGACGTCCGGGCCAGCGCGTCGCGCAGCTGCGGCAGCAGCAGCCAGCAGCCGCTCGTGAACACCGCGCCCGCGAGCGCGAGCGCGGCGTAGCTGCGGACCGGGCCGAGCTGCGGCGCGAGCACGTCATACACCTGTCCGCCGAGCCAGCAGGCCACGCTGAGGCTGAAGTTCTGGACCGCCATCAGCAGCGCGAACACCGAGCCGGCGATGCGCGGCGGACAGACCCGCGCGGCGAGGTCGAGCTGGCCGAGGCACGCGGTCATGTACGCCGCGCCACCGAGCACGCTCGCCCACATCAGCGACGTCGCGTCGACCGCCGCCGCGTTGATCGCCGCGCTGACGATGCCGAGGGCGATCGACGCGTGCAGCAGCGCCACGAACGGCAGGCGCCGGCAGTACAGGCCGTACAGCGCCGCCGCCCCGGCGCAGGCGACCGCGTGGACCGCCGCCGCGTCGCCGTACAGCGCCTCCGGCAGCCCGAGCCCGCGCGTCAGGTGATAGTCGTGCACCGCCCCGTAGCCCGGCGTGAACCCCCACAGCGCCAGGAAGCCGGCCGCCGCGCGCAGCCCCGGGTCGCGCGTCGCCGCGGCCAGCTCGCGCAGCGCGGCGCGCAGGCCCGGCCGCGGGCTGTCCTGCGGGACATGTCCTTCGGGACATGTCCCTGCGGGCTGGTCGCGGACCGCCGCGAGCGTGACGGCCAGCATCACCGCCGACGCGATCGCGGCGACGAGGTACGCGGCGCGCTCGGCCCCGGCGCCGCTGAGCCGCCCGCCGAGCGCCGCCGCGAGCGCGGCCGCGACGTAGATCGCCGCCCACTGGACCGCCTGGATCTGGCCGGTGAGGCCGCGCGGCTGGCAGGTCTCGACCATGTGCGCGTCGACCACGACGTCGGCGAACGCGACCGCGGCGGTCGCGACCGCGAGCCCGAGCACCAGCGTCGGGCCGCTCGCCGGCGCGATCGCCAGGACCAGCAGGGCCGCCGCCGCCGCCGCGCTGACCAGCGCCAGCCAGCCGCGCCGGCGCGAGCCGAGCACCGGCAGCGCGTCGCTCAGCAGCCCGAAGATCGGCTTGAACGACCACGGCAGCGCCGTCAGCAGCATCGCCCCGCCGATCTGCCCGGCGTCCCAGCCCCAGCGCTCGAGCTGGCTGCGGCTCGGCTGGGCGATGAGCCCGTCGCCCGGCTCGACCAGGCCCTGCAGGAAGTACAGCCCGCCGAACAGCAGGGCGAGGCGTACGGTCGCGGCGCGGGGCAAGCGCCCGGAGTGTACCTCATTTCAATACGCGTGATGTGTGTCACGAAAGAAGTATTGACATTCCCACCCGTATTGAGCATTTTCGCCCCTTATCTTCGACCCCCCGACTATCTCTACCCCTCAACGACACGGAGTGTTTGTCATGAAGATCCTCACCGATGCCCGGCTGCTCGCCGCGCTGCTCGTCCTCCCCTGCATCCTCCCCGCCTGCAACAAGTCCGACGAAGGCGCGACCGATCAGGACAGCGAGGCCCAGACCACGGCCGCCACGCCCGGCTCGACCGGCCCCGACGGCTCGACCTCCGGGGGCGGCACCTCGCCCGGCACCACCGCCGAGCCCGTGACCACCGGCGACGCCAGCACCGTCGACCCGACCACCGGCGCCCACGTCACCCACGGCAGCAGCACCGGGCCGGACGACACCGGCAGCGGCGGCGGCGACTCGGCCGAGTGCGTGGCCTACTGCGCCGCGATCGCGGGCAACTGCACCGGCGCCGAGACCCAGTTCGGCTCGACCGAGAACTGCCTCGGCGTCTGCGCCGTGCTCCCGCCCGGCACCCCCGCCGACATGGGCGGCAACACCGTCGGCTGCCGCACTTACCACGCCGGCGCGGCCGCGATGGATCCGACCACCCACTGCGTCCACGCCGGCCCCGGCGGCGCCGGCGTGTGCGGCGGCAACTGCGAGAGCTTCTGCACCATCGCGGCCGCGATCTGCCCCGAGGCCTGGGCGGACATCGGCAGCTGCGAGACCGCGTGCGGCACCTTCGCGCCGGAAGAGAAGTACGACGCGACCGACGTCGCCGGCAACAACTTCGCCTGCCGCCTCTACCACCTGACCGCCGCGACCGGCGACCCGGTCACGCACTGCCCGCACATCAAGGGCGACTCGGCGCCGTGCATGTGAGCGACGCGGGGTCGACCCGCTGACTCGACCTCGCGCTCGTCGTCGACCCTCGAGCTGGCGCGCGGGTCGGCCGCGCGGGTGCGAAACCGTCCGCCGTCGGAACGGCCGTCGCGCCGTCCGTGGCCGGCGCCATCCGGCCCGCCGCGCTCCCGGCTGACAAACCTGGGCGGTCGCGGGATCCTGTCCCGTGGTGGAAGACCCCGCGACCCAGCACCTGCCCGAGACGGAGCCGCACGGGCGCCTCGTCCCGCCGCCGCCGGTCGAGCTCGGTCGCTTCGTCATCCTCCAGCGCATCGGTCAGGGCGGCATGGGCGTGGTCTACACCGCCTACGACCCCGAGCTCGACCGCAAGGTCGCCGTCAAGCTGCTCAACCCCAGCCTCAGCGGCAGCGACCGCGAGGACATCGGCCGCGCCCGCCTGCTGCGCGAGGCCCAGGCGATGGCCCGCCTGAGCCACCCCAACGTGGTGGCGATCCACGACGTCGGCACCCACGAGGACCAGGTCTTCATCGCGATGGAGCTGGTCGACGGCCTCCCGCTCACGGCGTGGCTGACGGTCCGCCCGCGGACCTGGCGCGAGGTCCTGGACGTGTTCCTCGCGGCCGGCCGCGGCCTCGCGGCGGCCCACCGCGCCGGCCTCGTCCACGGCGACTTCAAGCCCGACAACGTCATCATCGACAACGACGGTCAGGCCCGCGTCCTCGACTTCGGCCTCGCGTTCGCGCAGGACCGCGGCGAGCGCCCGCCGATCGACCCGGAGGTCCTTCGCTCGCGCTCCGGCCGCTCGAGCATCGACATCAGCACCCGCCTGACCCGCACCGGCGCGCTCACGGGCACGCCCGCGTACATCTCGCCCGAGCAATTCCTCGGCGAGTCGGCGTCCGCGCGCTCCGATCAGTTCAGCTTCTGCGTCAGCCTCTACGAGGGCCTGTACGGCGAGCGCCCGTTCCCCGGCGACAACCTCAAGGCCCTGCGCGAGTCGATCCTGCTCGGCCGCATCGCCGACGAGCGCCCCGGCCGCAAGGTCCCCGCGTGGCTGCGCAGGCTGCTCCTCCGCGGCCTCGCCCGCGACCCCGCGCAGCGCTTCGCCGACATGCCCGCGCTGCTCGCCGCGCTCGGCCGCGACCCCGGCCGCCGCCGCCTCCGCATCATCCTCGGCGCCCTGACGGCCCTCGTCCTCACCGCCGCCGCCCTCGCCTACCGCTGGTACCTGATCACGAGCTACGCCGAGCAGCAGGCCGCGCAGCAGGCCGTGTGCGCCCCCCCGGCCGACAGCCTCGCCGGCGTGTGGGACCGGCCGACCCGCGAACAGGTCCGCGACGCGCTCCTCGCCACGAAGGTCCCCTTCGCCGCCGACGCCGCCGCGCGCGTCGAGGCCCGCATCGACGAGTACGCCGCCGCCTGGCTCGACATGCGCACCGACGCGTGCAAGGCCACCTACCTGCGCGGCGAGCAGTCGCCCGCGCTCCTCGACCTGCGCATGGCCTGCCTCCACCGCCGCCGCGGCGAGCTCCGCTCGCTCGTCGAGGTCCTCGCCGCCGCCGACGCCGGCGTCGTCGAGCACGCCACCGAGGCCGCCGCCGCGCTCCCCGGCCTGGCCGCGTGCGCCGACACCCCCGCGCTGCTCGCCGGCCGTCCGCCGCCCGCGGACCCCGAGGTCGCCGCCGCCGCCGCCCGCCTGCACGACCAGCTCGCGCGGGCCAACGCGCTCGAGCGCACGCTGCAGATCAGGACCGGCCTCGAGCTGACCGGCCCGGCGCTGCCGGTGGCGCGCGCGCTCGGCGATCCTTCGCTCGTCGCCGAGGCGCTGCTGCGTCACGGCGCGCTGCTGTCCTCGGCGGGCGACGGCGCCGCGGCCGAGCAGGCGCTGACCGAGGCGTTCTTCACCGCCGAGTCGACGCGCGCCCCGGCCCTCACCGCCGAGACCGCGATCGCCGTGATGCAGGCCGACATCGACCTGTCGAACCTCCCGGCCGCGCGCCGGTGGGCCCGCCACGCGCAGGCCCTCGTCGCGCGCCTCGCCCTCGACAGCCCCGGCGAGAGCGAGCGCCTCGAGGCCGCGCTGCTCAACGTGCTCGGCACCCTGCACACCCTCGAGGGCGCGCTCGCCCAGGCCGAGGCCGACTACACCCGCGCCCTCGCGCTGCGCGGCCGCAGCCGCGACGTCAACGCGATCGAGATCGCCGGCCTGCACAACAACCTCGGCAACCTGCGCATGCGCACCGGCGACCTCGCCGGCGCCCAGGAGCAGCTCGAGCTCGCGGTCCGCCAGTACGGCGAGCTGCTCGGCAAGAACCACCCGCGCGTCGGCGTCGCCCACAGCAACCTCGGCAACGTGATGACGCGCCGCGGCCAGTACGTCGACGCCCAGGCCCGCTTCGAGCTCGCCCGCACGATCCTCGGCGCCGGCCTCGGCCACGACCACTTCCACGTCGGCGTCACCCACAACAACCTCGGCGACGTCCTGCAGCTGCGCGGCCAGCCCGTCGCCGCCCGCGAGCACTACGACCGCGCCGTCGCCATCTTCACCGCCAGCTTCGGCGCCGACGCCCCGCCCCTCGCCTTCCCCCTCACCGGCACCGGCGAGTGCCTCGTCGCCCTCGGCAAGCCCGCCGAGGCCGTCCCCACGCTCGAGCGCGCCCTCGCCCTCCGCGCCGCCGACGACCGCACCGAGCTCGCCCGCACCCGCTTCGCCCTCGCCCGCGCGCTGTGGCCCGAACCATCGTCCCGCCCCCGCGCCCGCGAGCTCGCCACCCGCGCCCGCGACGACTACCGCGCCGCCAGCCTCACCCACGCCCGCGAGCTCGGCGACGTCGAGGCCTGGCTCGGCGCCCACGGCGGCCCCTGACCCCTCCGCGCGGCCGTTGCACCGGGCGCAACAATACGTTCCTGCCGCCCCCCTCGCGGCGCCGCGAGCCGGGCGCATACTGGCGATCCCGGCGCACAGGCCGGCCCGGAGGCACCCCGATGACCGCCGATAAACCCGAAGGAATCCTTCGCCGCGATCTGCTCGCCGGCGGGCTCGCGGGCGCGACGCTCGCGACCCTGCCCGCGTGCACCACCCCCTCCGACGCCGTCCCGCGCGACCGACCGAGCGAGGCCCGTATGACCCCAGATCCCGTCCTATCCATCAAGCCCCTCGGATTCGTGTGGGAGACCGCCGATCCGTTCCTGTTCTGCGTGCACCACGACGACGCCTATCCCGCGGGCGACGAGCGCATGGCCCCCGCGGCCTCGCTCGCGGGCCGCGACATCGGCCAGGACTTCGCCGGCAAGGACGGCTGGCGCATGTACCACGGCGACGTCATCCCCGGCTTCCCGCAGCACCCGCACCGCGGCTTCGAGACCGTGACGATCGTGCGTCGCGGCGTCATCGACCACAGCGACTCGCTCGGCGCGACCGCGCGGTTCGGCCGCGGCGACACGCAGTGGCTGACCGCCGGCGCCGGCATCGTCCACGCCGAGATGTTCCCGCTCCTCGACCGCGCCGCCCCGAACCCGCTCGAGCTGTTCCAGATCTGGCTCAACCTCCCCCGCGCCGACAAGATGGCCGCGCCCCACTTCTCGATGCTGTGGCGCGAGTCGATCCCGACCCACGTCACGCACGACGCCGACGGCAAGGCCACCGAGGTCACCGTGATCGCCGGCCAGCTCGCCGACACCCGCGCCCCGGCCCCGCCGCCGAAGTCGTGGGCCGCCCGCCCCGACAGCGACGTCGCGATCTGGACGATCGTCATGGCCCCGGGCGCGCGCTGGACCCTGCCGCCCGCCGCCGCCGGCACCAACCGCACGCTCTACAGCTTCCGCGGCGCCGGCCTGCACCTCGGCGAGCGCGCTCTCGGCCCGCGCGTCGGCGTCCGCCTGCGCCCGGAGGCCGCGGTCGACCTGCACAACGCCGGCGACGAGCCGGCCGACCTGCTCCTCCTCCAGGGTCGCCCGATCGGCGAGCCCGTCGTCCAGCACGGGCCGTTCGTCATGAACACCCGCGCGGAGATCCAGCAGGCCTTCGCCGACTATCAGCGCACGCGCTTCGGCGGCTGGCCGTGGCCGAGCGACGGCCCGGCCCACGCCCAGCACGAGGGGCGCTTCGCCGTGCACGCCGACGGCCGCACCGAGCGCGTCGGCTGACCGCCGGCGCGCCCGGCCCTGGCCGCGCCTCGCGGTCGGGTCCGGCCACGGTGGCGGATCTCGCGGAGTGCTGCGACGATGCTCCACGTATGAGGAAGCATCGTCGCATCCGCACCGGCCCGGGTCGCGCCCGCGCCCATGAGCTCCGGGTCGCGCCGCTCGTCGCGGCGCTGGTGGTGATCGCCGGCTTCGGCGCGCGGGAGGCCGGCGCCACGGTGCCCGAGCGCCTGTGGGGCACCTATGTCGGCGGCGAGCAGAACGAGGCCCAGAGCGTCGTCGCCGTCGACGAGTCGGGGTACATCTACCTGGCCGGGGAGACCTCCTCCGCGACGCAGATCGCCACGCCGGGCGCGTACAAGCCGACGAAGGAGCCCGGCCTCGTCAGCGACTCGTTCCTGATGAAGTTCGACCCGGCCGGCAAACGCGTGTGGGGCACGTACTTCGGCGGACCCGGCTCCGACGTGTCCGTGCAGGCGATCACGGCGCGCGGCGGCAGGGTCGCGTTCGGCGGCGTCGCGCGGTCGGCCGCCGCCATCGCCACGCCGGACGCGTTCGACACCACGTTGGCCGACGTCGCCGACGGGTTTGTCGCCTGCTTCACGACCGAAGGGGAGCTCCTGTGGGGGACCTACGTCGGCGGCGACCTCGGCGCCAACGGGGACGAGGCCGCCTTCGGCCTCGCGTTCAACGCCGGAGGCGACCTGTACGTGACCGGCAGCGTCACCCCCAACAGCGGGGTCGCCAGCCCGGACGCGCACCAGGTCGGCTTCGGCGGCGGCAACACCGACGCGTACCTGCTGCGCCTCGGCGATCACGGTCAGCGCATCTGGGGCACCTACTACGGCGGCACCGACATCGACATGGGCGCCGGCGTCGCGCTCGGCCCCGGGGGCGTCGTGTACGTCGGCGGCCGGTCGTTCTCGACCGCCAAGATCGCGACCCCGGGCGCGTTCCAGACGCTCAAGTCCGGCGGGGCCGACGGGTTCGTCGCCCGCTTCGACGAGTCCGGCGTGCGGGCGTGGGGCACCTACCGCGGCGGCCCCGAGAACGACGTGGGCGGCGTGGTGGCGGCGATGCCCGACGGCGGCGTGGTGCTCGCCAGCTACGGCAAGTCCGTCGGGCTCGGGACCCCCGGGGTCCACCAGCAGCTCGCGGGCGGCGGCATCGACGCGATCGTCACCCGCTTCGACGCCGCCGGCGCGCGCCTGTGGACCACGTACATCGGCGGAGCGGGCGACGATCTGTCGGCGACGATCGCGCTCGGTCCGGGCGGCGCCATCTACCACAGCGGCACGACCAGCTCGACCACCGGCATCGCCACACCGGACGCCTACCAGACCGTGTTCGTCCCGGCCTCGAACTCCATCGCCGCGGTGACCCGGCTCGACGCCGACGGCAAGCGCGTGTGGGGCACCTACTACGGCGGGACCCAGTCGATCACCTTCACCGCCCGACTCGCGCCGCTGCCCGACGGCTTCATGCTCGCCGGCCTCACCGCCGCGAGCACCACGATGACGACCCCCGGGGCCCACAAGGAGACCATCGAGCTCAGCGACGACTTCCTCGCCCGCTTCCGCGACGGCGATGTCGGGCTCCCGTGCGTCAAGGCCAGCGAGTGCGACGACGGGCACTGCGTCGACGGCGTGTGCTGCAGCAGCGCGTGCGACGGCGCCTGCGCGGCCTGCAGCGTCGCCGCCGGCGCGCCCGCCGACGGCATCTGCGGCCCGCGTGCGCCGGACGAGTGCCGGCCGCAGTCCGGCGCGTGCGACCAGCCCGAGTCGTGCGACGGACAGTCCACCGAGTGCCCCGCCGACGCGCCCGCGCCCGACGGCGCCCCGTGCGAGGGCGGCGCGTGCGAGGCCGGCGCGTGCGTCCCGGCGGACCCTGACACGACGACCGGCACCCCGGAGGAGACCACCACCGGCACCACCGGCACCGCCGGCACCACCGGCACCACCGCCGAGGTCCTCGAGACCACGAGCAGCGACACGGGCCAGTCCCCGACGACCCCGACGACCGGCGCCGGCGTCAGCGTGACCGGGACCGGCGACGGCGACAGCGCGAGCGGGACCGGCGACGGCGCCAGCGCGAGCGTCACCGGCGACGCGACCGGGGATCCTTCCTCCCCGACCGGCGGCCCGCAGCCCGCCACCGCCGGCGACTCCGCGAGCACCGGGACCGACGACGCGCCGCAAGCCGACAGCGGCGGCTGCGGCTGCACCTCCGCCGCCCCTTCACCGCTCGTGGCGCTCCTGGGGCTGTGCCTTCGACGCCGGCGTGTCCGCCCGCGGACACGCCGACCCGGCTCGGCCCCGCCGGGGTCCTGAGGCGACGCCCCCTCCGGGACCGGTGTTCGCCCCCGGCGGGGCGAGCGAGCGGCCAGCTCTTCGCGGCTGTCGCGATCGTCGGACGCTGCCAGACTGCCGGTGATGCCCACCGACCACGACGATCCCGTATATCCACCGCCGGCGATCCCCCGGCGCATGCTGGGCTTCGAGCGCGACGCCGCGGGCGAGTGGGTCGCGCTCCTCGAGTGCGGGCATCGCCGCCACGTCCGCCACCGCCCCCCGCTCTCGAGCTACCCGTGGATCGCCGACGCGGACGCCCGCGCCGCGAAGCTCGGCTCGACCCTCGAGTGCCCGGCCTGCGCGCGGCTCGAGCTGCCGACCGACGCCGTCGCCTACCGCACCACCGCCGAGTTCGACGAGGCGACGCTGCCCCCCGCCCTCCGCCGCGACCACGACACCCGCCCGGGCGTCTGGGCCCGGGTCGAGGTCCTGGCCGGGCGGCTGCGCCTCGTCCTGCCCGCGCTCGGCCTCGACCGCGTCCTCACGACCGGCGAGCACGCGATCGTGCCGCCGGAGCTCTCCCATCACGTCGAGCCGCTCGGGCCCATGCGCATGCGGTTGGCGTTCCTGCGGGCGCCTACGCAAACCCGCCCTTGACGCCGTTCGGGTCGCCGCGCCCCCACGAAGCCCGCTGCGCGGCGCCCCGGATCGGTGGTAGCCTCGCCTCGATGACCCGCGACGACCGACCGACGGATCCTCCCGATGGCGACGACCCGCGCGACGAGGACCCCGATCGCGCCGCGATCCTCGCCCGTCGCCGTCGCTTCATCGCCATCGCGCTGTCTGGGCTCGCCGTGGGCGCCACCACCGGCTGCCCCGAGCCCGCGCAGCCGGCCACCCCGCCCGACGGCGGCGTCGCGCCCGGCGACGCGCGACCCGAGGCCTGCCTCAAGGTCGCCGCGCCCCCGGAGCCGACCCCGACCGAGCCGCCGCCGCCGAAGGACCCCGAGCCCACGCCCTGCCTCAAGGTCGCCGCGCCGCCCGAGCCCGCACCGGAGCCCGCGCCCTGCCTCAAGGTCGCCCCGCCCCCGCCGAAGGAGCCCGAGCCCCAACCCTGCCTCAGCGTCGCCCGGCCGCGCGAAGATCAGGGCAGGCCCGCGCCTTGCCTCAAGGTCGCGCGCCCGAAGCAATGAATGAGCGTACGGACGCGTGACCCGCCATGCGTCAGGACGCCGCCGACGGCTTCACCCAGCTCGCGCTCCACGTCCTCGCCCACGTCCCACGCGACGGCCCGGGCGACCTCCTCGACCGTCGCCACGTCGAGTGGTCCGCGCGGGTGCTCCCCCCGCGCGCCCAGGCCCTGCTCACCGCCGACGCGGCGACCCTCGCCGCGCTGTGGCGCAGCGACCCGGCGCTCGACATCCTCGACGCGCTGCCCGACCTGCACACCTCGCTCGACGCGTTCCGCCGCACCGCCGCCCGCGCCCTCGCCGATCTCCGACCCGCCGACGTCGCCAGCCCGCCGCTGCTGCGCGCGCTCCAGCGGCTCGGGCCCGCCGGCGAGCTGATGCACGCGACCCTCGGCCTGCTCGCCCCCGCGTTCGCGCGCGTGCACGCCGAGCTGGGCCCCGCCCTCCTGCGCGGCCGCGACGAGCTCCGCCCCTGGCTCGCGGCCCTGTGCGAGCACGTGCCCGACCTCGCCGCCGCCCGCGTCGAGCTCGTCTGGGCCCTCGGCCCGCGCGGCCGGGCCCTGCCCGCACGGCTCCTCGTCGGCTGCCCCGGCCACCTCACCGACGCCGCGACCCCGGCGATCGTCGCCGCCCACGAGCACGCCGTCTGTCTCTCGGGCCAGGTCGATACGACCTGTCCCAGGAGCCATGTCGATGGCGAAGAGCCGGCGACCGGCCCCGGGAGCCGCGTCGACGCGCCCGACCCGACGCCCCACGCGCTCACATGTCCCGGGGGACATCACGCCGACGCGACCTGTCCTCCGGGACAGACCGGGTACGTGCACGCCGAGTGGTCCGCGCTCGCCCGCCTCGCCCGCTGGCTGGCCCCCGCCCCCGCCGCGCTGCGCGACGCCCACGCCCGCTGGCTGGCGAGCCTCGACCTGTCCGCGCTGCTGACCTCGGCCTGCGCGCTCGGCCTCGTCGCCCCCGCCGACGCCGACGCCCTGCGCGCCGATCGACCGGCCCGCGCCGCGCTGCTCGCCGCGCTCGCGTGACGCCCCCTCAGCGCAGCACCGGCAGCCGCGCCCGCGTCGCCGGGGCCTCCTGCACGACCGGCACCATCGGGCGCCGCACCGGCACGTACAGCACCTCCTCGTGCGGCTGGACCTCGAAGCGGCTTCCACGATGCACCGCGCGGACCAGCCGCAGCGCGCCGTCGTGGCGGACCGGCGCGACGACGACGGCGCCCGGCTCGAGCGCCGCGAGCCACGACGTCGGCAGCTCCGCGAGCGCGAAGCCGACGACGACCTTCGAGATCGCCAGCGCCCGCACCTGCGCCGCCCAGCTCGCCGGATCCGTCGCGTCGCCCTCGATCCACCGCACGTCCAGCCCCTCGAGGTTGACGCGCGCCTGGGCCGACAGCGCCGCGTCGATCTCCACCGACACGACCGCCCCGTCCGGCCCGACCAGCGCGCGCAGCAGCGCCGCCCCGTAGCCGGTCCCGCCGCCGAGGTCGAGCACGCGGTCACCGGCCTCCACCCCAAGCAGCCGGTACGCCCGCGCATATGCATGCATCGCGCTGACCGTCGCCTGCCCGGAGTCGTCGAGCGGCACCGCGACGTCGCGCGTGCTCGCCTCGATCTGATCGAGCGGCACGAAGCGCTCGCGCGGCACCGCCGCGATCGCCCGCAGCGTCGGGTCATCGCCCGCGACGCCTGCGACCCGCGCGACCTCCGGCAGCGCCCGCGCCCGCAGGTCGCCCGCGACCCCGGCCAGCGCCATATCCCCGCGCCGCGCCCGCTCGCCCTGCCGCCCGCGCCCGAGATAGCGGTGCCACGCGTAATAGCGGTCGATCGCGTGGATCCGCGACGGGCTGGTCGCGTAGGCCCGCTGGCTGCGGATCGCCCGTAAAAAATACTCGCGGGCCGGCCCGCGGTACACGAATTGCTGCTCGATCTGCGCCAGCACCGGCGTCAACAGCCTGTCCTGCAGCGCCTCGCGCTGGAGATAGTCGAGGTCGGCCGACGGGTCGACCCACTCCGACAGGAACTCCGGGTCGCCGTCGTCCCACCAGTGCGGGCGATGAAACCGCGTGCCGAAGGTCCGCTCATAATGACCCCGGTCCGCGTCGATCGGCGAGCCGGGATACAGCCGAAACGGATCCACCGACAGAAAGCCGGTCGTCCCGCGTTTGTCGCCGAACAGCGCCGCGAGGTACTGCGCGCTGCGCTCGAGCGTCGCCGGGGTCTCGCCGGGGTGCCCACATATCACGTTGGCGCCCCACGGCACGTCGTGCTCGCGCGCCCGCACCGAGATCTCGCGCATGCGATCGAGGTAGCTGTCGAGCCGCCCCGACTTGCGGATCGTCGCCAGCAGGGAAGGGTCGCCCGACTCGAGCCCGAAGCCGAGCCCGCAGTTGGCCGCCGAGAACAGCCGCAGGTCCTCGTCCTCGACCAGGTCGACGCGGATCAGCAGCCAGTACTTCTCGACCGGCACGCCCATGCGCGCCAGCCCCTCCAAGAACTCCCGCCGCCAGCGCTTGCGCATCCCGAACAGCGCGTCGCCGAAGTACAGCGTCCACCCGCGCAGGTCGAGGAAGTCGTGCAGCGACGCGACCTCCGCGAGCGCGCGCTCGACCGACAGGCTGCGCCACGACACCTCGCGCTTGGCCCGCTCCATACAGAACGCGCAGTCGAACGGGCACCCGCGCGACAGATAGAGCTGCGCCTGCGAGGCCACGCGCCGCGCGACCCCGCGGTAGCGGGCCAGCAGCGACCAGTCCGAGGCCGGCAGCTCGTCGAGGTCGTCGATCGGGTCGGGCCCGAGGATCACCCCTCTCAATGGTTCGCCGCCGGCCACCGACTCGACGACCTTCACCATCGGCCGCTCGCCCTCGCCGACCACGCACACGTCGAAGAGCCCGTCCTCGGCGACGTACTCGGCCGGCCGCGCGCTCGGGTGATATCCGCCGCACACGATCACCGCGCGCGGCCACCGCTCCCGCGCGATCGCGGCGATCGCCTCGCACTTGAGGTGGTCGAACGACGAGTAGATCGAGAGCCCGATGACGTCGTAGCCGCGGCGGTCGTCGCCCGCGAGCAGCGACTCGAGCGACACCGGCCCCAGCGCCTCCTCGGCCGCGAGGTCGCGGATGTCGACGCGCGCCCCGGTCTTCGCGCGCAGGTAGGTCCCGAGGATCACCAGCTGCGGCACCCCGAAGTTGCCCGCCGCCGCGCCCTCCGTGCCCGGCCACAGCAGCAGCACCCGCACTGGCGCGCTCATGGCAGCACGCTGAGCCGGGCCCGACCGCGGCGCAGCCGCGCCGCGAACTCGTCGTCGACGTGCTGCGCCACGAACGGGTCGAGCCCGCGGGCGTCGCCGAGGGTCGACGCCGCCGCCGCCCCGCAGCCGCCGATGCACGTGCTGCGGTGCGAGCACGGCGCGCAGAAGGCCGGCGTGACGTCGCGGTAGCCGCGGACCGCCGGCGCCTCGACGAGCGCCGCGAGCGAGGTCGTGCGCGCGTCGCCGATGACGTCGCTGTGCAGCGTGCACGAGCGCAGCTCGCCGCGCGGCCCGAGCGCGAACTCCTGGGCCTCGGTCCCGATCGGGCACCCGCCGAAGCGCACGTCGGGGTAGTCGGCGTGCTCGACCACGCACGGCGGGATCGGCATCGTCACCTGGATGTCCATGCCGGCCTGCGCGCGCGCCTGGCCGTGCGCGAGCGCCTGCATCACCTCGCCGCGCGAGGGCAGCAGCGCCGCGACGTTGGCCGCCGCGAACCCGGCCGGCGAGAACCGCGATAGCGCGACCGTCGTCACCCCGAGCCCGCGGAACTGGTCGAGGATCTCGCCGACCGTCGCCGCGTTCTTGCGCGTCACGACCACGCAGCCGACCACGCGCACCCCGTGGCGCACCAGCGTCTCGATGCCCGCGATCGTGCCGGCGTGGTGGTCGCCGCCGACGTGCTCGTCGTGCATCGCCGCGGTCGTGCCGTTGAGCGTGATCTGGATGAAGCTGATCGGGTACGTCGCCAGCCGCCGCGCGATCGCCTCGGTCACCAGCCCGCCGTTGGAGATCATCTGGATCGTGACGCCGCTGCTGCGGCACACGTCGAGCACGCGAAACAGGTCCGCGCGCGCCAGCGGCTCGCCGCCGGTCAGCGTGACCTGCTCGAACTCCACCTCCGCGAGCGCCCGCTCGACCAGCGCGACCAGCTCGTCGCTGGCCAGCGCGCCGACGCTGCGCCCGTTGTCCTCGCGCCACGCGTTGTAGCAGTAGCCGCAGCGCTGGTTGCAGCGGCTGGTGAGCTCGATCGCCAGCGAGTGGCGGCGGGGACGCTGCATGGCCCGCAGTATCGCCGACATCCCGCCCCGGACGCAACGCGGCCGGCTATACTCGCGCCGCCATGGACTGGCTGTGCCTGGGACACGCGATGTGGCTGGTCGAGGCCGGCGGCCTGCGCCTGCTGTTCGACCCGCTGCTGGGGCCCACGCACCACGGCGGCGTGTTCGAGGTCGTGCCGCGGCGCACGATCGTCGCCGAGGCGCTGCGCCCGGACTTCATCCTCGTCTCGCACCGCCACCCCGACCACTTCGACGTCCCGAGCCTGCGCCGGCTGATCTCACTCGACCCCGAGAGCGTCATCGTCACCCCCGACCCGCTCGTCGCCGACGCCGCCCGCCAGCTCGGCGCCCGCAGCGTCCGCCTCGTCGCCCCCGGCCACCGCGTCGACCTCGACGGCGTCGCCCTCGTCACCACCCCGTCCCTCGCCCCCGACGAGTGGGGCGCGATGGTCGCGACCGCCGACGGCGTCGCGTGGAACCAGGTCGACACCGTCCTCACCGACGCCGACCACGTCCGCCGCGTCGCCGCCGCCGGCCTCGCCGCCCTCGGCGCCCGCGACCTCGCGCTCGCCCTCGTCCGCTGGCAGCCGCTGCTCGAGGTCGCCGCCCAGCTCGGCCGCCGCACCGCCTTCCCTTACAACGACTACGCCGCGCTGCTCGCCGCGGCCGTCGCCACCGACGCGCGGACCGTCGTCCCCTCCGCGGCCGGCGAGGCCTACACCGCCGCGTGGCAGGCGATGAACCACCGCGTGTACCCCGTCGCCGAGCCCCGGTTCCTGCGCGACCTCGCGGCCGCGTCCCCGACCACCCGCGGCCTGCCCTGCCTCGCCGGCGCGCGCTACCGCGTGCGCGCCGGCGAGGTCGTGTGCACCCCCGACGCCGCCGCGGACCTGCTGGCTCCCGGCGAGCCTGGCGACCCGCGCACCTACTCGCCGCTCGACTCCCCGCCGGTGCACGACCCCGGCCTGCCCGACGTCGACGCCGCCGTCGTGCGCGCCGACATCGACGCGTGGGTCCGCGGCCCGCTCGCCCGCGGCCTCGCGCGCGCCCGCTGGCCGCCGCTGCGCCTGGTCCTCGACGTCCGCCTGCCCGCCGGCCCGGAGGTCTACACATTGACCACGCGCGGCGACGCCGTCACCGTCGAGCGCGGCCGCGACGACGACTGGGACGCCCTGAACATCGTCGCCGGCTCGCTGCTGTGGGAGGTGCTGCAGGCCCGCCGCCACTGGGGCGACGTCCTGCTGTCCGGCGCCCTGCGGGCCTGCACCCGCGCCTACCACGTCGACGCCGCCGGCCTGCGCCCGCTCCCCCTCGGCGACATCTTTTTGTATCACGGCCTCGGCTACGACGAGTCCGTCCAGCGCGCCGTGCAGCGCGCCGTCGAGGAATAAAAAGTCGGCCTGGGAGGAGTCGAACCTCCGACCACCCGCATATCAGACGGATGCTCTAAACCAGCTGAGCTACAGGCCGGGGAGTTGCGGGGGCGGGATTTGAACCCGCGATCTTCGGGGTATGGGCCCGCTGTGTTGGCCTGGCTACACCACCCCGCAACATGTGCGTCTTTCCGATACTTTTTTTGAGATAACAATACAAACCGGTCGGCCCGGGAGGAGTCGAACCTCCGACCATCCGCAAGTCATACGGACGCTCTGGCCACTGAGCTACGGACCGAAAGTAGCGGGGGCGGGATTTGAACCCGCGATCTCCGGGGTATGAACCCGTTATGTTGGCCGGACTACACCACCCCGCAACACGTACACGCCTCATTCCTCTATTTTCAAGCAACAGTCGGCCCGGGACACCTGAGCTACAGGCCGGGATGAGCTGACGGAGGGAGTCGAACCCCCAACCTCTCGAGTACGGGTCGAGCGCTCTGCCGATTGAGCCACGTCAGCGAATGTATGGACGCACGACGGCGCGGAGCTGGCGGAGGGATTCGAACCCCCGACCCGCTGTTTACAAAACAGCAGCTCTGCCGGACTGAGCTACGCCAGCGAAGGCTGGTGCTCGCGCCCGTGCGTCGCAAGCGGTGTGCCCGTGGGCCGCGTCGAGCGCCCCGGACGCGGGGCAGTGATGTCACATCACGGACCGAACGCCGGGCATCGCTCAACGCGAACGCGTGTCGCAGCCCATTGTGGGCGCGACCAGACCACGAACCACCGCGGTGGTAATCTTCGTGGTCATGGTGTTCGTGGAGCGGTGCATGGCGCGGTTCTCGTGAAGTGTGAAACGTCGGCGAGCCCGGAGGCTCGATGGCCGCTCCTGCCAAGGGAACGACCGAAGACATATGTACTCAATGCCGCCGCGGCCGTCAACTCCTCTGCACAATTAATTTTTCAACCCGGCCGCGTCCGCGTCCACGTCCGCCGGCCTTGCGCGGCTTCGAGCCACGCGCGACCCTGCCGCGGTATCTCATCCACCCCATCCACCCCATCCACCCCATCCACCCGGGACCCCATGCACTCCAACGCTCGCTGCACATCCTCGACAATCCTCCCCGCAATCTCCATCGCCCTGCTCGCGACCGGCTGCGTCCCCGCCCCGTCCGCGGCGCGCCACCTCGACCCGCAGCTCGTGTGGGTCGACGACAACCGCGCCCGCATCGACGCCTTCCTCGACGACATGGCCGACTCGTCGCAGACCCGCCGCGTCGCCGTCTTCGACTGGGACAACACCGTCATCAAGAACGACGTCGGCGACATCACGACGTTCTGGATGCTGCGCAACGACAAGGTCCTGCAGCCCGCAGGCGGCGACTGGAGCACGACCAGCAAGTTCCTGACGCCGTCGGCCGCGGACGCCCTGGCCGCGGCCTGCGGCGCGCTGGCCAGCCCCGGGGCCGCGCTGCCGACCTCAAAGCCCGAGGGCGCCGCCTGCGTCGACGAGATCCTCGCCGTCTACACCGAAGCCGCGACGACCGCGGGCGCCGACGCCTTCGCCGGCTGGAACCACCGCACGATGGAGCCCGCCTACGCGTGGACAGTGCAGCTCCAGGCCGGCCATCGCCCGGCCGAGATCAAGGCCTTCGCGGAGGCCGCGATCACCGAGGCGCTGGCCGCCGAGATCGGCGCCGAGCAGACGATCGGGACCACCACCGTCAACGCATACGTCCGCGTCTACGAGCAGATGCGCGACCTGATCGCCACCCTGCAGGCCGACGGCTTCGAGGTCTGGGTGCTCTCCGCCTCGTCGCAGCACGTCGTCGAGGCCTTCGCCGCCCGCGTCGATGTCCCCGCCGACCGCGTCGTCGGCGTCCGCGCGGTGGTCGGCGACGACGACCTCCTGACCCGCGACCTGCAGGGCTGCGGCGACGTGGCCGACGGCGCCGACGAGCTCATCACATACATCGAGGGCAAGCGCTGCTGGATGAACAAGATCATCTTCGGCGTCGACGGCCCCGCCGCCGCCGAGGTCCAGACGGACACCGCCGATCGGCCCGCCCTGGCCGCCGGCGACTCCGACACCGATGTATCGTTCCTGCAGGACGCGACCGGCCTCAAGATCGTCCTCAACCGCAACAAGAAGGAGCTGATGTGCAACGCCTATCATGACGTCGGCGGCAACTGGCTCATCAACCCGATGTTCATCGCCCCCAAGGCGGAGTACACCGACGGCTACCCGTGCTCGGTCGACGCCTGCGTCGACAAAAGCGGCGCCGGCGTCGCGTGCCTCGACGAGCGCGGCGGCCCGATCGCCGATCAGAAGGACACGATCTTCTGCAACGACGGCGTGTACTGCCAGCGCTGACCCTCACTCGCACGGCGATCGCAGGCGCCCGAGCTCGGCGCGCAGCGGGTCCTCGGCGGGCAGCGCCGCGCGGGCCTTCGTCAACAGCGCACATATCCGCGGCCCGTCCGCCGCGCCGGGCCGCGTCGACGCCTGCAGCACCATCGCCAGCCGCAGCGCCGCCGCGCCGCGCGTGCGCGAGTCGTCGCCGGGCTCCGCGAGCACGCGCTCGAACCACCCCGCCGCGCCCTTCGCGTCGCCGAGCTCCGCCGCCAGCTCGCCCGCCTGCAGCGCCGCCGCGGCCAGGTCGCCGCGGTCGCCGTCGGGCGAGCCCGCGAGCACCTCGACCGCGCGCTCGAACAGCGCCCGCGCCGCCGCCCGCTCGCCCGCGCCGGCCTCGAGCTCGGCGAGGCCCGCCAGCGAGTCTGCCAGCATCGGGTGCGTCGCGTGGTGCAGGTCGGCGACCGCGACGGCCCGCGCGTAGGCGCGGCGCGCCTCCTCGGGCTGCCCGGTCGCCACGTACACGCGCCCGAGGCCGGTGAGCGGGTGCAGCAGATACAGGTGATCGACGCCGTACGCGGCCTCCATCAGCGCCAGCGCCTCGCTGTAGCTGCGCAGCGCCTGCGCGTGCGCGCCCTGGCGGACCTCGACGTCGCCGAGCCCCGCGAGCGGGTGGGCCCCGAGCGGGTGACGATCGCCGAGGATCTCGCGGCACAGCGCGCGCGCCCGCGCGTAGTGCGTCAACGCGGCGTCGAGGCGGTCCTCGTCGAGGTACATCCCGCCGAGGTTGTGATGCGTGACCGCCAGCAGCGGATCCAGCGCGCCGGTGCGGCGCCCGAGCACCTCGATCGCCCGCTCATAATGATGCCGCGCGCTCGCGTGGTCGCCCTGCAGGTCGTACGCCGCCCCGAGGTTGTTGTGCAGCAGCGCCGCCAGCGGGTCCTCGTTGCCCGCGCGCATGGCCAGCGCCTCCGCGACCGGCTCGGTCACCAGCGCCTCCGCGGGCCGCCCCAGCCCCTCGCTTATCACGAACAGCCGCTTCGCCGCCGCCTCGGCCGCGACCGCGTGCAGGTCGTGCGTGATCGCGGCGCGCAGCGCCTCCGCCAGCGCCCGCTCGGCCTCCTTCGGCCGCGCCGCGACGATCAGCAGGCTGCCCTCCACCAGCGCCGCCTCGGCGTCGAGCGGCGCGTACTCCAGCGCCCGCGCCTCCGCGCGCACCTGCCCGGCCAATTGCAGGCCCTGCTCGTAGTGCCCCGTCGCCTCGAGCGAGGCCGCCCGCGCCAGCCGCTCGCGCAGTGACTCCACCCGCGCCGCCGTCGCCGGCTCGGCCGGCGGCGGCACGGCCGTCAACAACCCCTCGACGTCGCCGCACGCCTCCACGCTCGGCAGCGCCGCGACCGCCTGCACCGCGTGCTCGACGACCCCGCGGTCCGCCTCGACGAAGATGTCGACCAGCGCCGAGACCTGCGCCCGTCGGCGCCCCAGACACGCGACGCGCAGGTCCATCA